>OFHI01000109.1_pt1 | contig 17449 bp, 21 predicted proteins | sample 1522021 | NCBI WGS metagenome assembly OFHI01 (sample SAMEA2464839, study PRJEB22497) | soil metagenome | biome: Grassland; feature: Farmland; material: Clay | place: Australia | collected 2013-02-01 | depth 1.4 m | reverse complement strand
GTAAGAACACCGCAGGACTTTCAGTTCTCAGTATTCTCAATGACTTTGAAATAAAGGATAGGGTCACCATTAAGATTGAAAAGGGGATACCGCCCGGCCTCGGACTTGGCAGCAGTGGAGCTTCTTCTGCAGCGGCAGTAGTGGCTGCAAATAAGCTGCTGGGACTGAATCTCTCCGCGGATGAAATGGTTCATTATGCAACAAGAGGTGAAATTGCAGCCTCAGGAACTCCTCATTCCGATAATGTGTCTGCCAGCATTTATGGCGGCCTTGTATTTGTGAAGTCGATCGATCCTGTCAGAGTAGGCCGAATTAATATTGATGAGAAATTCGGAATTATGCTCGCTGTTCCGAATGTAGTTCTTGAAGGGAAGACAAAGATGGCAAGAGAAATGGTTCCGAAAACAGTGTCGACTGGAGAGATGGTGGAAAATTCAAGAAGACTGTCTTCCCTGATAACCGGTTTCAGTACAGGAGATTCAGAACTGGTAAGGGACGGCATGCATGACGACATTGTTGAAACATCGAGGTCATCATTATTTCCATTCTACAGGGAGATCAGGAAGATTGCTTTTCTCAATAATGCCGTAGGTGTTTCAATAAGCGGCGCTGGACCATCGATTTTGATAATCACTGACGATCAGACGGACAAAGGGGCGATCGATTCTGCGTCAAGAAGGGTATTTTCCGGTTATGGCCTGGAATCAAACGTTATTGTTTCTTCAGTATCAGGAGGAGCATTCAATGAGAATGTCAACTCGTTTTATTAGGGAGGATATAGACCCCACAACCGGGGCAGTTACTTATCCGATATATCAGACAAGTGCCTTTTTATTGCCAATGGGTGAGAAATACCGGTATTCGCGGGAACTCAATCCAACAACGGAGCAGCTGGCAGAAAAGGTCAGTGCGATAGAAGGAACTGAGGCAGGAACTGCATTTTCATCCGGAATGGGGGCAATAACTTCAACGCTGCTCAGCCTCGTTTCACCGGGTTCAAGAATTCTGGTCGGCCGCGACGTCTTTGCGAGGACTTACAGGTTTATATCCGGATTCCTTTCAAAATGGGGTGTCAACGTAGATGTGGCGGATCCCGGATCTGAAAACATATTAGGGAAAATAAGGGAAGATACCGACCTCATCATCATCGAGGGGCTCACCAACCCCATACTCAGGGTAAACAACATACCTGAGATTAGCAGGAAGGCAAAAGAAGCCGGAGCAATACTGGCGGTTGATTCTACATTTGCAACTCCGGTCAACCAGAGGCCTGCGACCATGGGTGCGGACATAGTAATTCACAGCGCGTCGAAATTCCTTTCGGGGCATAATGATGTTATAGCAGGCATTGCTGCAGGAAAAAAGGAATACATCCGGAAAATAGATGATATGAGGAGGAACCTGGGTTCTTCTCTGGATCCGCACGCTGCCTACCTCGTTCTGAGAGGTATAAAGACGCTTAAGGTCAGGATGGATGCCATCAACAAATCAGCATTCATGATAGCAAAATACCTCGAAGAAAGCGGGAAGATAAAGAGGGTTATTTACCCGGGACTGGAATCGCATCCGGATCATGATACTGCCAGACAGATAATGGACGGGTTTGGCGGGGTTGTAAGCTTTGAAGTGGAAGGATCGGAGAAAGATGCACTGGAACTGATAGGAAAGCTTGACCTCATAACATCAGCCAACACACTTGGAGGGGTCAATTCCACCATATCCCATCCGAAGACGATGTCACATCGTGGGCTGAATGATGATGAGAGAAAACTGACGGGAATATCTGACAACCTGCTGAGGCTTTCGGTTGGGCTGGAAGATCCGGAAGACCTGATAAATGACCTGAATGGTGCAATCCTATAGTCAGGCGCAACAGTTCAAATAAGGTATTCTCCCCGGTCATTAAGCAGAATCCTGGCGTTCTGCCTGCCTTTCTCACTGTAAACCTTCATCGTTGTATAGTCATTTATGCTGAATTCTCCCGTAAGTTCTGCAATAATTTCCCTGTACTCTGTCCTTGTCAGGTCTGCAATTGCCAGTTTAAGAGAATTTCCGTTTGAAGGAACGATTCTATAGACGTTTTCCTCCTGGTCAAACACCCTGCGGTAATTCTTCAATTCTCCTCTGAAGAGTTCAACTTTCACCCCGACAAACCATGAGGGCTGAACGCACAGCTTGATCCTGTAATCGAAGTTATAAATTGTGCTCTGGCCGTCAACAGGCAGTCCGGCGTAACCATTTGAAAACGTTTTCCTGTGGCATTCTTCGCATAATGTTATGAGGTTGGAAAAGGTATCCTTGCCTCCATCCTTCCGGGGAATGATGTGGTGTACCTGCACATTAAGGTGAAGCTTGTCATACCTGCCCTCACTTTGAACATTGGAAAGGCTGCTTCTTTCACATATCCTGCAGGAATAGTTATCACGGAAAAGGACAGCTTTTGAAATAGTTCCCCAAGGAACTGATTTTCCAGTCGAGTCCCCGTTTGGGTCGAAATCATACACCTCTGAAAGCTGGAACTTGTTCGAAACAACATCAAGGCTAGATTCCGGAAGGCGCGGTATGTTCTTGTAAATGTTCTCGCTCAGTACTTCATTCTCCATTATTACAACCAGATTCCAGAAACAGGGCAATTATTACGGTTCAGCTTTTTCCTCAAGATCTTCAAAGTATTCCACGGCTTTAGCCCGCAGCGATGCATCTGCATCTTTCCCGGGCTTTCCCGGCACCTTGCCGATAAGGTGTTCTCTTTCCTCCTTTGAAAGAAACTCCTCAAGAAGTGACTTATCCCGGGAAAGAAGGACAATACTCGGGCCGGTATCTGCAGTAAAGTAAATCCCCTCATTCTTCTTCCTGAATTCTCTTATCCGGTTAATAAGAGGAATGCTCCTCTCATTCTGTATTATTGTTCCCCGGGACATCAGAAGAGAGTTCAGAAGGAACATGTCTGACTCTGCTTTTGGCAGCAAATCCTCAAGAGCAAAGCCCCTTTCAAGCAACTCATTGAGGCTGTTGTACTTGTTGAAGGCCCACTTGAAATAGAACAGGGATGAAGAAGCAATTGAATGTGCACTCTCAGTGAGAATCCGTGATCGATCCGGAAAAGCTGCAAAGTAGAATTTGCTTGTATCTACCGGAAGAACCATTCCATGCGATTTTCTTTCAGGGATCCATGGGTAGGATATCCACAGGGAAAACCCGCCAGTTGAGGATCTAGTGCCTGATCCGGAAACCAGCCTTGCAAATCTTGATACAAAAGGATCATCTCCGGACACGTCCTCTCCGAACACATTTCTTATCAGTGCCCTTGAAACAGAGGCAGCAACCGCGGCAGATTCGCCGAGCCCTTTTGCCTCTTCATATCTCTTATCTCTCTGGATGTAAAACTGGAAAGACCCGTTGATTGAATATATGTTCTTGAAATAGTTCATGGCCTTCGCAGCTTTTTCAGTATATTTTTCGCTTGTTACCCCATCAAGAATGACCGAGTCCTTGCCGGGGCTTTTTACGTATCTGCAGAATGCATTTGAATAGGAAAAATCCGTATTGAAGGAAATGGATGGAAAATAAGCGATATTGAGATCCTTGTCAAAATATCCGAGGAACTTCTCTATGGCAGTAATAGGGTATCCTCCGCCATAGGTTATTTTGCCGTCTTCAAGTTCCGGCTCATAGCTTCCCGCTTCCTTGTATATGCCGGAATCTCTGAGCTTTTCGAAGAATTCCTGTCCGAGGTCTTTCAGTTCAGGTATTTCAGACACCTTTCCTTGCACTCTTAATGTACTCTAATATATCTTCACGGGTTTTTAAATAGTTTATGTTGTCAAACGATCTGATCCCCAGTTTCCTGCTCTCAGACAGGGAGTACTGCATCATTACCCTGTAAGTGTCAAGTTGATCAGACAGCCTTTTCCCTGGGGAATTCTTATGGGTGAAGTCCTGCCTTTCATTCAACCGCCTGGTGTGCAGTTCCTTGTCAGAAATATAGATGTACAGAGGTATTATCCTCTCCATCAAATCCCTTTCAAAATGCTCCGGTATAAAATACAGGGACTCAATTATCAAAGGCTCCCCGTTGTCAATGCTTCTCCTTATAATTGCATTGACACCCCTGTTGAGGAGTTCTCCCTGTTTAAGAAATCCCCTGAGGATATTTGCCTCATTCTTTTCCCCGTACTCCTTCCAGGACTCATACACACTTACTCCAAGCGGCTTGAATTCCTCGTGGTCCGAGAATGGCCTCAAAAATTCTCTCAGGTAGTCTCCGGACAGAACAATATCTATTCCGAGATTTTTTGCAAGATATCCTGAAATGCTTGTCTTTCCTACTCCGGGGATTCCACCAATCAGTATAGTTAACGGGTCATCTTTCATGATTATCTACCATATCTTTTCAAGGTCTCTTGTGTCTATTACCTCAACTGTTTGCGATATAAGATCAAGGGATGTAAAGAATATTCTCTCTGAATATGTTGAAGTTGCATCAGAGATTATTACACTGTAATATTTCCGCATGATTGCTTCAAAGGCGCTAATGTAAACATCCCTTTCGGTGAAGAAGCCCGTAAATAATACGGTATCACGCCCGCTTTGCCTTATCCATTCCTCAACACCTGATTCCAGGAATATATCTTCGTGGGGTACAGTCATAACGTCTTCACGATTTTCGGGCATGTATTTCGTGAACTTCTCTATAAATTTGCCATCTAGCGGCGATACCGGTGCTGTATGAGCAGCACGTACAGAGTGCTTTTTACCAAGGTAGGCAGCCAGGGTTCCATCATTTTCAGTTGTGTTTTCAAGATTTGTATATAAGACCGGAATTGAATATTTATTCAACTGGCTTTCAAGATATTCCCACGCCATTATGAATTCCATCTTGCTGAATACGTTCCTGAAGATATCTGCAGAGTAATTTAAATTGATAATGACAACACGATCCGGATCAACAATTTCACCAATGTCCGGACTCTTCAGTGAATTCATTCAAAGTGATATGCAAATTACACTTTAATTGTTTTGACTCCTTCCTGTCTCCGGTTTCCAACACTCAACTTTTAAATAGACCTGTATTTTTAATATATAGGGTAAAACAAGATCGAATTATTTCCTGATTTCCAGGTTTACACTATGGCGTATAAGGAAGGTGCCCTCATGGTTGAAGAAGCTGAAATCACGATTTCTGTTGAGAATTTATACAAAAGCTATGGGCCAATAAAAGCGGTTTCCGGACTTTCTTTCAATATACGTGAAGGAGAAGTCTACAGCCTCCTTGGGCCGAATGGTGCCGGAAAGACCACCACTGTGGAAATAGTGGAAGGACTCAGGAAGGCCGACAGGGGAACGGTCAGGGTACTCGGCAGGGATCCATGGAACTCTCCTGCTGAAATAAGGCAGATGGTGGGAATAATGCCTCAGGATTTCAGGTTCGTGGAGAGAATAAACCCCGAAGAGGCCATAAGGTTCTATTGCACACTGTTCGGAGTTCCGGACAGGAGCGAGGAACTTCTTCAGCTGGTGGAACTTGAAGACGTCAAGCATGTGTATTTTCAAAACCTGTCAGGAGGTCAGAAACAGAAACTCGGCATCTGCCTTGCCCTTGTAAACGATCCGAAAGTCGTTTTCCTCGATGAGCCCACCACGGGACTGGATCCGAGCGCAAGAAGAAGAATATGGGGCCTTATTAAGCAGTTGAAGCGGGAAGGCAGGACAATAATCCTGACGACGCATTACCTGGAAGAGGCAGAGATGCTTGCTGATCGCGTCGGCATTATTTTCAGGGGAAAAATGATCGTCGAGGGCACACCACAGGAAATAATCGGCAAAATGGGAAAAGGCAAGAGGCTGCTTGTCAGCAAGAATGAAAAGCTTTCAGAATACATAAAGCATGAACTCAATCTGGACCTGACCTACGAAAACGATCTGGTCTCGGCACACGTCAAGAGCAATAAAGATGTGATCGACATACTTTCCTTCGTTGATGAAAATGACATACCCCTGATAAGCCTCCAGCTGAGGGAGGATACGCTGGAGGACATTTTTGTGGACCTTGTAGGAAAGGAGGAAGACTGAATGAAGACAAGAAACATAATCGCTGAACTCAAGCTTTATGGAAAAAATTACATGAGAAGCAGAACAGCACTGTTTTTCGTTTTCATATTTCCACTGCTTTTTATGCTGATATTCGGGTCAATATTTTCCGGAGGCAATTCATCGCCAACACCAATTTACGTTCAGAACCTGGACGGCAACAATACGGTCGCCATGCAGTTCATATCAACGCTCAATGAGACTCATATTGTGACCGTGAAGACAATACCGGCATCAGCGAATATAACGTCATACATTTCCCGCAATTCTATCAGTGCGGCCCTGCTGATTCCACAGGGCTTCTCGCAGGACTATCTAACCGGTAAACAGGTGAATCTGGTATATTATTACAATCCATCCCAGTCGACAAGCGCAGTGGCACAGCAGGCGATACAATACGTCGTGCAGGTGATGAACAGCCATGGCGCAGCAGTGAACGGCACTATATCCGTATCCACTGCAAGTGTTTCCTTCAAGGCTGTAAGCACAACCGATTTCCTGATTCCGGGCCTTATAGGCCTTGTTATACTCACTTCGCCAATGTTCTCAATGACTTTTGTAGTCAGCTCTTACAAGAAGGAAAAGATATTCAGGCAGCTTTCTCTGACTCCGCTTTCCAAGAGTGAATGGTTCATTTCAAAATTCATGTGGTACCTCATCATATCTCTGTTATCAGCAGTGGAAATCATTGCTGTAGGGTATTTCTTCTTCGGGACCACGATCAACCTTGATCTGTACATGATACCTTTCATCCTTGTCGGAGTTTTCATGTTCACAAGCCTGGGTGTTCTGGCGGGTTCCGTTTCCAAATCAGAGGAAGGGGCGTCTGTGATAGGTAACATAATCACTTTCCCCATGATGTTTCTTTCAGGTACATTCTTCCCGGTTGCCATAATGCCAGACTGGCTCCAGGCAATTGCTCACGTGCTTCCGCTCTATTATGTCATAAACGGGCTGAATTCAGTGATGATTTATTCCAATTACAGTGCAGCACTAATAGACATAATTGTAAGTATTGTTGTTGCTGCAGTTATTTTCCTTGCTACCATTGCCACATTCAGCTGGAAGGAGGAATGAATTTTGACACAGTCATTTCACTAACTCTATTTTTATGAAACGACATTGGGCTGAAACAGACCGGTAATCGCGAAGGCAAGAGCCGAATGCCTGGAGTTTACAAATGGTTATGAGGCGAATAAGGGTATTTGAAAGGGGTCTGATGAAATCGTATGAAAATGATGGTGCAATTGTCAAGAAACTGAATGCAGACAAGCCTGTCAAAATGTACGGGGATGTACTGATGCTATTTGGTCGGTTCATCGGGGAGTAGGATATTGTTGAATGCAAGTCCCTCCCTATTGTTTCATGCTTCGATGCATGCTGTCCTGTCATATGCTGTGGCAGGATTTGCCATCACATTCACTGTTTCGCAAACGGTGCAGAAAACGCAAGAAAAATCCGCTCTGAGAAATGAAAAAGGGGATATTTCTCTCAAAACAGTAAATCACCACTTGGGAGAAATCCAATTCCACCAGAATTTCTAGACTTCGAAAACTTATATTGCCGGTCTGTTTTGATTCAACACCTTATATCTCACCGAAGCAGATTCTCCAGCGGATTGCTCATCTCTCTAATTTCGTGTACCTTTACGTTCGCTGCGGCCAGTTTCTGGATCACATCGGAAACTTCGTCCGGCGAATCAAGTTCCAAGATGTAGTACCTTCCCTGGAGTTTTGCTTCCGGAAACACGTTTGTAATGTTATCCGCCCTGATGCCGATCACGTACTTTCCCATGGGAATCTTGTCGATGTCACCGCTGTAAGCGATGCTTCCACTGTCAATAATGATAACCTGCTTTCCTATCTCTCTTGCTTCATAGAGATTGTGAGATGAATAGAGAACAATCTGATCCTTGGAGATGCCAAGTATATCTTTCCTCACCTGGCTCGCGATTGTAGGATCGAGATTTGTAGTAGGTTCGTCAAACAGGTATATACTGCGGTCCCGAAGAAGGCATTTTGCCAGGGAAACCCGCTTTTTCTGCCCCTGGCTCAGTGAAACATAGGATTTGTCAATCAAATCATCAAGATTGAGAAGTTTCACGGTTCGCTCTTTTTCATCTTCACTGGCCTCCATAAGCACTGCAAAGAGGTCTATTATCTCCCGGACAGACAGGCTTACTGGTACGCCTGCCTGATGAGACAGGTATACGCATTTCTCTCTCACTTCAGGATGATTGTATGGATCGAGCCCATCAATGGTAAGTGTACCTTCATAGAGTTTCAGTATGCCTGTTATGGTTCTGAAAAATGTGGTTTTTCCAGCACCATTTTTTCCAAGAACAACATAGATTCCCGGCTTGTCTATGGATAGGTCGATGTCGTGAAGTACTCGTTTTCCATAATACCCTGTTGATAGTCCTGACGCTTCTATTTGAGTCATATATTCACCTATGAAAGAAACCTCTCACGCACCATCCTGACTGTTGTGAAATAAAATACAACCAGGAAAAGTATGAATGCACCGGCCACGTAAGCACCAAGGATCTGGTATAGCTGATTGAAATCCACAGGTCCGAACAGTCCTCTCGCAGAGAACACAGAGAAAAAGAGTGGGATAACTGCAACAACAACTCCAAAAACTGGAGCAAGTCCTGCTGGTGAGTTTACAAAGGTCATTCTTTTCGTCAGCGCCTGTGATGCAAATGCAATGGATGTTCCAATCAATACTGCGATTATTGAAATTGGAGCTGTGTAGACAAGAAGTTCCCTGAGGAAGAGTGAGGGTACACTTCCGTTAAGGGCAAGAAAAACAGCCAGTATTTCCCCGATTGCTATGGTGATAGTTACTGCAGCAACTATCACCGCTGTTAGTATTATGGCCCAGAATATGTCACTGGTTTCAAACTTAGTGGAGGAAAGCACGAATTCAAAGAAACCGTTCTCTCTGTCTTCGCTATAAAGGGCAGGAGCCATCATAGTCCCGACCACTGTGAACACAGGGGCAATAAATGGGAGTATTATTGCCACTAAATAGAGTGAGACATCACTCAGTCCCAATGATCGGGCAAAAGCTTTTAGGGCTTCTGCCCCAGAACCTCCGGTGCTTCTTGCACCAACTACTGTGAAGATTATAAGGAAGAAAAGCGGAAGAATTATCCCTATGAGAAAGAAAGCCCTGCCCTCTCTGACGTAACGTCGCAAGTAAAGTCTTAGGAGAAGACTACTCATCTTCGTCACCAGATCCTGTTTCAATCATTACAACAGTAGTCTTGTTATTCATTATCCTCACTTAATTCTGCCATTTTCAGCTGACTGACGGCCTGCCGATTTTCTGAATTCCCGGAATCTAAAGGAGAAAAAGGGATACCATACGATGAGATGAGCTCTCGGCTTGAAATGGAGGATAGATGGTTGCAATCAGGATCTAACTTGTGCTGTCGCAACTTGCACTTCAGGTGATACAAAACCATATCTCCTTTACCTCCAACACATAATTTGCAACTTCAGATTTGTTGAGTTTCTTTTCCGTCAACAAATAGTTTTGTAGGTGAGAGTGCCCTGATGTCGATTTCCAAATGATGTGTTTCCAGCTCTCCTACGTCCAACTCAATCTTCCTGGACGGTTGAAAGTTTGCTACGTTAACTACTCTTTTTCCGTCAACTTCAACCCTTATGTACTTTAGAAGGGGGTTTGCGTTTACAAATATAGTGTGTTTTTCAGTTTCTCCTATTTCAAATCTGGCTTTTGACATACTTCCACCACTCGGTTGAACTGCTTAAAATAACAGGTATAACAAGTATTAAAATGTATCTAACTTCCCGGAGCCATTTTCTGGTCGTGCATAACTGGGCAATGTCCTGCTCTAAAGCGTTAGACCGTATGGTGTGAAGTGTTTACCATTTCTGTATGGGGTCTGGATAAGCTTGCAACGTGAATTGTGTCTTCAACTTCCTTGAAATAATGAATTGTCATCCTTGACGTGTTGTTTGTCACCATTGTGGATGTTCCCATTCTCACCATTTGTACTGGTAGTTAATCTTCAAATTCGTAATTCATTGTAAGTGCCAGAGTGTACTGAATGAACATGTATAACAGATTACAAAATTCCGACAGGACAAGAAAATTCAATGCAGTGAAACAGACAAACTTTCAGGGAAGACAATGAAACCTGTTTGAAATGGCGGGTGCAACTTTACACTTTTCAAAGAAAATGGAAAAGAAAATGTGATGCAAGAATTATGTAAATGCAGAACAAGGATGCTATAATGATCCAGGAACGTGGATTACCGAAATTCAGTGTCCACCCAATTCCGAATCTTCTACCAATGAAGATGGAAGGGTCGGTGCGGTTGAAATAAAACATACCGGCTTTCCAATCAGTGTCGTCGTCAAGATTATTCTCACCGGTATTCTCACCTGATCCCCCCGGAATTCTTATCCTCGCACCCATCTGTCCAACCAGATATGTTGACATGACCAAGACGAAAATTCCCAGTAAAAGAGGGACAATCAGGTACGTTCCGGGAATCACGAGTGAAGGATAGTTCCACACTCTTGCCGAAGCAAGGAAGAAGGTAATTCCGAACATGGTGGAGAAGCTGTAGATCACATCCCTGTAGAAATCCTTGAACCTGGTTTGCTGCTCATATGTAGTGTAAGGCCTTGACACGTCAATCTCTTTCCTTGTCCTGGCAAGAACCATCCCCAACACAAAGAAACCCCCTGTGATTCCTGCCTGGTAAAATATAAACCTGAAAGCACTTTCCAAAGTCTTGCTGGTGAAGCTCATCGCTGTACCATCGCGAAAGAACCTGAACGGTATCAGGGCTGGCATGGAGGAATAATCCACACTTCCGAGAATGGATGCTCCGACGATCAAACCTATTGAGGGCAGGATGAAGTAAGCCCCGGCAATTGCTTTGCGCGTATACCAAATTTCTGGAACTACTGTACCTGCAAATTCCCTTACTCCGTCGTACCACTCATGAGATATCTTGTATTGGTGCAGAAATCTGAACGCAAGAAAGTAATCGGTGTGGGTGTACACCACTTCAACTGCCAGGCCAAAGAATAAAAAGCCACTATCTCCAAGGAAAATTGAAGCAGCAAAGAATGTCAGAAATATCGCGGGAAGGCCTGTGAACAGCAGCTTATAATAACGTCTTTTCACCGTGTTTATTTCGGGGTCAGATTCTCTCAATCTTGGGAGTCTCACTCCGAACTGAACACTCATGGGCGTAACATACGGAAGGAGAGAGCTGGTAACAGCGATATACAGGAAAGCTAAGGCTGCTGCTGAAAGAACGAGGTTCAATTGGACACCTTTCTTATAAAATGTAATTGCCGGTAAGAAATAAACTCTCTTGACATGGTGTGAGTATCACTGGAGGGAGTGGATAAACTCCTTGAATACATCCTTGATCTCAGCTTCGGTGAGCTGCTTGGCTTTTGCCTCTCTCATCATCATAGATTCTGTGTTTTTCCACCTCTTTACAAAATCTCTTTTCGAGTCCTCAGTAGGTGGTATAACCTCAACCCTCTTTTTCTCTGTCTTGATAAATCCCTCTGATTCCAGGAGTCCATAGGCCTTGTTCACAGTGATGTAATTGATGCGGAGATCCTTGGCAAGTTTCCTTGTTGAAGGCATAGTATCGCCGGGGACGAGTTCTCTAGAGGCAATCAGGGCAACTATATTGTCGTAAATCTGGATGTATATGGGCTCAGTTGACTTGGGCTCAATAGTTATCCTCATTCTAAACCATGTGTATGATGTATAACAAGTATTAAACCAAACCGACTCTGCTTGATGTTTATTGTTACTCTTCCATTTATAGAACGGCTGTTTGTCGCGACGATTGACTAATTTAGAATAGGGCAAATATTCTGATTGAATGAATATAAGTGACCTCCTCCCCTATCTTTCGAAAGGGGCGGATACATTATGTGCATAAACACTCCCGTCAACACCATTCTCGGACCACTGGTAGCCGAAGATGATAGGATAGCCACCAACCTTTTAGAACATGTCATTTCCGAAAATCCAAACCGTATGAGGATCGACGTGCTCAGCAATCACACCAACTTTTCCCGGGTGTTGTATGAATATGGTTTTGATCTTGTTTCTACGCCCCCTGTAATGACATACAATGGAATGAAGCTGCCTGAAAGAAATGGAAATCTCTACTAAGTATCGGTCCAGGTCTTCGGTTAGGTTAGTCACTTGAAAATTAATGTTACAATACCACACTATAATCAGAACAGGAAGTGCAGTCCGAAGGCACTTCTACATAGTATTTCCCTTAGATTCATTGATATCTGTGATAACTCTTATTTTCTTGTTTAGACAAATTATTGCGAAGTCTCCATAAAATTTTGCTTCCCAATTCGTATTACACGTATTATATGTATTACAAGAAAAATTTACTTTCGGGGGTAATCCAGCCTACTCCTACAATACAAACTTAGAGAAGGATGCTTTTCTTTGACTCGACTAATTTTGAATACTTTTAATATACTCCCCATAAATGTAGGATACCATTGCGGAGGTTGTCGAGCTAGGTCAAAGGCGATGGATTTAGGGTCCATTCCTGTAGAGGTTCGTCGGTTCAAATCCGGCCCTCCGCATCCAACTTATCGGGTCAATTCCTCATTCTCTGGAGAATTAAGCCTTACCGAATTAAGCAATTAGTATTTAAATGAAATGGAGTTTTTAAAGGCATTTCGTGATTTTTTGTAGTTCATGGTGCGAAGATAAACGTGGTTATCCCAGCCGCCAATCTAATACCTCTATTCTGTCTCTTGTTATTATCCTCTTGCACTTGAATGCATGCCCATAATTAGCCTCAGAATCGTAGTATTTATCGTCTATTTTAACCCAAGATTCTGGAATAGTCACTTCCAATAGACAGGGATTGTCATGCCTATAACCTAACATATCGAGCGCATAATCAAGATCATCCCAAAGAAATACAACTCCATCTTCACTGTAATCGGGCTTCAGACCTTCTTTGATAATAGATTCTAGTTTTTCTCTGTCCGCCACATGGTAGAATAATTTTTGTTGGCCCTTGCCTCCGTGGTTTCTATTTCTGCCTTTGACTTCTTCAGACACAATAAAGCCATTCTCTTTATCCAAATAAAGAATGAGATCACCCCTTATTCGCTCTCAAAACGGGTCATTTTTGAACGATAAGGGAAGCTTTGACCTTTTACCTTAACCGACCTCGGCTTAAGAGATAACAAATAGTCAGGAAGTCAGGCGGGGAATTCCCTGAATAATAGGGTTTTGTGTGATCGAAAGTCAGGGACAGGCTGGCTGGGATCAGGCTGGGACAGGCAAGTAAATCCCTGAAAGCTTCCCCTGACGGAGAACGATTCCTTAGTGAGGATATATTGAGATCGTATTATGACTGACCTATTTGGTAACAATAGTCAAGTGAGACAATGATGTCTGGTGTTTAAGAATGGCCTCAACTAATTATAATAATGATTTGCTTAAGGTAAGCAATTAGTTTATGTTTGAAAGTTAAAGTATTCCTCTTACGATAAGCATGCTAATCCCATAGCCAATAGGAATTCCAGTCAAAACCCCTAGAAAGAAGAGCCACCTCATTGCTCTAAGTCCATCCTTTATCTTTGCATTATACTCATCGTAAGTGATGTCCATTTTCTGTCTCCCTGCATGTTCTTCCATTACAACTCTTTGCCTCCGATCTGGCTTATCTAATACATAATAGATAAAATTTTACTCTGTCTTTTTAACGATTTATATGGAAAACCCTTATTACTGCCTCCCGTAATCGCAAATTATGATTGATGGTAATGGAACCTCTGGGAAATATACCTGTCCAGAATGTAGCGAAAGCTATGACGATGCGTTAGCCTACGGGAGGCACGTCAGAAATGCCCATCCCGATAAAAAGCATTTGAAGCCAATTAGAAGCGATAATTCTGAACCAAAAGAGATAAAGATTGACATAGACAGATCACCAGTTGACGACTATGATCTTTTGGAAGAAATACTTGTCAATTCTGGAATTAAGCGAGGGAAAGCTGATAATATCAGGGTAAGCTTTGAGAATTATGAAGCCGATAACCTGCCACAACTGGCAGAACTCTTAAGACAGAATGGAGTTAATAAATCGACTTCATTTAACGTTTTGAGTGCCTATTCCAGCCGCTTGCAGATTGAATTTCCTATGGAGATCAAAGAACGATTAAAGTTGTCGGAGATGGGATCAGAACCAGCACAGGATGATGGCGATATAATTTCACAGGTAGTTAAGAAGCGGATGAGACGCCATGAACTATTCATTGCAGCCAAAAGCTCTGGTATGTCCAATGACGATCTTGAACTTATGTTTCCTGAATTTATGAAGAATGATGAACCGAAAGAACCCAAGGAAACCAAGAAGAAAAGGCTATTTCCCCCTGATTCAACAGGATCAATGGTTGAGTTAAGCGATAGCGAATACAGCGAAATGATGCTCGAATGGAAACGCATTAAGGCGTTGAACCAGCAGATGCCTTCGGACATCGAATTATACCAAGAGATAGGGCAGTCATTGAGAGAAGCAGGACTAATGGCTAATGTGAGACCCGTCAAAGATGAAGTCCAGTTGCAAATGATGACGAGTTCCTTAAAAACCATTGAGTCCCGACTGAACAAGACCGAGCCCATTAGTTCACTAATTATGACAATCGTTAACAAGCTAAACGATTCCGGGAAATTACCATCATTAATCGACAGGGCATTGTCCCGCTTTGAGCAGCCAAGACCACAGGGGGTCCCAGTTCACCAGTATGAAGAAAAGGACTTTGAAAAACTCAATCAAAAGCTGAATCAGCAGGAAAATATATACTCGCAGCAGATAAATCCAGAAAAAAGTGAGGAAAAACCGTCAGATAACACTATCAGGCAGGCACAGATCGATCACCTGACAGGAAAGCCTATGCCGATGAGAATGACTTTTGAAGCTGAAAAGAAGCGGTTGAAAGAAGAATTTGGAATGACGGATGACGAAGTATCGCAGTTAATTGGGAATGTGAAGAGCCAGAAAGAAATGAACCAGATTATGAAGAAGTTGGAGAAGATCAAGAATGGAAATTAAGCTACCCCTGACAGGAACCAGTAAAAAACCTGATTGGAGCTTCACTGATTCCAAGTTAAGAGAATGGGTATCCGAACTGCCTGACGAAATAAGCAAACGGCAATTTGTAAGCTTTTTGAGCAGGAAAATGGGATTTCCCTTCCCACACGATCAGGAAGAGGATGAAAAACACATTATAAGACGCTTAGTCTTGAGGGCCGTAAGGATCGGTCTGGTCGGCTCTAATCATAAGCATTTTCGGATGCTATATGTCCATAAACCCAGGGAAATGGTCATCAACTATTAATTTTCTATACTTTACCTAAAACCCCTAAAGTATATACTTTAGACCCGCTATTTTCTAGGTTCTACATGAAAAGTATTATTACGAGTTTGCACAATGACTAAATATGGACAAAAGAAAAAGTATCCGTGTTGAAGAAAATATTTGGGAGGAGCTTCAACACCGTAGAATTGACACAGGAAAGCGAACCATTTCAGCTACTATCGGTGAATTATTGAACCAAGTAAGAAAAAATAACAGTCCGTCCGCCAACGGACTGGGTAAAGGAATTGAACCCTCTGCAAGAGGAGATCAACATGGATTCAAATACAAATCTGAATAATAATTTTATCCCCGGAGAATGCAAAGAAGCGGATGAGGACATTACGCCTTTCATCACCGATAGGGTCAAGGAAGGTCTTGGTGTTCTGTATTCCTTGCTTGATGTTTTACAAAGAGAGGGCCTTTGTTTTGAGCACTTGGCATTCCTTGTTGGCATGGTTCTCATAGAAGTCGCAGATGATAATGGCAGAGGAGATGCACTTTTCAAGATAATGGATGCATGGAACCAGTCATCTTGGAATAAACTCGCTAATGAATGTGAAGAAATAGTAAATCTAAAATTCAAAGTACACAAAGAGAAAATCAGTAAGGAACTTTTTGAAATTCTTCTCCCTGTATGGCGAACTGGAGACGGTCACAGGCACGAACTAAGCATGGCCATCGATGGTACACTGTTACGAGAAGGCTTTGGTGAATACGAAAGAATTGAGTTTCTCAGGAAATTAGCTTTCTCAACTGGGAAAGGTAAGGATCACACGCACATACCTCATGAATCAGAAAAGCGTATGAAGCAAAAGGGGGCCCATATCTATGGCAGAAAAACTCTGTTTGAATTGGTGGACAAAATAATGGGGAGCCATATCAATGACTAACGATAGACAAGTTTCAACTCAGCTTAGGAAGGTACTCAATTCTAATACCTCCAAAGATAAGAAAAAACCAGAGGAGGAATATCATTTTACGTCTTTCAGAGTACAGGACAACTTAATTATGGAGCAGACATCAAAGGGGCTTGTTGTCTGGGATACTTCAAACGACACTTGGGAGATTGTTCAGGAACACCACAAAGTGACGCCTTTAGGAAATACTACGATAGATCACATTACGCTACCTCTGAAGAATAAAACCCTTGAAGTTGGCCAGCTAATACTTGCAGATGAGCCAATTCCTTGTGACTCCCTAAGTGACCTGATAAGTGAGATTCTTGAAAAGAGCAAGAAGTGGCTTTACATTGCGCCTGAGGAGTGGGATATTTTTGAGGTTCAAGTGCATATTGCCGTAGCTTCTTGGTTTCTTCATGTTTTCGGCGATCCGAGGATCCAGGAGAGGGTCGCCGGAATGCTTGGTGATATTGGCACTTCTGGTGGAGGAAAGAAGAGATTCAATACCCTAATGCGACAAATAACCTACAGGCCGATTTACATGCTTTCAACTCAACGTGTACCATCTGTTTTCAGGGCAATGGATCAATGGCCGGGTTCAACTTTGATCCTTGAAGAAGCAGATCAAAAGGACACCAATAGTGACAATGAACTAGTCGAGTACCTCAACTCGAGGTTTGACGGAGTGCCGATAAACCGACTTGAGCCTAAAACGAGGGAAAATGAAGTCTGGGCCAGTTTTGGCCTCACAGTAATGGCGTTAAGAAGATGGCCTTTAGATGAAGGTATGAGCAGCAGGATGACGGCCATTACAGCTTCCTCATCTCCAATTGTTTTGCCTGAGATTGCAGGGGCCGACATATATGAGGGCTTCCAAGAAATTAGAAATAAATTACTGTACTTGAGGCTGAAATACTACACCAAACTGCATTTTGTTGGCTCTTCTGGGCTACCTGCCGATCAATCATGGAGAGGCAAAGAGAACCTCACATTGTACAGGATTCTGGATCAGCTAGCCCGCGCAATTGCCAGTAATCTCC
>OFHI01000108.1_pt1 | contig 17567 bp, 15 predicted proteins | sample 1522021 | NCBI WGS metagenome assembly OFHI01 (sample SAMEA2464839, study PRJEB22497) | soil metagenome | biome: Grassland; feature: Farmland; material: Clay | place: Australia | collected 2013-02-01 | depth 1.4 m | reverse complement strand
CCAATAAGCAGTTCCGCTGCAATAGATGAAGTATGCAGTGAGATCGGCTCTGAACTCATAAGAACAAAAGTGGGTGCACCCATCGTATCAAGAACCATGATCAGGGAAAAAGCCCTTGTCGGGGGAGAGGAGAACGGAGGAATCATTTACGGAAGGCACCAGTACTGTAGAGATGGTGCTATGGCTGCAGCCCTTGTAATGGACCTTATGGCAAAAGAGGGGAAAAAAATATCGGATCTGATCAGAGAAATTCCTGATTACACCATAGTGAGGTCACAGGTTCATCTTAAAAAGAAATGGGAGGAAATAATGCCATCTGTCTCCAAATATGTCCAGGGAAGAAAGACCGATGAAACTGACGGCATAAAGGTCATAGAGGAATATGGCTGGGCACTCATAAGGCCGTCTGGAACTGAACCCATAGTAAGAGTTTACGGACAGTCAAAGGATGGCAAGAAGGCCCGGGAGCTCAACAGGGAATTCGTCGACCTCATTGAAGGAATTCAATCCTGATCGGGAAGTGCCCTGTAGGAGTCAAGAAACCTCCTTATTGCAGTATAGTTGCCTGCAACAGCGAACCATATCAGGACTGCAGACGTTGCAGTTATGCTGATGGTGTATATGCTGTAAGAGTAAGGTACAAAAAACTGAACAAGTGCAATCACAAGTATGAGGACGAGTCGATCTGCTCTTCCCAATACTCCGGAATAGTTTCTTTTCAGTCCAAGGGCCTGCGACTGGGTTCCCATGTAACTTGTAAGCATTACGCCGATAACTGCGAGAAAGCCGAGCAAGAGGCTTCCGTAAGCACTGAAGGCCATACCGATAAGAATAAACAGGTCTGAGTAACGGTCGAAAACGTGGTCTATGAGATCACCCTTTCTTGATGAGATGTTTCTCAACCTGGCAACCTTTCCATCTACGGCATCAAACAGTGAGGAGAGGATTATCGCAAGGAAGGCTGCGATGAGGAAATAATTTCCAAAGTAGTAGAAAATACCGCCGAGTGCTGCAAGAACGAGTGAAATTCCGGAAATGGTGTTCGGATTGAATGATAGGAATTTCTTTGAAATTGGCATCAGGATCAAATCTGCCTTTGACCTGTATGAATCAAGCACCATCAGGATAGATAAATGGGACAGGAATTTAACTTTTCGTTTCCATTATTTTTTTAATTTCTGAACGGACCTCATTATAAACAGCATTTATGTCCTTCACATTGCAATCGATTCTGGTTATCTTCGTGGAAGGCAGGTTATCAAGAGATTCTGAGTAAATTATCCCGGATAGCTGCGTGTCTATATTTCCGGATATCTTATCCTCCGTGTATCCTCTTTCACGCAGCCTCTGGATCACCAGTTCCTCCGGTGCCTCGAGAATGATGATGTGAGAGCATCTTAAAGAATGTGAGTAATGGGATTCGAGAATGGTGTTTTCGGGAATGCTTGAGTTGCGAAGGCAGTCTATATCAACCACATCGCCTTCCATGCAGCCGTGCTCTCTGGCAATATCATCAGCACTCAGGCACTCAGTGCCGGCTTCATTCAGCATCCGGCATACTGTAGTTTTTCCGGTCCCGGGAATTCCGGTCAGGCAGATCAATTCACTTCAGCTCCTATACCGGAGATTCCTGCACCTGATGCAAAGTGTCTCTCCAGTTTAAGCGGCATGGACAGATGCCTTCTGGCTATTACCGGGACCTCGTATTGCTTTTCCTCCAGATCCCTCGGCTCCTCATAGTATTCCGGAAGTCTTTGCCTGTTCCCGCACTTCTCACACCTGAAGTCATTAACACCTTTTGTCTTCATTCTGCTCCCGCATTGCCTGCACGCAGGAGGGATGCGCGAGAAATATCTTGCCTTTCTCACGAGTTCAAGCTTTTCAGTGTTTATTGCGGAATTCACGTAAGAGCCTTTTACGGTGATGAGATCACCTCTTCTGAGCTTCGAGAATATCCTGCGAAACTCCTTAGTAGGCTCGAAAGCGGCGATCTTGATCGGTGTGCCGTGATAATCCATCAAGCTGAAATAATGGCCTCCTTCGATAGACCACGGATCGAGGGATACCCTTCCTGTAAGTGAATATGATCCTAAATCAGCGATATTATCGGGTTCACTGATTATGTGATCATCAGTTCCCTGATTGGTCCTGAAGATAAGCTGTCTCTCTGGTTCTATTAAGTTCATTGCCAACGTGTGAGAGATTTACCGGATCTGTTCCTCTAATTCCGTAAATAACCGGTGTCCTGGCTTTCGGGAAAATCGCCGGATACTGGTTGGCATAATCCATATTGTTAAATGTATCAGCGAAAGAATCTGCGAATTCCGCTGCCCTGATCTTCTGAATCCGCGATCCTTCTTCCGGATGCGGATACGCATAGGAAATTGATTCGTAAGTAACTCTTTCCTCAGGCCATGAGAGTGATGCGGCAGCACCAATGATGCCCCTTCCTTTTTTCAGCTTGGAATACAAGATGCCATGTTTCATGAGGTGTTTCTCCACAGAATCCAGGCTTAATTCCTCGTTTAGTGCCTTCCTGTAGAGTCCGTCATCGGGCCTTCCCTCAGAGACTACTATCCCCGGATTTGTATTGGAATCTGATACAACAGAGAACTCATCCACAATGTCCTTTACAACAGACATTAGATCTTCACGGTCTCCATCGAACACTCCTTCCTTGTATGAAAAAACGTCTTTCCCGTCGATCTGACCAATGGATGTGGGTTGCCCTGACCCTTTTCCAAGCTCCACATTAAGTGCTCCATTCCCCCTGGTTTTGTACCTTATATTGGGGTTCAGCCTTACAAGTCTTGGAAAGCCTATTACATCAAGTCCTGTCCTTCTGATAATTTCAGTTAGAAGATACGTTGTGCACATGCCTTCTGAGGAATCTGTATCGTCGACAGCCACGTACAATTCAGGTCCCGTATCTCCTTTTCCTTCCCTGGTAGGCGAGGATTGCCCTCAGGAAATCAATCTTCTTGAAATCGGGCCAGTTTACATCTGAAAAATACAACTCGGAATAAGCTGACTGCCAGAGAAGGAAGTTTGAAACACGCTCCTCCCCGCTTGTACGAAGAATAAGATCAGGATCCGGTATAGAACCGTCGTAAAGGTAATTTCTGAATTTTTCTTCCGTGATCTCCTCAGGAGAAAGCGTTCCGTCCTCTATCTCTTTTCCAAGCTTCCTTACAGCACTTATTATTTCTTCCCTTCCCCCATATCCGATGGCCAGGTTGAAACGGAAGTCATGATAACCGTCTGTTTCCTGCTCCACTTTCCTGATTGTTGCCCTGAGATAATCCGGTAGTTTGCTTATATCCCCTATTACCTTGACGTTTATTTTATTCCGGGATATTCTCTCATCTTTGAGTAGATCGAGAAATGCCTCGTTTATGAGACTGAAAAGAAAATCGACCTCGCTCTTGTTTCTCTTGAAATTCTCCGTTGAAAATCCATATACTGTGACGACCTTGACCCCAACGTCCATGCACCATTCGAGAACTTCTTCCAGTTTCTCCTTTCCCCTGACGTGACCTTCGTTTTCAGAAATGCCGATCTGCCTGGCGTATCTCCTGTTACCGTCCGTGATGATGCCTATGTGGCATGGAACCGGGTTCTTCCTGATGTCATCCATCAGGATCCTTTCGTAAACCTCTGTTGTGATGTTTCCGATACGCTCTGTCAGTCCCATTTGACACTCTCTTAATATCTACTTAATATAAATCCTATACTGATACTTTCCTGAATTCAAGTGAATACATGCTCTCAAGTTTTGAATAACCATGCACAACACGTTTATAGACCAGCTCAAGACCCATTGCCCTGAATTCCTCCATCCTTTTTTCTATATTTTCGACAGTATTAATTTCATAGTAATTAAGCGTTCCTTTGTGCTTCAGGGAAGGAAGAGCCTTTTCCACAAACAGGTGTGCCTCGTGTGGAAGATTCATAATGATCCTGTCCACATCCGTGTATTCGGTTATTTTCTCACCAGCATCTCCACATACCGGCACAACATTCCCATCGAGACGGTTTATTTTTATATTCTCCTCCAGCAGCGATATGGCTTCACAGTTGGAATCGATTGCAACGATTCTGCATTTTCTTGTTCTGGCTATATTAAGGGAAAACGGCCCTACGCCTGCAAACATGTCGACAATGAATTCCCCGTCATTGACTTCTTTGCTGATCATCAGCCTTTCTGTGGCGAGTCTTGGCGAAAAATAAGCCTTGTCCAGGTCAACCTTGAAGATCAGCCCATTTTCCCTGTAAGTTGTTACCCTCCTGTCTTCTCCCGCAAGCAGCTCCAGAGACCTCTTCCTGAATTCTCCCTTGATGCCTCTGTCAACAAAAACTGCCCTGGTCCCTTTGCGGTACTTCATAAGATTCTCGGCCAGCTCGACGGAACGTTCCGGATCAGCATATTTCATTACAATTATGTCGCCTATAGTGTCATAAGAACCGGAGTACTTCTGCGGCATAATCTTCCTTTCATTCTCCACGCCTTCAATATCCACAATCTCCCACGGACCACTGCCGATGTCATCAATTGTGCAATTGTCTTTCAGGGGCATGTAAACGTGATCTATGTCCTTCTTTATCCTGAAATCATGATCCAGCATACCGCGGGACTTCAGTTTGGAAATAGCGCTTTCGGCATCCTTCTTGAGTGTTTTCAGGTGTTTCTTCATGGTCCCACTGTTTTCTCTATCTTCCTGGAGTAGGAAATTATGTCGTTTGCCATTTTTCCGGAAAACCCGTAAATTGCTGAAATCTGGTCTGGTTTAGCGGCGGCTATTTCGGAAAGGGTTCTCAGACCGGCATTGTACAGCCTTCTTGCCCTTACCCTTCCAATTCCCGGAATGAAAGTCAGGTTTATGATCTCCTCTCTTACGCCTTCCTTGATCCTCATGTTCAGGTGCTCTAGATTCCTTCTTATTTCAGGCTTGAACATTGCAGCCATCCTTGCCAGAGAATAAGATATCCAGTCGGCAGAGGATACTCTTCCCTGCACATCACCCGGCCCGATGTTGAACTTTTCAATTATTCTCTGCATGGGGACCTCCTCGATCCAGTCCCTCAGCACCATAGCTGTCTTGGCTGCCCTGTAGGCTTCCGGATCATCATCGAATATCTCATTATTTTCCATGAAATATGTGATGGACGGAATATCATCATTCCTGTAATTCATTGCAAGTATGTCAGGTGTCCTGCAGATGTAATAAAGTGCGAGATCATCAGAGTGCTTCTTGTCGAAATAATCTCTCAGTATTATTGCACTCTTTGGATCTATATACAGGTCACTTACCAGCTTCCCGAATGATGACGCCTTGAGAGTGCCGTATGTTTCCCGGACAAAATCATTAACTTTCAGGAATTCAAGGGTCTCGAAGAATATATTTTCCATGGAGGGAATATCATTCTGCCCCCCGTAAAGGGTCTTACGGTAAAATTTCATTACAGTTTCAAGGTCGGTTGATATGCCTGTGGAAATCAGGGCGAGCATGTTGAATCTAAGGAGACGCATATCGCCAAGATTTGATTCGAGGGGCTCCATTGAACCCTCCACATATTCCATAGCCTTGTCCAGGGATCTGTCAGTCTGGGCGTAAATATATGCGTACCCCTTTCTGTCATATTTTGGCCTTCCGGCTCTTCCAAGCATTTGCTGGACCTCAATGTTTGAAATGTATCCAACGTATCCGTCGGAAAACCTTGTGATATCCCGGATAATTACCACTCTTGCAGGAAGGTTCACTCCAGCCGCCAGTGTGGGTGTTGCAACTATTACTTTGAGATCGCCGCTCTTGAAAAGTGACTCAATCAGGGATCTCTGGCTGGTGGACAGGCCTGCATGGTGAAATGAAGCGCCTTTAGAGACGAGATCTTTCACATACTCGTCATACCTGTCACTCTCATTCCCTCCTTCCGGTATTTTATCAGAAGAAATGTTGTACTTTCCCTCGAAGGAAGCAGCAACCTGTTTTGAAAGATCCTCAGCACGTTTCCTGCTGTTCACAAATATAAGTGCCTGGCCCCCATCGTTTATGTGTTTCTCGATTATTGCAAATACCTCGTTCTTGCCTGAAAGAGTTTCTGTTTCCTCATCCGGATGGATTATCTGCCTCCGGTGTATGATTCCCTGGGAGAGTGGTACCGGCCTGAAATCACTCCTTACAAGTGATGCATTCAGCCACTGTGAAACCTCTTCGGCGTTTGATATCGTCGCGGAAAGTGAAAGAATTGAAATGTCCGGGTTGACATAAAGTGCTGACGACAGCACCATCTCCAGCCGGGGACCTCTGCCTGGATCCCCGATCATGTGTACCTCATCCGCGACAATCAGGCCGACATCATAAAGGATGGATGGATCGTGATGGAACATCGAGTCTGCTTTTTCAGAAGTGCATACCACGACATCGTACTTCTTTATGAAAGCAGGCGAGGAGTCATAATCCCCTATGGAAAGTGCAACCTTAATCCCGAGCTTTTCCAGTTTTTTCAGCTCTTCATACTTCTCCATTGCCAGAGCCTTGAGAGGCACAATATAGATCGATATCTGTCTTTTCTCAAATTTTTCATATATTGCCGAATATGCTATCAGTGTCTTTCCGGAAGCTGTTGGAACTGTAACAAGAACATTATTTCCTTTCCTGAATTCTGTTATTGCTTCTTCCTGATGTGGATACAGATCATAGTCCTTACCGTCCATCAGGTCAAGGAATTCTTCAGGAAATCCTAGGTCGCTGATTTTCATTGATATTTTCCATACCATATTATCTCTTTCTAAAAAACCTTTTAACTTTGCTTTTTCACATATTGAACGAAGTACGAATTGCTTCTATCTTCTTGCGGAGCACCCGCTGAATGAGGGAATTTTGCCTGTATCATTATCAGTATTGTCTCCATTTTCGGGAGTCCGCATGATCCTGAAATAAAAAGGTCCCCTGTTGAAAGAGGAATTGTGGTGATCGGCCAGTTCTTTAATTCGGGATTCGTGAACGAATTTTATATCTATGGTGGAGACATAATCATAGGAGGTAACGTAATTTCCTTGCATGACAGGGGGATTGGCATCAGGAATACAAAAAGGAAGAGAAACCCCGTTGGGAAAAGGAATTATTATCTCCCCGCGGTCTGAAAGGCTGCTGGAGGAATAGATATGACAGACAGTAAAGGATATTTAAGGTTGAGCTGGGCAAGAGAACATATGGACGTAATCTCGGAAATAAGGAAGAGATTTGTTGAGGAACAGCCATTCAAAGGCATAAAGATAGGAATGGCACTTCACGTGGAGGCAAAAACAGGAATTTTTGCACTTCTCCTTAAAGAAGGAGGCGCCGACATAAGGATGTCGTCATGTAATCCCCTCAGCTCAGACGACAGCGTTGTTGATTCGCTCAAGAAAGACTATGACATGAAGGTTTTCGCAAAGAAAGGGGAAACTGATGAGGAATACTATGAATATCTCAACAGAGTTCTTGATAATGATCCCCAGATCATAATAGACGACGGCGGAGACCTTACTAAACTTGTTCATGAGGACAGAAGTGACCTTATAAAGGACATGATGGGCGGAAATGAGGAGACTACTACTGGAGTTGTGCGTCTGAAAGCCATGGAAAATGATGGCTACCTGAAGTTCCCCATGTTTGATGTCAACGATGCAAAAATGAAGCATTTCTTTGACAACAGATACGGTACGGGACAGAGCACGCTTGACGGGATAATGCATTCCACCAACCTTCTATTTGCAGGAAAGAATGTGATTGTTGCCGGATATGGCTATTGCGGGAAAGGCATTGCAATGAGGATGAAGGGCATGGGTGCGAACGTGACTGTCACAGAGATAGACCCTGTAAAAGGTGTGGAAGCCGTAATGGACGGTTTCAGGGTTAATAAGATGCATGATGCCATAAAATATGCAGACATGGTGGTCACTGCAACCGGCATGAAGGATGTTGTAACCTACGATGACATGCTTGTTGCGAAAAACAACGTCACTATTGCAAATGCAGGTCATTTCAATAATGAAATCGCTGTCAATGATCTTCACAAAAGATCGATGGAAAAAAGCAATGTCAGGGAAGGCGTCGTGAAATACAGACTCGAAAACGGTAACGGCATCAACCTGATTTCAGAAGGAAGGCTTGTGAATCTGGCATCAGGCCAGGGACACCCCGTTGAAATCATGGACATGAGCTTTGCACTTCAGGGACTTGTGGCTGAATATCTGTCAAAGAATCACGAGAAGCTTGAGAACAAGGTTTATCCAGTTCCTGAAGAAATAGATGTGGGCGTTGCCTGGATCAAGCTGAAGAACCTTGAAATAGGAATTGACAAGCTCACAGAAGAGCAGATAAAATACAGCAACAGCTGGAATGAAGGCACATAATCAATAAACCTTCTCTTTTTTTTCTTTATGCAATATTCTCCTTGCAGAATGGATAAAATTTAAGTTTTGCAGCCCGATAAACAGGCTGATGAAAAAAATCCTGATGATCGTCCTCGACGGGCTTGGGGATCGTCCGAACGATGCACTCAATGGCAGAACTGCATTGCAGGCAGCTTACAGGCCCAACCTGAACAGGCTCGCTAGAAAAGGGCTTAATGGTCTCATGGCACCTATAAATGAGGGGATAAGGGTTGGTTCAGATACTTCTCACCTTTCATTGCTTGGGTTTAACCCTCTTGAAGTCTACACAGGCAGAGGCCCTTTTGAAGCTATGGGACTTGGGATGGATGTCAAGTCCGGAGATGTCGCTTTCAGGGCAAACTTTTCCACCAGAGATTCGTCCCAGATAATAACTGACCGTAGAGCCGGGAGGATTGCCAACGGTACTGACAAGCTGGCGCAATCCCTGAACATGGAAATAGACGGAGTGGAATTCTTCGTGCAGGAAGGAGTTGAGCACCGGGCTGCTCTCGTAGTCAGGGGAGAAGGCCTTTCTGACAAGGTGACTGATTCTGATCCGCATTCCACAGGACTAAAGGCAAACAGGGTGGAAGCCACTTCGAAAGAGGGTGAATTCACCGCTTCCATAATAAACAGGTTTCTCGAAAAAGCACGGACAATACTCGATGAGCACGAAGTCAACAAGGAGCGGGTGAAAAAAGGGTTGCCTCCGGCAAATGAGCTTCTTATACGGTGGCCCGGCACGGCACCAATGCTTGGAAATTTCTCTGAAAAGTTCGGAATGAAAGGTGCATGTGTTGTGGGCATCCCCATGATAGCAGGCATATGCAATCTTGTGGGAATGGAAGTCGTGAAGTATAAGGGGGCAACAGGGAGAGTGGATACCGATTACTACGGAAAGGTCGGTAAAGCTATCCAGAGCCTCGAAGACCATGACTTTGTCCTCCTTAACATAAAGGCGACAGACATTGCCGGACACGATGGAGATCCGGAACTCAAGAGAGATGTTATAGAGAAGATAGATCACGCATTTGGGCAGCTTCTGAATATAACTGACGATGCAGTTATTGCCATAACGGGCGATCACAGCACACCATGTTCAACCAAGGACCACTCCGGCGATCCTGTACCTGTACTGTTCATCACCGATGGCATACGGACAGACAACGTGGAATTCTACGATGAGGTTAGCGCTGCATGTGGTGCTCTGAGAATTACCAGCAATGACATCATGCCTTATCTCATGCAACTTTCGGATCGATCTGAAAAATATGGTGCATGATATGTTTTGACAAGCCTATGGATCATGAAGTCTCTATATTCATGAGTGTAAAATAGGTGCTGGAGCCCTATATTCCCGCATTTTTTTAATTTTACATAAATTTAAATACTTTTACGACAATTCATGTCTGACAGTCGTATGACATGGAAGAAGAGCCGATTTGATTCCGTAAAGGAGATGTTCAACAGGTGGCAGCTTGAAAAATACTATGCCAGGGATAATCAGAAGGACATCCTGATTTATTCACAGAGCAAGGGTATTGCTTATGCCCTCGTGTTTTCAATCCTGCTATGGTGGCTACCCGTTGCCGGACCTGCACTTGCTGGATATCTTGCCGGCCGCAAATCCGGGACTGTCACGAAGGCCATTTTCTCCTCCCTTATCGCAACCTCTGTAATCATGCTGCTGACTCTCTCCTTGTTACCGTTCAAGGAGGGGGTACTCTCCTCATTCGGCACCTACCTGAACACAGGCGTACTTGCCCTTTCCCAGTCAAAGCTTGTTTCCTCCTCAAACTTCCTCACAGACATGTACACAAGCTACGGTATAATCAAGACATTTTCGATAATAATACCGAGTTCAATAATAACCCTGAATATATTCAGTTATGTCGGTGGATTCTACACAACTCTGAAGACCCAGGAAGAAAAGTTTTCAAGGGACTACATGTCGAGAAATGTTGAAGACAAGATCTACTCAGCTTCCAGGAACCGCCCCAAAGTACAGATTGAAAGAAAGAAAATAAGGGAATTCAACTCAGGCGAAAATGACACTGATGATGGTTTCAATGGCTGGTCATACCTTTAAATCCCATTTTTTGAAATGATTTACAACGCGAAGAATTAAAGACTTTTTTTGCTGGAAGCGGGAAGAAATCTCTATTAATTTCAGTTTGTTTATGAAAATAGGATACAATTGCGTTCATTTGAGGGTTGACTCATTGCAGGATGTTATGCTTAATGTTGACAGTTGAAGGCAACATAAATCTGCACACACCATGAAAAGACTGGATGAATGAGATGATGTCTCGAGTCAACGGCTTCATTTGATCGCCTACTTACAATATTGTTTGAGGTTTGATGATAGATGAAAGAGAGGAGGCCTTTGCAGGCCCAGATAACGGTAAAGAGGGAGGACTGCCCCGTTGAAAATGCAATAACAGGATCTGGCAGCATGTATTCTATTAAACGTGTTAATGCCGGTGAGAAAACCTCAAAGCATCTTGTTGAGTTCGAGAAGTATGAGAATGGAACTGCAAACAGGCTGAGAAAAGAGTCCGGAAAAGTCACTAAAATCAGCGAGAACAGGTTATGGGTGGACTGCAGAAGCTGTTCGTCATGCAGGCTGATTTCAAAGTCCGAATCTATAATATTTTCCGCTAAGCCCCTTTCCGTTCACCATATAAGTTACAGGCTGCTCATGCCCTCAGAGAAAAGCCTGGATGAGCTTGTTGAAACCCTTATAGATGCCAACATGGATGTCACTGTAACGAAAAAGCAGGATTACAAGGTTCCTGAGCAGCTGACTAAAAGGCAGATGGAAATCATTCTTTCGGCTTACAACAGAGGATATTTTGATGTCAACCGGAAAATAACTCTGACCAGGCTCTCTGAGGAATTTGGAATAAGGCCCTCGTCCCTGGAAGACATATTGCGAAGGGGGTTGAAGAAGGTTGTCGAATACTACATAAGTGCTGAATTCTAGAAATTCAAAGATCTGCCATAATTCATATATTAGTTGTAATATCTGTAATCTGAATGATCGACGTCAAGCTACTAAGGGAGAGCCGCGAACTGTACTATGATTCGTGCAAAGCAAGGGGATTTGATGCCTCGGTGCTGGACAAGTTTTTCGAGCTCGACTCTTCATGGATCCAGGTGAGAAAAGAGCTTAATAATCTTCGGCAGAAGAAAAACATACTCACATCACAGATTTCCGATATCCTGAAGAAGGATGAGGGACCGGAAGGAAAGAAGAAAGTTGAGGATGTCAAGAACGAAGTAAAGAATATCAACAGCAGCATTTCCGAGCTCGAAGCATCAGAAAGAGATCTGATAACAAGAAGAGATGAAAACCTCTGGATCATACCTAATCTTATTCATGAGTCTGTTCCTGTCTGCTTTGGCGATGAAAATAACGCCTTCGTGAAGACCTGGGGAAAAGCGAAGGTGTACAGCGATGATCTTGAAGAATACCTGAACTCTACAGACAATAAAGGAGAGTATGAAATTTCGGCTAAAAAGGCGGAAAGCCATGTTGACCTTGTGGAAAAGCTGGATCTTGTTGATCTCGAAAGAGCGGGGAAGATAGCGGGTTCAAGATTTTATTTCTTGAAAAACAGGCTTCTCAAGCTTGAGATGGCACTTATCAACTATGCCGTTGACTTCCTCTCAGAGCGCGGTTTTTCAATTGTTGAACCTCCATTTATGCTAAATTCAAAGGCGATGCAGGGTGCAACTGATCTGGAAACATTCAGCGATACTCTTTATAAAATAGAAGGGGAGGATCTATATCTCATATCAACTGCAGAACACCCTATAGCCTCTATGCTCAGCAACGAGTTCCTGAATGAGGATGAGCTCCCCCTGAGGGTTGCCGGCCTTTCAGCATGCTTCCGGAAGGAGGCAGGATCGCACGGAAAGGATACGAAAGGCATATTCCGGGTTCATCAGTTCAATAAAATCGAGCAGTTCGTATTCTGCAAACCGGAAGACTCTTGGGAATTCCTTGAAGAAATACTGCAGAATGCAGAGCAAATTTTCAGGAACCTCGGACTTGCATACCGTGTTGTTAATGTCTGCTCGGGAGAGTTGGGGAGACTGGCCTCAAAGAAATATGACATAGAGGCATGGTTCCCTGCACAGGGCAGATTCAGGGAAGTTGTATCTGCATCAAACGATACAGATTACCAGGCGAGATCCCTACTCATAAAATACAGGACAAAGGGCGGGAACAGGTTTGTACATACTCTTAACAGCACTGCAATAGCTTCAACAAGGACACTTGTGGCCATTATGGAAAACTATCAGGATTCCTCTGGAGAAGGATTCAGGGTTCCTGAAGTCCTGATTCCGTATACCGGGTTTGATTTTATATCCAAATCATGAAATCCGGTATAACGGCATAAACACATTTTATATCAGGAATTATAAATGAGTGTCCTGTAAAAACGGATACAGGCACCATTTTACATCTTTTGAGCTGTACTGATTATTTCATTCTCTCTGCGAATGCATTCTTGGCAACAGAAGTGGAATATTTTTTCCATCTGTCCAGTATCGGGAGCCTTTCTTGGGAAATCTGACCCATGAGGTTCGGTTATTCAAGAATTCCATTTACGCTTGGTTCCCCGTCTCTCCTGGCACTAATAAGATTTCTGGCGCTGTTAGTGGAGTCCCCGCCGGTGAACAGTCCGGTAATAGAGGTCATTCCTCCTTCATTTATTATCGGTTGTCCCTGTGGAGTCAGCCTCAGCTTCCTGAGGTACTCCTCATCCATGAAGGAGTAATCAGTTTCCTGGCCCGTGGCTTCGATCACAGTGTCTGCAGCTATTTCGAGGACCTTGTCCTTTATAGGGACAGGTTTTGCCCTTCCTCGGCCTTCCACAACCATTTCATTCTGCCAGTATCTGACTTTGGTAACCCTTCCATTTTCCTTTACATACTCAAAGGGCGTTACTTCCCAGTCAAATGTTACTCTCTCTTCAATTGCTTCGTCCATTTCCTCATCTGCATTCATTGAAGGAAATCCCGGCCTGTCGATTTCCCTTCTCCTGTACATTATATGAACATCAGTTGCACCCAGCCTCATTGAAACTCTCGAGGCATCGTTTGCAGTAAATCCCCCACCGATTATTACCACACTCTTTCCGATAGGATATTTCTCCCCGAGAGCCACTCTCTGAAGGAATTCTGTTGCATGTAGAACATTCCCTGCATCGCTTCCGGGAGTTCCTGTCATTCTGGGTTTGTGATTGCCAACGCCCATGAAAACAGCATCGTACTCTTTCATGAGGTCTGAAAACTTTACGTCAACTCCAACTTTCGTGTTAAGTTTCACGTCAACACCCTGCGAAGTTATAAATCCAATTTCCTTGTCAAGAGTCTCCTGTGGAAGCCTGTACCTTGGTATCCCTACAGTCATAAAGCCTCCAAGAACTGGAAGGGCCTCATATACTGTAACCTTGACACCCTGTACTGAAAGGTAGTAAGCGACAGTAAGGCCGGCTGGTCCTCCACCGATTACAGCAACCCTCTTTCCCAGAAACTTTCGTGTTTTTGGCATATTGAGAACCTTGCTGTAATCATCGAACTTATCAGCTGCGTACCGCTTTAGATGCCTGATCGCAATTGGCCCTCCTGTATCGTACATGACACATATGTCCTCGCAAAGGTGGGTACAGACCCTGCCAATTATGGCTGGAAATGGAAGATTCTCAAAAACTATCCTGACAGTCTGAGCTGGATCCCCTACTGCCGTGCTGTTGATGTAACCACCTATGTCCAGACTAGCCGGACATGCCTGGGAACAGATGTTGCATCCTATACATCTGCTTGCCTCAGCAACGGCTTCTTGGTCAGTGTACTCAAGTACCGGCTCAATTTCGAATGAGTTGATTCTCTTTTCAGGATCTTCGTGTTTGACCTTAACACGCTCGAAATTCAGCATAATATTAACCTAAATGTGAATTGTACCAACGATTATAAACATTTTTTAGTCTGCATGGTTACCCAAAGCTAATAAAAATAGATACCGGGATCAGCTAAAGGCGCAGAGATGCCTTGTTTTCAGCATTTCTGTGACTGATCAGGGTATGATCGAAGGAATGATGAACATGGCGAAAAATATGTTGAACAGGACGAAAATGCTCATGCCAACATATAGCCAGTTTTTCCTTATGATGAATGATGCGAGTCCAACGAATATCACCAGTACTGGAGTGAATATGAGCACCCAAAGCCCCAGGGTTATGAAATAAGCACCATCCAGGTGCGAGATGCCATACGGAATCCTTGTGAGTGGAAGCAGAGATGAATCTATAGTTGTGTGGTAACTGGCTATCTGCGCAAGAGAATACCCTTCAGTTCCTCCACGGATAAAAATCAGCAGAACGCCGACAATAATGAGTGATACGCTTAGCAATACTCCACTTCTGAGAGAATAGCTGATTACTAGATCCCTGTCGAAATCTCTCATTTTGCTTTCGCCTCCTCCCTCTGGTTCTTGATATACAAAAGGATTATCATAACAAGCGCGGCAAATGCGGATATTAAGACCTGTGTAACAGGTGAAAACCCTATTAGTTTATCATTGTAAAGGCCCCTGATTACCATTTCTACTCCCAGGAATGACAGGATTGCGAAGAAGATCCACCTAACGTTCCTGTTTGTAATCCTGACAAGTACTTTGGCGCCGATGAATGCACCAATAAGTACACCTATTGCTGTTGCTGAAGCTATAAATATCTGTACATACCCTGCATACCAGTATATTGAGCTGCCCGTAGCTGCGGTAATCCCGATCATGAAATTACTGGTTGTTGTGGTGACTTTCATAGGAAGGTTCATAGCCCAGTCCATACCAAGAACTTTCAGTGCCCCGCTGCCTATGCCGAGAAGCCCTGAAATAACTCCCGCGAAGAACATAATCAGTTCTCCAAGCCACCACCTGATACCCATATAGTCTATTTTCTGTTTCAGTTTGGCATCATAATATGAACCGGCCAGCTGAAAAAGCTTTGATGACCAGTCAGCCGGTTTCTTGGCTGGAAATTCCATTCTGCCCCTCTGGACTGTCGGGATCAGTGATGCGAGCAGTACGCTGCCAAAAATTATGTATATGATCCACGAAAAGTTGTTGGTGTAAACAAATACTGCAGTAAGAGAGCCCACAATTGCACCCAGTGTTGTTGCAATTTCAAGCCCTATTCCTATCTTTATGTTTGAGATCTTGTCTCTGGTATACGCACTGGCAGAACCTGCGGAAGTAGCAATTGTGGACACAAGACTGGCTCCTGTTGCGAAAATTATAGGAACGCCGTAAAAGATCGTAAGTAAAGGAACGAGAACAGTGGCGCCTCCAAGTCCGGTAAGGGAACCCATGAGACCCGCAATTACACCTCCAGCGACTATGGTCAGAAATCGTATGACTATCGCAATGAAGGTGAGCATAACCGGTTATTAGTTTCATTTATAAATTATTGATGTATTCAATTATGACAGATGCTCATTAATTTTGCTGAATGTCCGGAGATAAAAATTTTACTGCTCACCGTTATTGACATTATGTATCTAGGTACTTCAGGTAAAACTGCCCACCTATGTGAAGGTATAAATATTTTTTATTAATTTAATGTCGATTAGAATGGCGACAGACCTTTCCGAACTAAATTTCGGAGATGAATTATTGAAGCGTGGCTTTGCGAAAATGACCAAGGGTGGCGTCATAATGGACGTTACAGATGCGAGTCAGGCCAGAATTGCAGAATCCGCCGGAGCAGTTGCAGTAATGGCTCTGGAAAGAGTTCCAGCCGATATAAGGGCTGCTGGTGGAGTCGCAAGAATGGCTGATCCAATGAAAATCAAGGAGATTATGGATGCAGTCTCGATCCCGGTGATGGCAAAAGTAAGAATCGGCCATCTCTCTGAAGGATATGCCCTGCAGTCAATCGGCGTGGACATGCTTGATGAAAGTGAAGTTCTTACACCTGCTGATCCTTTCTTCCACCTGAACAAGAATCTTTACAAGGTGCCAGTGGTGTGCGGTGCCAGAAACCTTGGAGAAGCCGTTAGAAGAATATATGAAGGAGCTGCAATGATCCGGACCAAGGGAGAAGCGGGCACAGGCAATATCATTGAAGCAGTAAGGCACATAAGAGCTGTCAGTGAAGGCATAAAGGTTCTCAAAACTCTGGGAAATGAGGAAATCGAGAAACTTGCGCATAACATGACGGAATCCTACAGGACCTTACGCAAAATCGTGTCTAATGATTTCTTTTCTGATGAGACTTATCTCCACCGGAAAGATCTTTTCTATGGATCTGGTGAGGATAAAATCGAAGCTGACATTACAAAGGTACTCAAAGAAATAAAGAAAAGGGGAAGACTTCCTGTTGTGAATTTTGCTGCTGGAGGCGTTGCCACCCCTGCAGACGGTGCACTTATGATGCAGCTCGGAATGGACGGTGTGTTTGTCGGGAGTGGAATATTCAAGTCAAAGGAACCGGAAAAGATGGCAAGAGCTGTGGTTGAAGCAGTAGAAAACTACGAAGACTATGATGCGATAGTAAAAGTTTCTTCAGGCCTTTCCGGAATGGAAGGCACAGAGATGGAGTCAATACCCAAAGAAATGAGGCTTCAGGAAAGAGGATGGTAGACTGAAATAACAACTGAATACATACTTTCTGTTTTATTCGTTCTTGTAATTCTCTTCGTGCTATCGCAGATGCTGAATATCTTCGATCTGAAGGGCAGTACGGCCGCTTTCTTTGTGGGCCTTATTGTGGCTTTCATGGGAAATCTGTCCTGGCTAATCCTCATGCTCGTTTTTGCTATATCCTCACATATCGCAACCAGGGCATGGATAGACGAAAAGAAGGAGAAGAACCTGCAGGAAGGGTCAGTTGGAGAGAGAAAAACATCCAATGTTATATACGCAGCACTTCTTGGGCTTGGCATATCCTCCCTGAATTTTCTTCACCCCGTACCTGCACCATATTTTGAATTATTTGCTGTTTCCTTTGCAGTTGTCAGTTCGGATACTTTTGCTTCCGAGATAGGAGTTCTTGACAGGAAAGTCTTCATGATCACGAGCTTCAGGAAAGTCGAAGCAGGGGTGAATGGAGGAGTATCTCTTCTTGGTGAAGTG
>OFHI01000107.1_pt1 | contig 18130 bp, 16 predicted proteins | sample 1522021 | NCBI WGS metagenome assembly OFHI01 (sample SAMEA2464839, study PRJEB22497) | soil metagenome | biome: Grassland; feature: Farmland; material: Clay | place: Australia | collected 2013-02-01 | depth 1.4 m | reverse complement strand
CACGTGAAGCAATGGGGAGTTACACACCAACACTTACAGTGGATGCTCCTCTTAATCTGGCACAACATGATATGGTAAGAAACGGTGAAAATGGACTCGTCGTCAAGAACAATGTTGACGGTCTAGTAGAAGGCATATCCCGTTTCTATAACATGAGCGATTCCGAGTATGCTAATCTGGCAGTCAATGCTTATGGAACCGCGAAGCAAAGAACCTGGTCTGAAAGCTCCAGAAAACTGGAAAAATTGCTGGGTAAACTTTGAACAGAGCCGATATTTTTCACATACGTGCATTAAATTTATAATATTGCATAGTAATAAATTCATATTAAATAGTAGATAATATTAATATATTACAATTCTTTGATTTATAACATGATTGATATTCTAAATGATAAAATAAATTTTGAGAGCGGTTCAGAGTCGTTTGTATTTGTCCATCCCTTCCCTCACGTAATTTTTGACAATTTCCTTAAATTGCTTGTGGCAAAGGATGTTTCAAATTCATTTCCTGATTCTAATGCAGAATTTTGGCATAAGTATGATAATCCACTGGAGAAAAAACTAGTATGTAATGATTAGGCAAGAATTCCCAAACCCATAATGAATGTCCTCAACAATCTCAACAGTAAAGAATTTCTGCTCGAACTTTCCAAGCTTACATGAATTCAAGATCTTATTGCAGATTACGAACTTCATGAAGGAGGGATACATTGCATAAAATCGGGAGGAAAACTTGATGTCCGCCTGGATTATAGTATACATCCTAAACTTGGCTTGGAGCGAAGACTGAACCTGATAATTTATCTGTATGAGGGTTGGAAAGAAGAATATGGTGGAAACTTAGAGCTGTGGAACTCTGACATGACAGAATGCGTAAAGAGAATTTCGCCAATTTTTAATCGTGCTGTATTTTTCGCAACTGGAGATCATTCTTATCATGGCCACCCTAATCCTCTTAACACCCCGGCAATATTGCCATGAAGTCCATTGCTCTATACTATCTGACCAAACCTAGGAAGAGTGTTATCAATCGATATCGCGCCAGATTTGTTAAGAGACCATCTGATCCAGATGACCCTGAAATTGAAAGAATTCGCAGACTCAGGGAAAGCAATGAATTTTCAAAAGATGTTTACAGGATTAAGAATTAAATGCGCTAAACCTCTTTATAAATATATTACAAAAAAGCAACATTTTCTTGATCTAAATGCCAATATTTCTTTTAGGAAAATCGTTTCGTGTACCTCTTTAAAATCAAGGCCATACATTAGTCTTAAGGGTACCTACACAAATACAGACAGAGAAACAGGCAAAAAACGCTTATACATTATTGATAGGTCTTCTAGATTGATATCGGGGTAACTAGAATGGAGACCATTACAGAAAAGAATGCCTCAAAAAATGAGAGCTTGAAATTAAGAACAAAATACATTAATTCCTCAGAAATGATGCTTGGTGAAGAAATTTTTGGTAAAGCGTACTATCCACACAGTTCAACTTATCTTAAGAAAAGCAGACTATTGAATGATATAGTCACATCATTCTATTTCCTTAGATCACCCTTGTTGGAGATGAATCCGGCAGAATTGCTGAAGCGGCTATTCATCACACTTACCTCGCCTCAAATAAACAGACTGAACCGGAAAAGGCATTTTTACTTGGGAAACAAAGAATTAAATTACTTAATCTCAGACTACAACAATTCCTCACTTAATGAGAGAACTGTGGAAATACCCATTGCCTTGGACTTCCTGATGCAGAAGAATCCAGCGGAAATTCTCGAAGTAGGCAATGTGCTGAACCACTACGTCGACGTTCAGCATGATGTTGTGGACAAATACGAGAAGGAGCTGGATGTGATAAATGAAGATGCTGCTTACTTCAGAACTGATAAAAGATACGACCTTGTAATCTCCATTTCTACTATTGAACACATCGGTTACGATGAAGACAAGAAAGAATATGGGAAAGCACTTAGAACAATCAGGAACCTCAAATCATTACTATCACCAGGAGGGAAGATACTGATAACTGTACCTCTTGGATACAATCCTGAGATTGACAGTATTGTTAAGAACCACTCAGAGGAGTTCAGTGATATTCATTTCCTTAAGAGGATGTCTATAATGAACCACTGGAAGGAAGTGACAGTGGAAGAGGCTTTAAATACTCGATATGGTGATAAGTACTTTTGCGCGAATGCAATAGCGATTCTTACACATGTATCTGAATAAAATCTAAACCTTTCTCTTTTTTTAGCTTAATGTTAATAGTTTAATTGAGAATTATAATTAGAATTGATTTAACTTCCGGACTCTTTTTGTACTAAGCATATGTTTGAGAAATGGTGGAGCAAGTTTTACGTAACAGCTTGTAGTTGCATATTTTACACGAATCGGAAGTTCACAGGATCTAATTTAAGGGTTGATCCCGTATGAGATCATCTTTCTCAACCCATCTTTTAGATCAACAACTGGACTCCAACCTAATGTCTTGATTCTAGAGATATCTGCAGCTCTTCGGAGTGGATCATGCTCAGGAAGTTCCCTGAATTCAATCCCAGATGATGAGCCGGTAAGTTCTATGATGATATTGGCGAGATCTATTATTTTAGTTTCCTTGTCGTTTCCTATATTGAATATCTCCCCGGATTTTCCTTTATCTATAACAGCAAGTATGGCATTCACTGTATCATCAACGTAGGTAAAGGATCTTGTTTGCATTCCATCTCCGTAAACTGTCAATGGTTGATTTGAGGAAGCTTGCTGAATGAATCTGTCAATGACACGGCCATATAAGTCTCCACCCCTCATTCTCGGACCATAAGTGTTGAAGAATCTAATAATTGTGTTATCCAATCCGTGTTCCTTCTCATATGACTTTGTAAGAGCTTCACCAAATCTTTTCCCCTCATCGTATGGAGAACGAGAACCAGTTGAGCTAATCCTGCCGACATAATCTTCAGGGGTAGGCACTAAGTCCGGATTCCCATAAACTTCTGAAGTTGAAGCAAAAATATATTTTGCAGAATTCTTCAATGCGAGTTTAATTAGATTATTGCTACCCAATGAATTTGTTAATGCAACTTCAACTGGGTAGGTTTCCCACTCCCTCCTGCTAGCCCTGCTTGCAAGATTTATAATTATGTCAAAGTGCTCATGGGAGTCGAAATTTATTATGTCGTCCCGCACGAATTTTATCTTATCCATTATCCCAGAAATGTTCTTTTCCATACCGCTGGAAAGATCATCCACAATTGTGACTTTATCTGACCTAGCTATTAGCGATTCCGCAAGGTGCGAACCTAGGAATCCGGCACCTCCTGCAAGTAATATATTCCTCATATTCTACCAAGTCCGTGGAACTCAAATCCAAAAGGAGAAACTGTTTCTTTACTGAAAATTCCTCGAGTATCAATAATTAGCGGATCTTTGCCCATAACTGATCTCAGCTTCTTTAAATCAAGCTTTTTATAAGCTGAATGGTCGCTGAGAATCAGGATAATTTCAGCCCCTGATGCGGCAGAATAGATGTCATCATCAATTTCCATTTCTGCAATGCTGACAAATGGGTCAGAAGCTGTTACCTTGAAGCCATTCTTTTCAAGGTCATTTATTATACCAAATGCCGGAGTAAATCGTGTGTCGTCCGTATCACCCTTGAATGCCACTCCTGCGACAATCACTCTCTTCCTGCCGTCAGAGAATTGCTTTGCAAGGTCTGCTACGTGATCGGGCATCGAATAGTTGATAGATTTAGCAGATTCGACCATCTTAAGGTTAAATCCGTTTCTACTTATGATGGAACGAAGTATGAACGGATCCTTGTTAAGGCAGGAACCGCCGACTCCCGGGCCTGGTTTCAATATGCCTGCATTTCTAGGATAATCTGCCTTGGCAGCTTCGATCAGCTCCAAAGCATCCACCCCAATCTTCTCAGACATAATGGCGATTTCGTTTGTTAATCCGAGGAACACGAAACGAGAATAATTGTCGATCATCTTAACCATTTCAGCAGTTTCCGGGTTTGATACTTTAATTATTCTGCCACCAAGTTTTGAAAGAATTTCTTCAACTATCACATATGATTTATTATCAGTCGCCCCTATTATCTTTGGTAGAGAAAGAAAATCCTTTACAGCCTGTCCTTCAATCATTCTTTCAGGTGAAAACACAATGCCTATGTCTTCTGGAACGTTAAAACCAAGTGACTCAATCTTGTCTTTTACCCTCCCGGAGGTTGTTCCCGGAGGGACTGTAGATTTCAGGACAACTACATCGCCTTTCTTAAGATATGGGGAAACTACTTCCAATGAGGCGTCAAGTTGGGAATAATCCATACCGTCATTGACTGGATCATAAGGTGTCCCAACAGTAATAATCTTAACTGATGCATCTCTGATGTCTGCTGGATTGTTTGTGACTTTCAGCTTGTTGCTGCTGAGTGCTCTGGAAAGATGAGGTTTCAGATCTGGCTCTTTAATTGTTTCCTCTCCTTTGCTAATCCTTTTAATCTTGGCAGCATCAGTGTCGAATCCAATTACCTCAAAATCCCTGGATATCAGTGATGCGAGAGGTAATCCAACATATCCAAGCCCTATAACTGATATTATCATTGATCAAACCACCTTTATTATCATGGAGGAATTATCCTGCCTCCGTTAATCATGAATTCCTCTGTCTTTAGATAGGAGTCCATGGTTCCGACATCCCACCAGTAATTAATATTGCTTACTGATCCATACAGCTTCCGTTCCCTGGACAACCGAGGGAATAATTCAATCTCAAGTTTGAATTTCTTGGGAACAAGGTACTCTGACCTTTTCTTGATGATTTCTTTACCGAAAATGTAAAAACCTGTATTTACCATCACTTCCCCGGTTGTTTCTTCCGGAGGTTTTTCGTTAAAGCCCGTAATCCAAGATTCTTGATCCATATCTATTCTGCCAAACCTTTTCGCATTTTGTGGATCATTAAGCGGGAAAACAGCAATTGTTGCAAGTCCGCCTGATTTAGCGTGTTTCTTGTATACTTCACCCATATTAATGTCTGTAACTATATCGCCGTTCATTACAACAGCATCTTCTTCCCTGCCAATTTGTTCTAGCGCGATAGATAGATCTCCTCCGGTTTCCCATCTCAGACCCCTCACAACCTCAATATTCTCTATACCGGTCTTTTTGATATAGTTCTCAATGGTTTCCAGATGCTCAGAAGCAACGATATAGTGGGTATCAATTTCAAGATCTGACATATTTCTTAAGAGATAATCAAGAACTGGTCTTCCGCGTACCGGGAGCAGAACCTTGGGAACATAATATGAAAGGGGTCTCATTCTCACCCCGGAACCTGCGGCAAGAATAATAGATATCATTCACTCGCAGTAGAGCTTTTCGCTTTATAATTTTTGTCTTCTATAATTTTTCGGAGGCGAATTTAAAGACATTTTCATATTCCTTTACCATCAAGTCGGTGTTAAATTTCTCCTGCAACTTCTTTAGTCCGCTTAAACCCATAGATTGTGCTTTGCCAGGCTGCTCAATGAGATTGCCCAGACTTTCTGCGATATCTTCTACATTTCCGTATTCAACAAGGGCACCATCCTGCCCATCGTTTATCAAGCTTTCAGAAGATGTGTTCCTGGCACCCATGACTGGTAACTGAGCAGCCCATGCATTTAGATACGACATTCCAAACGCGTCGCTTATGCTGGGCAATGCAAAAACATCACTTGCGGAAAAAGCAGCCCATTTATCTGCTCCTTCTACCCAGCCTAAATCTATTATTTCGAGGTTCGGACTAGTTTTTTCTATCCTGCCTTTATGAGCCAGATAGGTAAGTTCAGGTTGCCCCATAGTTAACAGAGCTATATTCTGATGGTTCTCTGAAAGCCTGGAACAAGCTTCTAGCACATGAATCCCACCCTTTCCTGCCCAGGGGTGGGTTAGTATGACAAATTTGTCTTGAAGCCCAAATTTCTTCTTTGCCTCGTCCTTGGTCAGAAGAAGATCTGCAACACTACTCCTGTCGAATGAAAGTGGCACTGTAAATGTCCTTTCTTCCGGAGAACCGATTTCTATCAGAGACTCTCTTTCCTGAGCTGTGCAAGCAATATTTGCCGAGGAATTAGTTAACATGAAACGCATTATTCTGCTGCTTGAAAATTCTTTCAAGCGATAATGATAGTATGGTGTGAACACAAATGGAATTTTTCTGTCAAGAGAGGCTTTAAGCGCAAGATATGAAGTTGTCGTCGGGAATATTGAAGCGTGAATAATATCATAATCCTTCTTCATTATATCATTATACAGCCCTCTAACATAAGGCCCCCAACCGTAGACCCTGAGAATGTCCAAAAATAAATTCGAATAAGGGTTTATTCCAAGCTTATCAGAGACCCTTGAAATGTTTGATTGTAAAAAGTGTATGGGAGAATTGAATAATGGGTTGGATTTGAAATAAATTATTCGCCCATTTTCAAGTTTGGGCCTTCCGTTTAATTTAAGCCTGGCCCCCTTAATTGAGTGCTGTGAAGATATATCAATAGTATCCGAAGATAGAAGAGTTACTTCATGTTCTTCCGACATTTTGTTGAAAAGGGTTCTGATTGCTTCTTCTCCGCCACGCATATCACTCTCCAGAAATCTAGGAGACACTAATGCGATTTTCAGGGTTTCACCTCGCCCGAAATAACCTTCTCGATAAGTTCCATCAATTTGTTTGTAACTTTTTCCCAGTTATAATTCGAGGCGGTTATGATTGCATTGTTTGATATCTCCTTTCTCAGTGATTCTGAATTCAACAAACTATCAATATTAACTGCAATTGATTCGTAATCACCCGGAGCTGAAAGCAGGCAGTTAGTGTTATCTTCGGTATATTCTCTTGCTCCGATTGTATCCGTCATTACGACTGCTGAGCCACTTGCCATTGCTTCAAGAGGAGGCATAGGCAGTGCCTCTTTAAGGCCACTATTTACGAAGATGGACTTGGAATACAGACTTGCGATTTCATTATCATCTGTAATCCATCCTCTGAATTCGTAATCAAAATCTATTTTTTCCCGTTCTATTGCTGATTTTTCACCTGCAATGATAACGTTGAAGTCCTTTCTCCGTTTCCAGAGGAGATTTACAGCCTCCACAAAGCTGTGAAATCCCTTGTCCGGATTTGATCTTGCTATTGTGAATATAGTGTTTTCCGGTTGCAAATTCCGACTGTGAAATACCGAATGATTTATTCCAAAGCCAATGTAAACGTTGAGACCGTCGTAATTTTCATCCAGGAATTGTTTAAGCCACTTGCTTTGCGTGAACCTCACAAGAGGAATTTCATAGGTTTTCCTGGCGTATTTTATATAAGTTGGATCTTTGCTGAATGTTGTTTCGTCCGCCTGTACATAATACAGATGGTACTTTCCCTTCTTCTTCGCAACCGAATCCACCGGAAAAACCGTCTGCCAGAATGTTGAAATGTATACATCGGATGTTCCGAATCTTTTAATTATAGCAGGTCTCGTCAGATTTTCCTGGAAAAGAAATATCGGCAGGCTTCTCCAAGATACTGCGTTGGATTTGCTTAGGATCCTGTCTATAAGATTCTGGATCGTGCCCGGTGTCTCTATGTGAGCGCCGAAATCCTCAATTTGACCGGACGCAATATTGTTGAATGATAAAACCCTGCTTTCAAAACCGTGATCTGATAACGATTTTGACAATGTGTAAACGTTACGGGGTCCGCCACCCGCAGAATTGTTCATTACGAAACTTACCGATGTCATTTTCAAACTACTTTCTTGAAAGGTATTCTTTCCTTTCTTTTTCTTCCCTTTCGAACATGTCGACTGCTTTCTCGTTTTCAGACCATTTTACCAAGTCTTTAATTCCTTCACTTAAGCTAATAAAATGAGAGTTGCCGAAATCTGCATTAAATCTTGTCAAATCAGCAAAATCATGGCGATTGTCACCTGGCCTGAACTCCAGTGAAATTTTTGGTCCAATGTCCGTGCCAAGATTAGACTCGAGGTGTTTCACTATGTCGATAAGTGAAGTTGGCGTTCCTGAACCCAGATTATAGGCGCCATTTCCCTTTTTCAATGCCTCTACATTGAATCTTGCAAGGTCTTTTACGTGAATGTAATCCCTTAGCTGTTTGCCGTCTTCGAACAACTTGGGTTGATTACTGTTCTTGAGCCTGGACAGGAAAATAGCAAGGACTCCCGTGTACGGATTGCTCAGGCTTTGTCTGGGACCATAAGCATTGAAATAACGGAATGCTACCGTTGGGATATTAAGGGCAAATGAATAATCCATTGCGAGCTTTTCTGTCGCATATTTAGACAGAGAATATGGATTCAAATTTTGTGGGGGCTTGTCCTCTTGGACACCAATTGCCGAAGTGTCTTGTCCACAAACTGGACATTTTGCTTCCCACTCTCCTTTTGAGAGCTGTTCTTCACTCCTAGGTTCAGGAAAGACTGTTCCGTGTTCCGGACAATTATATGCGCCTTCTCCATACAGGCTTTTTGATGAGGCCACCACTATTTTTTTTATTTTATTCTTGATACTCTTCTCGGTGGTCAAAATTTCATATAGGCTTGCGGTTCCTCCTACATTGGCGTCAATATATTTTCTTGTCTGCCAAAAGCTCTGCCCTATTCCCACAGCTCCTGCAAGATGAATTATTCCTTCTACGCCTTTCAGTGCATTCAGCCAGTGTTTCTTATACCTTATATCACCAATAATATAATCTGCCTCGGGATTGGTATATTCAGGTTTCCTTCCCCTGTGCACCTGCCTTTCGAGGTTATCGAGGACTACTACTTCGTAACCTTTTTTTACCAAAAGGTCCACAGTGTGACTTCCTATGAAACCAAGTCCTCCAGTTACAAGAATCTTGTTCATAATTATGCATTACCGTAAAATTTGTATAATTAAAAATCTTTGCAAAAAATATTAGACAAGGCTAATTAATCCCTACTTTCTTGACAGCCGATGTCTTAAGTCTAAAATACCTGTGTCTTGCCCATTTCGGCAACAGGATAGCGACAAAGGCCAATAAGGAATATAATGCAGTATACCTTGTTTTCATCACATAGGAACACCTTATGGAAAAGTAAAATTCTCCCAGCGTTGGCCTATTTTCCCGTGCATCTACAAGGTATGCATTTATTCTTGAATTGACAACATTGCAGGAGGCTATTGTCTTGAATGGAGTATTTTGTGAGAGATCTTCCATTATTTTGAAACCCAGAAGTGCGTTCTTGGTTCTCCATCCATTGCTTGACAGAAACTCTTCATAGGTTCCCGATGTGTGGCTTGAGCTGTTGTGTATCCTGTATTTCGTCAGGATTTTCGAATCGATAAGAATTGGTTTATTTCCGGTAATTGCTGTGTAAAACAGGAAATGATCTATAACCATATTCATAGTTTTCAGCAAATTCAGCTTATTATCAATTAAACTTTTCCTGATCGCCATGGAACTGGTGTTTATGTCAGCAGAGTTGCCTATCCATTCGTTGTAATCTCCAACTGTACTGAAAGGTTCCTTCACCATTATTGGTTGTTCCGGATTGCTTCTCCAGAAATTCGAAAGTTTTCGTCCGTCTTTATCAACCGGCAAAAATGAATTGTGATAGAAATCCACCTCTTCATTATTGAAGGTGTCGAGAATGATCCTGAGTCTTTCAGGTTCCCAGAGATCATCGTCTTCCAGAAAAACAAGTATGTCTCCTTCAGAGGCTTTAATGCCAGTTTCCAGTTTGGATCCTAGAGGTTCCGCATCTACTGTATAATTTTTTATTCCGTTTTGAGAAATATATCCGTCTAAAACCTCATCCGAAAAGTTCTTGACAACAATCATTTCATAGTATTCAGTGCTCAAATCCTGGTTCAAAACACATTCAATGGCACCTTTCAGATATTCGGATCTATTATGGGCTGTTATTATGACAGAAATTCTTGGCATACGCGTCGTTACAACACCATCTGTTTTGTGTATTAAAAGTATTTTGAGCAATTTATCAGGAGTTTTTGTTCCATCCTGGGAATATTAGGCGGGCTTATTGGCAGGTCATATTTTCTTGAAGTTTGATGTTTCAATGTCAAAGGGTTCTTTCAACCTGGTGTTCCAGACCCTAAATTTTAACTTTGCTTAGATTTCCGCCATAAATCTTTATATTTAATTGGAAAATACTTTTTGAAGTGTCCAGGATAAAGAACTACAAGAAGAATGCTCCGCTAAAGGAAAAACTCAAGAAAGAGATGTTGCATCATGCCGGAAATTTTATTCATGCAATTGGACCTGCATTCCTGTCTCCGTTTAATAAGAGGGAATCCTTCAATCCTGGCATTTCAGTGACCATGATTACAAAGAATGACCTGTGGATAAAGGAATCTCTCCAAAGTATTGTTGAATCAGTTGATGAGATCGTAATTATCGATTCGTCTGATCCTGAACACTCTGAATACAACAAAACAGTTGTTTCAGAAGTCGGAAAGGGTAAGATAGTGTACAAGAACATAGACGTTGATATATTCAATGCAAGAAAAATCGCCCATGGCCTTGCAACAAAGGAGTGGATTCTTCGCTGGGACGGCGATATGATTGCCTATGATTCCGGGCCTAATGCTTTCAGTGAGTTAGTATCTTGCCTCCGGAAGCTGGGCTCGAAGAAATCGTATTACGAAGTGCTTTTCCCGGTAGTCACAATAGCCAATGATCTCAACAGCGTATCGGAAGAAGATTACCAGATTGAAGCATGGGCCTATTCCAACAGCAGGAAGTTCAACTGGACATTAAGAAATGTCATTGGATCATCTGTTTATAAAGCTGAAAGGCTTGTTTTTCCTTTTTACTACAGGAAGAAATATATCAGTACACCATTCGGCATACACCTGAAATATCTGTTGCCTGCAAATAAACTGATGATAAAGGGCCTCCAGTTCAAGTGGATGACTCCTTCGGTACAGGAGAAGTATTCAGGAGACTATGGCAAGTTCTTTAAGGAGATGGCAGAAACTGCCAGTGCTGTAAAGTATAACGGGAATTCCCTTCCTTATTCAGCAGGCAAATACGGTGAAATACCTTCAATTGTGAAAAAGTATGCAGGCCTGTCCGGAGAGCAGATTATTTCTAACAAGCTTTCAGAATATAATGAATATATAACACGCTCTAAAATCAATTCCGCGTGACATTTAGATACAATATAATGAGTAGAAGTTTTATTTCTCAAGTATCTCGAGGATCAATAAAATCACAATATTTTAACAAATTCCATCAATTTTTGATCGTTGGATTTCCACAAGCTGCTGACTTTATTGAGATATTCGATCTCGTTCTGGTTAAGTGTGAGTTTTATGTCGCTTTCTTCCAAATCCATCAGTTTGAAATCATTCCGCAGAAAAGAATTGAACAACCCCTCTCTGAAGATAAGGTAATTGTTTCGTCCCATATTTACAGGCTTGATTTTGCTGAATTTAGATCCCATTGCGCAAAAGAAGAAAAATACACGAAGATACAGTCGCTGCCGTAAAGGCTTCTTCAGATTGAGTTTCATCAGGTCTTCAACTTTGTAGTTGCACCCTATTATCTGATCCCTTTGCACTGAGTAAATTCTTTTCAGCTTTTGGAGTACCCCGCCTTTTACATATCTCATCTGCCTGTCAAAAGAAGATGATTTCTCAGGAACAGATTCCATCATTCCAATTGGCGCAGCCAAAACGTTATAATTGTGAATGATTCGTCCGTAAAGATCAATATCTTCTCCGCCTATCAGGTCCCGCCATCCACCAGTGGAATTGATCAGTTTTCTTGGTATGGCAGATATTTCCGAAAACATCATCTTGTCCACACCAAGTTCTATGAATTTTTTCAGTATTTTTGCATACCTTATGTTGTAAGCTATACTGGTGTCAAAGGGTACAATAATGTTTCCCGCACTATTTTCAAAAGCCACTCTTCGACCGTAACCTCTATTTTTCGTGCTGTGGAACTTGACGATAATGTTGTCGCTACCGGATGACATTTCTTTCAGAATTTCAGAGCTTCCGTCGTCACTGGGACCTTCGGCTATCACAATCTCCCAGGGAAGGCCAATTTCTTCAGCGATACTGACAATGCTGCTTATGGAAGTCCTGATTTTTGCTTCTGTATTCAGATTGGTTGCACAAAACGATATTTCCGGTTTTTGATTCTGGTTCAATGCGAGTTAAACTGGAATTAGAATAATTTACTTTTGATAATTTACCCACTTTCCAGGGCTCGACCATGATCTAGTCTCTATCAACAGTCATTTCACATATTTGGTTGCCTCATTTTCCTCAGTGGATTCCATAAGTTCATGAATGGTTGAGTTAGTTCTTATTTTTAGTAATTTTTTGATAGAAGCCATAATATCGCAGAAATAGATTTTTATATTCCCGACTCATTAATTTCTCAACATCCCGCGATAACATGCTCCGAAAAAACCTCTCCGCTCGTGACTGCCATGCTGAATGAAATTGAAGTACTGAAAAAAGCTGAAGTTTCTATTGAAATTCCAACTTATAATGAGTCAGAGAATCTCCCAGGACTGATAGAGGAGATTGAAAATTTAGGAATTAACTGTGAAATAATTGTCATCGACGACAATAGCCCGGATGGCACTGCGAGTGTTGCGGACGACCTTGCGAAAATTTATCCAAACATCAAGGTTGTAAGAAGAGCAAAAAAGAGCGGCATTTCTTCAGCAGTCCAGGATGGCCTTGAAGTAGCCGAGGGGAACATAATAGTAGTTATGGATGCAGACCACCAGCATCCACCTTCAACTATAAAGAATCTTTACAGCAAGATTAAGGAAGGAAACGACATAGTTGTCGCTTCAAGGTATGTGAGCGGTGGAGGGGCAGAAAAATTCAGCTTCTTCAGGAAACTTACATCAAAGGTTGCGACAGCTCTCGCTCATGTAATGTTGCGGGAAACCAAGCTTATAACTGATCCGCTTTCCGGATTCTTCGCATTCAGGAAGGACGTGGTCAAGGGTGCGGACATAGGTTCCAACGGTTACAAGATTCTCCTGGAGATTCTCGTGAAGGGAAACGGGAAAAATCTTGTTGAAGTTCCGTACACTTTCGGAACTAGAACTAACGGAAAGAGCAAGCTTACAGTAGGGGAGAATTTCCGTTATCTGGAACTTGTTATGAAGTTGTCAGGCTACAGGCCTCTTAAGTTCTTTCTTGTGGGTTTATCTGGGGTTGCGGTCAATGAAGGGCTGCTTTTCCTTCTTCATAGTTCATACGGCCTGACTACTGCCATGGCAGGGCTTGTAGCAATAGAGGTTTCCATACTGTCAAATTTTGTTGCAAACAATCTCTGGACTTTCAGGCAAAGAAGAATTGGGAGCCTGATAGGAAGAGCTGCCAAATACAACCTTGTAACGCTTGGAGGAGCGGCAATAAATTATGTGACTCTTTTAGGGCTGGTTTTCCTTGGTGTACATTATCTTTTCTCCAATCTTATCGGCATAGCGCTTGGATTCGCAGCCAACTATCTGGGAAGTGAATTTCTTGTCTGGTCAAAAATTAAGGGATAAAAAGTCTGAATTGGAAGGAAAAATATCTTTATTTGATCATTCATTTTGATTTGACATTAAGGAGAATTCTACAAATGGGGGCTGAAGACGGGACAAACTCAATCAATGGGTTCAAAAACAGGATTCCCAGGATAAACTATCTCTTTCTTGGAGTTCTCTTCCTTGTCTATTCCTTTGTGATGTGGTTTTATGTTGGTTATCTTGATATTCTGGGACTTTCCCTGATTTGGTTACTCATAATTCTTTCTGGCGTTTCCATTGTCTATTCCATTTCCACTGTCAGTGATTCCAGGATAATTTCACTTATTCCCATGTTCTCACTCTTTCTGGCCTCAATAATATTCTTAATTGGAACGATAAACCTTCTCCCCATTCCACAGAGCGATGAACTTGCTATAGACTACTATTCAGCACACATATTCCTCAATCATCTTGATCCGTATGTAGATTCCAACATGTATAACGCATTGCTCAGTTACCACCTCCAAGCTAACAGCATAACACCTACACTCAACGGAGGTGCTGTTACCTCATTGATCTACCCCGGACTGATTGTTCTTCTGTTCCTTCCGGTTGCTGCATTAGGATTACCCGCGTATTTCATGCCATACATCTTTGTAGTGGTACTGCTGGCACTGATTTACATATATTACGAAAAGAAAGGGTTCAGGGCAGGATCACCGATACTGGCTGCCCTGATGCTTGTGATGCTTGTACTGGTTGGCGATGCATATCTTGGAGTTGTTGATTCAATCTGGGTTTTCTTCCTCTCATTGTCCTTTATCTTCAGGAAAAAACCGTGGGTATCAGGACTGTTTTTTGGGTTGGCGGTATCCACCAAGCAGATTCCTGCCATAATATTCCCGTTTATGCTGTTCCTTGTATTCAAGGAAACAGGTTCAAAATACAGGAATGCACTTTACTTCTTTATTGCCGGTGCAGCCAGTTTCCTGGCTACAAACGCCCCATTCATAATAATGGGGCCCGGTGTGTGGTTCCATCATATTATTTCGGCCGTTAACCAGAAAATAATAGGAGCCGGAATAGGACCGTCAATACTGTTTTTCAATGGAACAATACAGAGTTCGCCTGATTTCCTTGTTCCGCTGTTTATACTGATTTTTGCACTGCTGTTTCTTGCATACATGATTTACTTCGAGAAGCTGAAGTATGCCTTCTTTATCTTTCCAATATTCATTTTCATATTGTTTTTCAGGACCCTTGAGGCCATGTACTGGCCGTTCCTTGCTTTACTTGTTCTTCCCGATCTTTCCCGGGAAAGAGGAGGCGATAACTCCCGGAATATTCCACAGAGTAGAGCAAGCAGAAAGCGTTTCGCAAAGATCCATGAATTGCTTTCAGACAGGAGGAAGTTTGCTTCTGTCTTTGTAGTAACGGTACTGGTCGCAGTTTCAGTATCTGCATTCTATTATTCAGGTAGCGCCAGCACGGCTAGCGACCTTAAGATCACGGGGATTGCGTCCGCCGGGAATCCAATACAGGTTCCCGGATATGTTACATCAATGGAAGTGAATATCTCCTATGGCCCGACTGGCAACCTTCCTGTGAATATACCGGCTTCCTTCAGGATAATACCTTCAACTCCACTCAATAATGTAAATGCACTTCTCTGGACAGGTGTCAATACAACAATACATCCGGGACAGAATCAGGTAAAAATAGTTCCCAGAACCTATGCAGATTTCCTGCCCCAGAACGCTAAATTTGTTCTTGAAGCCTACTATGATAATAATTCTGCATACTTCACGGATCCAGGCATAAATCTCACATCGTACATTCCCCTTAACGATCCAAATCTTTCCTATCCCACCTATGAATACAATACGCCTTACCCTGGATGGAGTTATCAATCCAATGGTACGGAAAAGAACACATTCTCATACTCTCCAACAGGCTTCACCCTGAATATTAACAGTTCGAAAAGCACCGAATTTGTGGATGTGTTAACAACCCCTGTTGATTTCACCTATCTGCTGTACAACAATTACGAGCTTTCTTATAACATAAGCTGGCAGAATAATTCCCTCCAGAGCTACCAGGACCATAGCATTTCCAAGTATCCGCTGAGGTTTGCAGGAATTATAATCTCATTTTATGACGGTGCCCTAAATTTCTGGATAGGTTATAATTCCACATTGAAAACTCCACAATTCTTCGGGTTATACTACAACCTTAAAATCCTGATCACAAACAGTACCACAATTAATTTCACTAAAATCCAGAGCTATCTGAGTGTTTACGGATGGCCAAACAAGTACGCTTCCATATCTTATGTCCTTGAATCCTCGGGTTATCCTGCATCTTTTGGTGCCACTTTCTATGATGTTTCTCTGCATAAACCATGAAGAGAAGTTCTAATCATCGTCTCAAACGATGGAAAATATTAATGCGAGCAGATCATTCAAGGTCTGAGGGTATTTGATCAATCAGGACGGTTCTTCGAGCTTCATTGTAAGAAACCTGATCAGGGGCTTCAAGTTTGTTGTAGCCGGAGGTTCGGGTTTCCTTGCAGCCGAACTGATACTTTTCCTCGGACTGCGCCTTGCAGGCATATCATATCTCATTGAAATAAACATTATTGCCGCAATACTGAGTGTAACACTTGGATTCTTCATCAATGAGTACTGGACATCCAGAAATGAAGGAAATCACGATGGAGGCAATATGGGGCTTGCAGTAAGGCTGGTAAAATTTCAGATGACATATGCTCTTGGTAACGTTGTTTCAATACTTACACAACTCTTTCTCTTTTACGTTTTCCAGGTATCCCCGCTTATCGGGAACATATTCGGAGCAGCTGCAGCACTCCCGGTAAATTACGTGATATCCATGGTGCTGGTCTGGAGAATCAAATTATAATATACGGAAAGATGATCAGGCGGATTCAACCATCAGGTCAGGTTTCTCACTTATGACATTCCCGACTTCCTCCATATACCTGTTGTAAACCATTCTTCTTGTTCTTTCAGCCAGAATTCTTGAAGACAGGCTCAGTATTATGAGTTCTACATGATAGGACCATTTTCCCGGAAGCGCCATGCCCAACATCCTTGCATAATCAGAAATGGAGGGCTTCCTTTCCCTGTCCTGCCTGAATATGTCCAGGCGCAGTTTCGCTTCAGACAGCTCAGCGAGTGCGTATTTTTCAGCAACAGATCCCTTAACCATATCAGTAATCAGCAGATAGTCATCTACAAGGAGCTTGAGGAACCACTCTCTTTTCGCCTTGAATTCCTCATAAGTGCCTATTGAATTTGAAACGCTCTTATGGAGCCTGTAATAAGATAATTTCTCGGAGTCTATGTACATGTCATATTTCGACATAAGTGCTGAATAGAAAAGGAAAAGGTCAAGAGAAAGGGGTAGCCTCTCGTAATAATCCATGAACTCATACATAAGCTCCTTTCTTACAGCTATGGAACTTATGTTGAAACTTGCGCCGACCCTTAACATTTCTGCAATAACTCTTTCGTTTCGTCCGTCTGCTCCTGCAATAAAGGGCTGGACTGGTTGTATCCTGTTAAGGCTGTTTGTAGGGTTTCCTGCTTCGTCAACTGTAATTACTGAATTATGGTAATACCCGATCTTCTGATTGCTGAATATGGCCCTAATCTTTTCCAGCCTGTTTTTATCATAAAGATCGTCATCATCAAGAAAGCATACAATATTTCCTCTGCTTCTCTTTACAGCAACCCTGGACAGTTTTTCTCCTGAAGCCGGATCTACGGTTATCCCCATGATACCATTTTCATCTATCATCCGGTCTGTTGCAGGATCTGAGAAATCCTTGACAACAATGATTTCGTACATCGAACGATCCATTGTTTGGTTCAGGGCAGTATCAATAGCAAATTTAACAAATTCCTTCCTTCCCTGTGCCACTATAATTATAGATATGAAATCCGGAAGGGTTTCCATGTGATTAAAATGTATAGGATGTTTTATAAAGCTTTTAGAACAATTCGATCATTCTGACGCAGGATATTGAGTTTTGGTACTTATCCATACATAGTTTCCGGAGTTTCGCCTTTTTTCTTGTACATCTTCTTGTACTGATCGACAATCTTGTTTATCTCCTTGTGGAGCTGAGTAACGCTCTTTTCAAGGACATCGGTGTTTATCTTGAAATCATAGATCGCATTTACGCTGTTAATAAGTGAAAGCACTGCTCCCGGATCCGGGAAGTTCAATGATACATGAGTCAGGAGAGATGCCCCTATGGTCTTCCTGACAAGGCATTCGCTAAGAATCGCACCTCCCATGCCAGTAATGAGGGTATTTGCCCGCGTGTTTGCGGGCCACGATGGCCCTGCCCGAGGAAGGCGGTGTCGGTTCTTCGCAGTCGATCTCGATGAAGAGTTCGTTTTCCTTGATTTCCACTCTCATGGCCATAAAGGGTATTTCATCTAATTTGTTTGCAAACCGCCTCGAACCAATCAGCCTGCATTCGCCTCGGCCCAAAACATATGGGCCGGAAATTGCGTGCCCGGCCCTTGGGATTCCTCATGGGGGATGCCCGGGCTAAAGCCTCTTCACCC
>OFHI01000106.1_pt1 | contig 18413 bp, 20 predicted proteins | sample 1522021 | NCBI WGS metagenome assembly OFHI01 (sample SAMEA2464839, study PRJEB22497) | soil metagenome | biome: Grassland; feature: Farmland; material: Clay | place: Australia | collected 2013-02-01 | depth 1.4 m | reverse complement strand
TGTCCCTGTAGCATATTCCGGTAAGATTCTGCCTTACAATTATTTCGTCACCTGTTGGCTCAGTAATCTCAACGTCTTCTACAGTCATTGGCGAGTGCAGTTCCTTCAGTACAGCAGACTTCATGCTGAAATGATCGTGTGTCTCTATAAATTGTTATCGAGCACTTTTTGACGATCATTGATGAAGGACTGGACGATACTTCACGCAGGTTCTGCCCTCACCCGGAAAATAATAAATTTTTATTCGATGCTTTGTATCGTATTCTGCATGAACGATCCAAAATATTCACGGCTAAAAAAGCTTGAAATCATCACCGATGAGGAATATGAACTAATCAGGACAAAGAAAGTGGTGATCATAGGCGTGGGAGGAACGGGATCGTTGGCAGCTGATCTTTTCGCCAGGACAGGAGTAGCTGGCCTGAGGCTGGTTGACAGGGATTATGTATCTATCACGAATATCCACAGGCAGGTACTTTTCGCCGAAGAAGACGTAGGTGAGGCAAAAGTGGAAGTGGCCAGAAGAAGGCTGGAATCCGTAAACCCTGATACAAAAGTGGAAGGTGTGCAGGAAACCTTTGACGCTTCCAATGCTGAACGGCTGCTTTCTTCTTTTGATCTCGTTATCGACGGGACAGATAACATCACAACTAGACTGATAATTAACGATGCCTGTGTAAAACTGGGCATTCCTTGGATTCATTCTGCAGCAATAGAGACATACGGGCAGGTGAAGGCAGTCATTCCCGGAGTAACCTCATGCCTGAGATGCTATTATCCGGGTGAACCTGTAGCTCAGCCAACCTGTGCAGAGGTTGGGGTGTTGAGTTCAGTCCCGAACATCATATCAGCATATTCATGGACTGTGGGCATGAGGATACTGCTTGGCAGGGAAGTATCTGGAGATATGTACCATATTGATCCATGGTCAATGGAATTCGAGAATCTTCCCATCTCACGGAGGAAAGACTGCGAATGCTGCGTCAAGCATGAATTCATATACCTATCCGATAAATACAGAAATCTCGGAATAAATCCCCTTGTGTGAAAAACATCGCCTGAAAAGCTGGCCCTGAATCAGTCCAGCCGACTCATACAACTGATAACTATATATATGGATAATAGGCACAAAAAATGCCTAAGTTTATAATCATCGCTTTACTACATGCGGATTGAATGTTTAAGGGAGTAATATTTGATCTTGACGGAACCATACTAAACTCACTGGAGATGAGAGTTACAGCGTGGAAAGTAGCTTTTCAGCATTTTGACATTAATGTCACAAGAGACGAGATACGTCCATTAATAGGCCTGCCGGGGGAAGACCTTGCCGGCAGATATTACAAAGATCCGGGCGAAGTGGAAAAGAAAGAAGAAGAGTACTTCGCTTCTCATCTTGAGGAGCTGTCACTTTTTGACGATGTTGCAGATACATTCAGGAAGCTTGAGGAACAAGGCATAAAGCCGATTGTGGTCACTTCATCCAGAAGGAAGCTTGTTAACAGGCTCCAGCTTCCCACGGACATTGTACTGACAATTGATGATGTAGCGAAGGGAAAACCGGATCCGGAATCATACCTGAAAGCAGTTAACATGATAAAAATCGAGCCATCGCAGCTTGTAGTCGTAGGCGATTCTGACAATGATCTCATACCTGCAAAGAGAATTGGTGCTTTATCGGTTCTCGTAAGGCATGGCAGGGATACCGAGGCAGAACACGCTGATTATTATGCCGATGAAATCTCGGAAATCCCGGGAATAATAAAAAAGCGCTGCAATGATCTTTCTAGGACGGAGCAATAGTTCTGTCAAATATTTTTATTAATCTCGAAAACCCGAGAAGAAGTTCTGCAGAAACGATTATCTCAAGGGTTGATGAAAAGTCAATCGTTACGGGCACATTGTAGCCGTAAAACCCTGTTGTAATATCAAGAGTGCCGCCATTGAACAGGGTATAGGTGATGAAAGCAACAATTGAAATGGATATCGCAGAGAATATGTACGCATACCAGTGCCTGTAGAAGAGGTTTCTCAGTATTACGAAAGCAAGCAGTACGATAGCCGATATTGGGTAAATAGGCTCGTTCACAACAGAGAAGAAGGGTGAGCCGGAAGCCTGTCCCAGCGAACGGTAGATGTTATTTATCAGGAGTACGAATATCACAAAAGTAAGAATGCCGAATCCAATTGCTCTGGCAGCAGGCTTGAGTTTTCCTTTAGATTTTGACATCCTTCACCGTCCAGGAAAGTGGTCCTGCCTTGAATACGAGATTAACGGCTGGTTTTGCCGACTTGAGTGTTATGTTCCCGGAAACATTGAAGTTGTTTCCAACTGAAAGAGAAGGAAGGCTGATATTACCTACCTGTGTCCCGTTGAAGAAAACAGAAATACCTGAAATATTCATTAGCATCGGGAAAAAGTAGGAAAAGCTTGCAAATATCGTGTGGGTATAATTTCCTGCGCTTGTGTTGGTGACTCCTGTAACATTGAAACCGTAGAAAGGTGCCGGTATTGTAATATTATTCTTTATGGGCAGGGATGCGTTGAAGAAATACGAAACAAGCGATACAATATACGATAACGAAACTGTAGCATTATGCACCGGCCATTGATCATTGTACAGGCTCGAAAGGCTAATGGGAAAAACAAAATGCTGCGTTGTGTTCTTTCCGGGAGAAAGGGAAATACTCTGATTCATTATCTGAAGGGTCGTCGGCATCAGCCCCCTGTTATGTCCGCTTATATTTGATGAATAATAGACTCCCTGATCAGAAATTCCAAGTTGAGGGGAACTGACATTAAGATCTGATATTGTTCCGTAAGTCGCATCATATATTGATACAACTGAGATCAACATCAGGACAACAATGACGGCCAGAGCGGCCCCGCTGATCATGGAGGAGAGCTTCACTCCTTTTCCACCCTCTGTAACTGGGCTGCCTTGCCAAGAAGGACTCCGCCGGCGTATATTACAACAACGACAAATCCGAGCTTTATTGCCAGATATGCTATAACATTGAGCGTATTCACGAAGGAATCAGCTACCGTTGTGGCCTGTGTGAACGGTGAAGTGAAAAATGCCCATACAGCCATTGCTGCAGCAACAACAATCATAAGTATTCCTACAGCTACCATTGTAAACCTCATGGTTGGCGTAACAACTTCTGCCATAGCAAGACCATGAAGAGGCTGCATATTTTATTTACCGTGATAATGAAAGCGAAATTCCCGGAATTAACCCCGATTATGAACACTTCAACTGATTATTTATCCAGGTACAGAAACTTGAAGCGGAAAATTATAATATGCTTCAAAGCCCAGAAATCGTTATTAATGCGATAAAAATGAAAGGTTGGTAAAAATGATTTTGGCAGAGGTGACTTACATCACCATCGGGAAGGGCGTATCGGCAGCAGAATATGTCAGGAAGGCACTGAACTCTTTCAAGAAATCGGGCATAAAATATTATCCAAACAGCATGTCAACAGTGCTCGAAGCTCCAACAATAGAAGAGATTTTCAATGCCGTGAAAGTTGCTGAAAAGGAACTGATAGAAGCCGGAGTGCCAAGAGTGATTACAACAATGAAAATTGATCACAGGGTTGATCTGGACAACACCGTGGAAAGGAAACTGAAAGCGGTCGAAAATCTTTGAATAAATACTGTTTCATCACCATGAAAAATCCCTTTTTTCAGATAAAATAACATTAAAATACACAAGGTCAATCAAGCCAAAAGTGGAAACCGGGAAATCTTCTCTGAAACATCTTAAAAAGGACCAGCTTTCTCTAAGACACGCAATATCTCAGGCAACCGCTTTAAACGCACCAGGTGGGACGATCGTGCTGTATGTTTCAAGCACTGCCGCCCTTATGGCTTTTGCATTTTCGTCGTATCCAAATGGTGCATATGCCATACCGCTGATTCTCATTCTGTCGTTGATCATTTACGCGCTGATGAGTTTCTCAATGTATGAATTTTCAAAGGAGCTTACAAGCTCCGGCGGGTATTATACATTTGTGAGCAGGGGACTTGGAAATGGTGCCGGATATATCACTGCGCTATCGTATCTTACTTATCAGATCCTTAGCTTCACAGGCTTTGGAATTCTGGGATTCATGAGTTTTGTATACGCAATATTCCCCTCATTCGGGATCACCCTTCCGGATGCATCTGTTCTGTGGATTCCAATAGCAATAGTGTTTGTACTTATTGTGACTGGCCTTATATACAGCGGAATAAAACCTTCACTCAGGTTTGTTTCATATACAATTGTGGTTGAAGTGGCTTTTTTCATCCTCACTTCCCTGTACATCATCATAACACATCACGCAGAACTTACACTTAAGCCCTTCACGACAGCTCCTGTGGGCAACAGTCCATTTATAATAGGTGCCATGATGGTGTATGCAATTGGAACATTCGTGGGCATAGGAGGATCAATCCCTATTGCAGAGGAAACCAAGAAGCCGAAAAGGAATGTACCTCTCGCGATAGTATCTACTGTTATACTTCTTGGAGTGACAATAATTCTTTCATCTTACTCCCAGGTCATATACTGGGGATTTCAGAACATGGGCCTTTTCGGGTCCACCACTTACCCGTATCCTGTGATCAGCATATATCGAAATGCATTCGGAAGTGCAAGCTACGTAATTCTCGGTGCCCTTATAATACTCGTTCTGAATTCGTTCTTCACCGCCACGGTATCCCTGGGAACAAACGCATCAAGAGTCCTGTTCTCACTGTCAAGGGAGAAAGTTATTTCAAAAAGGCTCTCTGCCACCCACACATCATCTGGAACACCAACAGTGGCTGCACTAGTCGTAGCAGCAATATCCATAGTAATAGTGGTGGCTACCGGCCTGGTATTTGAACTCTACCTATACAGAGGGAGTCCTGCGAATGCACTGCTTTACGCATCTCTTTTCCTCCTGATACTTGAAAGCCCTATAGCTTATCTTGTGCATATACTGACCAACACTTCCCTGTATGTCTACATGAAAAGAAGGAATAAGTTAAGCTATCTTCGCCACCTGATAATACCAAGTATTTCTACAATCACCCTGATTTTTGCAATAGTGATGGCGGTTTACTTCGATCTTACGCCTCCGTACATTTACGGAATATATGGCGCTCTGGTGTGGATTGCCGTAATTTTCGTGGCTTTCCTGATCATGAGAACCAGGTTTAAGCACAGGCTGGAATTAATAGGGGACTTTTCCCTATAATTTTTTGATTCTGCACAAGGGATAAATAATTGTCCGATATATCTAGATAGTGTCAGCATCCTACAAGGAAAACCCGATTAGTGATCTCCTTATCCTGGAGCAACTGGTATCCGGACCCAAGTATCCATACCAGATAATAAAGGGAATAACATCGAAATTCAACACACACTACAGGCCAAGCACCGGAGTGATTTATCCTTCTCTGACAAGACTGCTGGACAAAGGATTTGTGAAAAAGGAGAGAAGGAATTTCACGATTACCGAAGCGGGTCGTGAGTTCTATGAATCGCAAAAAGAATCATTCGAATCGAGGCTTCAGGATTTCAAGGACAACAAGATATTCATAGAAAAATTCCACGAGGCCATAAAGAGGGTTTCACGTGCAATATATATGACAGAAAGGACTTTTATTGAAAAAAACAAGGATGACATACTTCAGGAACTCAACAATATTGCTGACAGGATTGAAAATCAGGAATGGGACTGATGGAGGTGCAGGCAGAACGGGCACGTTCTGCTGATTCATATGAGCATAATAGAAACACATGATTTGACTAAAATTTACAGAGGGGGAATCAGGGCGGTGGATGCCCTGAATATTGAAATTGAAGAGGGCGAAGTGTATGGTTTCCTTGGCCCTAATGGAGCCGGGAAAACAACAACCATAAAGATGCTGACGACTAGCCTTTCACCAACGTCCGGAACTGCAAAGGTTGGTGGCTATGATATCGTGAAGCAGTCGATGGATGTCAGGAGAATAATCGGGGTGGTCCCGCAGGACCTGACGACAGACGAGGATCTTAAGGGGATAGAAAACCTCATGATGGTGTCCCGGTTTTATGACGTTCCCGACTCTGAAGCCAGAGAGACCATATCCAAGCTTCTGAAACTTGTGGACCTTGAGGAAGCATCCAAGAGATATGTGAGCGAATACTCTGGAGGGATGAGGAAGAGGCTGGAACTCATAGTGGGCCTCGTGCATTCGCCGAAAATCCTTTTCCTCGACGAGCCCACTTTGGGGCTTGATGTCCAGACAAGAACACAGATGTGGGATTATGTTACAGAAATACAGAAGAGGCTCAACGTTACGATCATACTGACAAGTCACTATCTTGAGGAGGTTGATTCCCTCTCAAACCGTGTATCCATCATAGATCACGGAAAAGTGATTACCACCGGAACCCCTGAGGAACTCAAATCGGCACTTAAGGGAGATGTGATAATACTAACTGTGAAAAACGAGGAGAACGTTGAAGTCACGAAGAACTTCCCGGGCGCTCTTGAAACCAAAGATATTGGTGACAATACCCTGAGGATGAAAGTCAGCAATTCCGATGAAGATCTTCCGAGACTAATCGAATACCTTGTCGGCCATGGGATATCACCAACCAAGTTGTCGGTTCAGAAACCTTCCCTTGACCAGGTCTTCATGGAATACACAGGCAAGACTATAAGGGACGCCGAGGGGTCAACCGATGCCAAGAAGATGCAGAACTATATGAGGAGGATGAGACAATGAGCGGACTTATTCCATTGACGTCAAGAGAATTGAAGAAATGGTACAGGAACCCGGTGTTCTTTATCGTGGGCCTTATGCAGCCCTTTTTCTGGGTTGCGCTGTTCGGAAGCGCATTCGACCTGACAAAGCTTTCAGTTCCAGGATTCAGTGCAGGCGACATCATTCTTCAGGGTGCGCCCAATTACATAACATTCATACTGGGTGGTGTTCTGACAATAACCAGTCTCTTCACTGCAATGTTTTCCGGTACCAATATCATCTGGGACAGGAGAATGGGCACACTGGGGAGGTTCCTTGCCTCACCTATAAGGAGGAGTTCAATAGTATTTTCCAAGATCATATCTGCGACAATAAGGATCCTGGTGCAGGTTGTCATACTCATTTTTGCAGCCCTCTTGATTCCAAATGGCCTGGAGTTTCAGAACGGCTTCACATTGTTTGATGCGTTCGTTATTGTAACAGCGGTCGTTCTTGTGGCTTTCTCTTTTTCATCAATATTCAGCATAATCGCTGTCAGGATGACAAGGATGGAAACAATATTCGGAATCGTGAACCTGGTCAACCTCCCATTGATGTTTGCCAGCTATACACTCTTCCCGCCGCATCTGATGGCGAACTGGCTGAGCACCATAGCTCAATACAATCCCGTTTCCTGGTCGGCAGTTGCAATAAGGACAGTGATCATAAACGGAAGCCTGACCGCATCACAGATGAATACCGTACTCACAGATCTTGGCGGTTTGGCAATACTTGCGCTGGGACTCATAATACTCACTTACTTCGTGACGGAGAGAGGAATCAGGGAATAAACCAATAATTCCCATTTTTTTGAAATCGTATAAGGAAAAACTGCAATTGTTATGTCATGAAGTTGTTTACATGACCGTTATAAAATACACACACATAGGGAATAGGTCAGATGGCAGCCATTCATGGAAAAATTGACAAAGGGATACTAAGCGTAGAAAGAAACAGCAGGGACGTTGTCACGTTCGATCTTGAAGGACGGTTGATTTACTATACAACAGAGGGAAAGACCTACAGGAGATCGCTTGAGAACAAATTCATAAGGCTTGCCTGGGACGGCAAGGACAGGATTGTCGAGGACATGGATGAAGAACAGGCCTCCACTCTTGTAAATGAGGCATATGCTCTCGCAAAGGAACTCTCTTCATCAGTTGATGATAAAGACATAGCTGAAGCCCTTGTTCATGTCGGGGAAAGAAACTGGGACTGGCTCGTGGATGATGCAAGAAAGATGCATAACTGCTATGATGGGAGCATCCCGATAATACCGCCGGATCAGTACTTCTCGTTGTATCTGCAGCTTTCCAGGGGATGTGCCTGGAATAAATGCACATTCTGCAAGCTCTATCTCGACAGGCAGTACGAGGTAAAGGAAATAGGAGCATTCGAGAATCACCTTCACGACATCAGGGCTTTCTTTGGAAAAGGCATAGAATCAAGAAAGGGTGTTTTTATAGGCGACGCCAATGCAATCAATGTCGATCAGAAGGTACTGATCTCTGCGCTTGACATGATAAAAAAGGAGTTTGATCTCCCGGTATATTCATTCGTTGACGCCTTCACCACACCAAAAAGGAAAAACATGATGCACTATGAGGAAATGCGCAGACACGGACTCAAAAGGGTGTATATCGGGCTGGAATCAGGAAGTACCAAAGTTCTGCATCTCCTGAACAAGCTCATGAATGTATCGGAAGTCCTGAACATGGTCAATAACCTGAAGATGTCCGGAATCGGAGTCGGACTCATAATAATGGCCGGTGCCGGAGGTCACAGGTACTGGAAAGATCATGTCGAAGAAACAGCTTCCATCCTCTCCCAGATGGATCTGTCAAGAGGGGACATGATATATCTTTCACCAATGGTGGAGTATGACGACCTTGAATACAGTAAGATAGCAGAGGAGCAGGAGCTCGGCATCCTTACAGATGAGGAAAAAAAGAAGCAGGCAGATGAACTGTCATCAGCAATAAAGGCCACTTTCCAGGATGTAAATGGAAAACCCCTGGAAGTCCCGGTTGCAAGGTATGACTTAAGAGAGGCAATCTACTGATTGCCTTTTCTTGGAAAATTATCCTATTACTGTACCCGATGTTCTGTTATTCTCAAGGATTTCCGAGTATCCTTCAAGTTTCAGGCCATGCATCACGAAAACCTTCATGCCGGCCCTCTTCGCAATATTCAGGGAAGTTATGTCCATGAAGACATTGGGTCCTGCACCTATCGACTTTTCAACCGACAGTTTTATCGCATCATCATAGCTCAGGCTTGAGAATTTTTTTGCGTCAGGATCAACCTTGGGATCATCAGAATACACTGCATCAACGGAGGTTGCATTTATCACGATATCTGCACCAATCCTTTCAGCCAGAAGCGTCGATACTGTATCTGTAGTGTGGCCGGGCACAGTGCCCCCCATGATCACCACGGAATGGTGAGAAAGAAGCTCTGCAGCATCTTCCACTGTTTCCGGTATCTTGAGGTTTGAATCATGGAAGAATGATGAAAGGGCAAGCGCATTCATTCTCGTTGCGTATATTCCCACAGCATCAAGAGTGCTGTCATTAACGTGATATTTTTTCAGGGCGCTTATGTATTTCCGGGCAAGCTTTCCTCCCCCGACTACTATCCCGAACCTGTAGTTTTCTGTATATTTGTGAATCAGAGTGCTGAATTTTTCCATAAAGTCGAGATTAAGATCGCCGTCTGATATGATTGAGCCGCCTAGCGAGATTACTACTGATTTCATTGAATTCTATTGATTAAGGTTATATAGGATTATAACTTTTCTTTAAGGATGTCATCCGAAGAATCACAGATAAGGCGTTATGAGTTCAAAAAGGCACTTCAGGAATTGGCAAACCTGAAGGGAAGGGGCACGGAACTCATATCATTATACGTACCTCCGGACAAGCAGATCTCGGATGTGGTGCAATACTTGAGGGAAGAATTTTCCACCTCATCAAATATCAAATCAAAATCCACCAGAAAAAATGTTCTGTCAGCGATAGAATCCATTATGTCCAAGCTTAAATATTACCGGTTTCCACCGGAAAGCGGCCTGGTGTTTTTCGTTGGCCATGTTTCAACGAGAGGTGACCAGACAGAGATGTATTCAAAAATCATCGAGCCTCCCGAACCCATTCAGACTTTCATGTACAAGTGTGACTCAATATTTCATCTTGAACAGCTCAAGATCCAGCTGGATGTCAAGGAAAGCTACGGCCTCATAGTTATAGACAGGAAAGAGGCGACGATCGGTTTCCTTAAGGGAACAAATATCGAGGTTGTTGCAAATGAACAGTCCCTTGTACCGAGCAAACATCACCAGGGAGGGCAGTCATCGCGAAGATATGAGAGGCTTATTGAGATAGCTGCCCATGAGTTCTTCAAGAAAGTAGGGGAAATTGCGAATAATGCTTTCATTCCTGACATAAAAGACATGAAGGCAGTGTTCATAGGAGGCCCAGGCGCCACAAAGGAATATTTCTTTGAAAAAGATTACCTGAGGAACGAGATAAAGTTCAAGGTCGGCGATCTTTTCGACATTGGCTATACGGACGAAACAGGGCTCAGGGAACTTGTGGACAAGGCTGCAGATTCCATAAAGGATATGCAGATTGCAAGAGAGCGTGATCTGATAAACAAGTTCCTGATGGAAATAAAGAAGCCGGATGGAGGTCTTGGAGTATACGGAGAAAGCATAGTCCGGAAAGAGCTCGAAATGAAGACTGTTGATCTTCTCCTGATTTCTGAAAACTTCAGCAAATCAAAGTACGCATACAAATGTCCAAACTGCGGAAACATAACTGAATATACAACAAAGCAGGATGAGCCACCGGTTTGTGATGACTGTAACGTTGCAATGAATCTCACGGAAGAGGAAGATCTCGTCGAAGTGTTCTACAAGCTTGCCGAAGTGGCAGGAACAAGAGTGGAGATGATTTCCGAGGAAAGCGAGGAAGGAAAGCTTCTCAAAAGGGCATTTGGCGGCATTGCGGGAATTCTCAGGTTCGTAAGGACTGATTCGCAGGTTCCGCCCGGAGCCTTCTGAAGCCTCTCTCCTGAACAAATCTTAATTTTCTGTCAAACAGTTCAGTCAAAAATAAATATTCCAGTTCAATACTTTTCTATGCCTTCTCAGCTAAGTCAGCAACTTTCTACAATAAAGAAGGTAATGGTTGAAACCCTGAACAAGAATTTTGTGCCTTTTCCTGTAAACAAATCATTATGCAGCAGGTGGACTGAGGATCTGCCTTATGCCGGAGAAACAGTCATTTACACATCATTTATGTATCAGCTGTCACCTCTCTTCAAGTCTTATGAAAAGCATCTTCCGAGATTTTCTAACATGGGAGGATCTGCCAGAATGGCTTCCCTGGGGCGCTTACTTATAAGGCCAAAAAAAGAGGATCTAGAAAGGTCCTACAGAATTCTCAGGAATATTTCCTCCATGCTGCTGAAATCAGGTATAGAACACGGCTATCTCTACAATGATGAACCCTATAGCGGCGGCCTTCTCCTTGAACTCGGAATGCTTGATGAGTTCAGCGAATATGGCAGGAAAGTGCTCAATCTCTTTTCCGAAAAAGGGGTGAAAAAGGTAATAACAGTTGATCCGCACACAACAAACGCTATGCTGAGGCTTAAGGAAATGCACAACTCAAGCCTGGAAATTGAAAATTACCTGACACTCATAAAACCGGCAAAAGGGAACGGTGAATTTGTCCTTCATGATCCATGCCTGTACACACGATACGGTGATCTGGGAGGTACGATGAGAAACCTGCTGAAGAAAACAGGCGTTAACCTGAAGGAGGACAGGATGGTGACAAGCAGGGAATACGGAACCTGCTGTGGCGGTCCGCTTGGGCCGGTGGATCTTGAATTAAGCGATAAACTGGCAGAAAACAGGGCAAAGGATCTCCTTTCTGTATCCGGAAACGTCCTTGTCGCATGCCCGCTCTGCCACCAGAACCTTTCACCATATGCACCAAACGTCCGGGATATCGCGGAAGTGATCTCATGAGTGAATGGCAGATTGCCATAGAAAGGGCTCTTGAAAACAACATTCCCAAGGTTGACGGCATTCTGAAGGACTATCCCTATCTGAGCAGGTATGCAGGTGAACTTCGGGATGCAAAGACGGCCGTTATTGCTAATCTTGACAGGTATGTCAAACAGGCCATGGAATCCATAGAGGCGACCGGCGGAAAGCCCTATCTTGCCAGAGATGCCGGGGAAGCGCAGAAAATCCTGAAGAATATTGTTGGAAAAAACAGGAAAATAGTAATGGCAAAATCAAACGTTGCACATGAGATTGACGCGATTAGGACGCTTGAATCAGAAGGGAATGAGGTATCCGAAACTGATCTTGGAGCGTACCTTATTCAGCTTTTCGGTGAAGAATCATCACACATAGTGTTTCCATCCCTTCACCTTACCAGGGAGAATATTGGAAAAATGCTCAACAGCAAACTTAGCAAGGCAATCAACGAGAACTCAAGCCATGAGGAGATAGTGGCAGAAGTCAGGAAATATCTCAGGGAAAAATACATCGAGGCTGACATAGGAATAACAGGGGCCAATGCACTGGCTGCAGATACAGGTTCGGTTGCACTGATAGAGAATGAGGGGAATATCAGGATAGATACTGTATTTCCTCCTGTGCACATTGTAATAACAGGAATAGACAAGATTGTCCCTACACTAATGGACGCGATGAAGGAGGTCATGGTACAGTCCGCATATGCAGGCCTTTATCCTCCCACCTATATTAACATAAGTTCCGGACCAAGCTCAACTGCAGATATTGAACTGAAGAGGGTTTCCCCTGCTACCGGTCCCCGGGAATTTCATGTCATCCTGCTGGATAACGGGAGAACGAATGCGAGCCTTGATCCTGAAATGAAAGATGCTTTGTTGTGCATCAAGTGCGGCAGATGTTACTTTTCATGCCCCGTCTACAGGGTTCTGGGCAAGGACTGGGGAAAGCAGCCATATGGAGGCCCAACGGGCGCAATGTGGACGGCTATTGTAAACAAAGATTATGAGACAGCTAACTACTGCACGCATTCTGGTGGCTGCAGGGAGGTCTGTCCTGTTGGAATCGACATTCCACGCATACTGGAACATATAAAATGGCTGTCAGTGGATGAAAAATAGTTATTATCTACGCGTGAGAAGGCAGGAAATTGAAATTACTGGAAAAGGTAGAATTTTGAGACTGCAAACTCGGAAGCACTTATCTGATGATCCAGAGCAGCCTTTCTGGCTTTCTTAGGATCCCTGGCAATGATGGCATCATATATTTTCCTGTGCTCCCTCATTTCCTGCTCCTTTTTCTCGTAAGAGGTGAAAAGGGTTATCCTCACAATCTTCAGCTTGTTCCTGATTCCCTGCAGCTCTTCGAACAGGTACTTGTTATGTGAGGCACCGGCAACAATTTCATGAAATGTCCCGTTCAGTTCGGCCAGCTGCTCAGCAGAGTAATCCACACCTTTCTCTATCTCCTGCATGATTTTCGTCATTTCTTCCCTTTCATCCTCAGTGGACCGCTGGGCAGCCAGTTCAGCTGCCAGACCTTCCAGAGTGGTACGAACCTCATAGAGCATCCTCACATCATCACTGGATATCTTAATGATCGAATAGCCCCGTTTATTCTTAACAAGGAGACCTTCCTGCACCAGTCTTCTCAGGGCGTCTCTCACTGGAGTCCTGCTGGTACTAAGAAGCTCGGATATCCTGATTTCATTAATATCCTCAAGAATCTTCTCGTCTCTGGATATTATTGCTTCCTTTATCTTGTGATAAACTGTATCGGAAATGGTCTCCATTTAGTAAGTTATTAGCAGCGGTTATTAAACCTTATTTGTTGCAATAATTGCATAAATGTGGGATAAAATTATAAATAAAAATGCGAAAATACTATTCCTGGAACCGTTTAATCCGATTTCCAGATAAATTTGTATTCATTAAAGTTTTATCATAAGAATACAAAGTTAAAACCTTTTTAATATACAAAACGATAGAGTACTATGATCAAAGACATTGAAACAGTCAATGGGAAAATTCCGCTCACTCCTACAGTTCCAGAACAGCTTTGGGTTGAAGAATGGAGCAACCAGCTTTTCACAAAGGTTGAAACTGAAGATTTCACTGGTTGGGGTGAAACACTTCCATCAGCGGCAAATTCACGGGAGCCGTTTTCTGCGGTGATCAGGCAACTAAAAGCTTCCCTGATAAACAGGGATGAATCGGAAATAAGGAAGATCTGGGAAGTCATGAGAAGGGCCACTTTCTCCGGTGGCTATGGTATAACTACAGGAGCAATTTCAGGGATCGACATCGCACTCTGGGATATTCTCGGAAAAAAGAATAACCTTCCTCTTTTTGCCCTCCTGGGCGGCAGCAAGGAAAAGATTGGAAGGTACGCCTCCCTTTCAAGATATGGCAATAATGCCGACGCCGTCGCTGCTGTGGGCAATCTTCTTAATTCCGGGTACAGGAAAATAAAGTTGCATCAGTCAAAAGACTCAACTCTTGATGCCATGAAACAGATCAGGGAGAATTACGGGTATGGATTTGACCTGATGGCGGACCTGAACTGCACTATGGAATACGGCAGAGCAAGAGAATTTGTTTCAAGGGCAGTAAAATATGAACCCTTATGGATAGAGGAACCACTCTGGCCACCGGACGATTTCAAGTCCCTCGAGCGCCTTAACAGGATTGCACCTATAGCTGCAGGTGAGAATGCCTTCAGTGTACAGGAATTCAGGCGGCTTCTTGAAATTGATGCCCTTTCATATTATCAGCCGGATATAACCAAGGTAGGCGGAATTACTCCGATGCTGGACATTCTATCATTACTGAAGATCAACGGGGCAAACGTTGCGTTCCACAACAGACCGCATAATGGATGGATTGGAATAATGGCCAGTGTCCATATGGCTGCAGCCTTGAATGCGGACTACATAATAGAAACTCCTCCTAATGAGATACCGGATTATCTGGAATTCAACGGCAGCATGGACAAATCATATATTGTGCCATCAGGACCGGGGATTGGCATTGAACCTAAGCAGGATATACCGGTATCAAGCGAATCAAAACTGCTGAAATTCAGCGATTTTTAAGGTTTTTTCGCAAATATCCCCTATCTTTGTCTTCTTTTATGTATACAGTAATGAACACAAACTTTAAATTTCTTTTAATGATTATTCTTCATGGAGAAAAACGGGGCAAAATTCCTCATTCATCTGGATGGGGATTATGTGGGTGTTGCCACCTATGATTTGAAAAACAATGAGCCCGTCACCGGTGTTTTTATGGATGACGGCAAGACAAATGAAGTGAAGGCCCTTGATGAAATCCCTCTCGGACACAAGATCGCACTTAGGGACATAAAGTCCGGAGAGAAGGTAATCGAGTACGGCGAAGAGATTGGGATTGCAAGTAAAGACATAAAGAAGGGACAGCACGTGCATACGCACAACCTGAAATCTGCGAGGTGGTAAAGTGAGTACATTTTTAGGATATGAAAGGGAAAACGGAAAGATAGGAACCAGAAATCATGTTTTGATCATACCGATTGACGATCTGTCAAATACGGCAGCAACAGGTGTGGAGAATCTAATAAACGGAACCAGGGCCATACCTCATCCTTACGGAAGACTGCAGTTTGGTGACGATCTTGACCTTATGTTCAAGACTCTTTCCGGATTCGGAAAAAACCCAAATGTGGCCGGAGCCGTAGTGATAGGCATTGAAGATAACTGGACAAACAAGGTCGCAGATGAAATAGCAAAAACAGGAAAACCAGTTGAGGCAATTGGAATAGAAGGCAAGGGAGATCTCAAGACAATGGAAATGGCATCATCCATCGCCAAGAACATGGTTCACGATGCTTCTGGAATACACAGAAAAGAATTCGACATATCAAACCTTGTTGTGAGCACCAAGTGCGGTGAATCAGATACCACATCTGGGCTTGCATCAAATCCGACAGTCGGAGTCCTTTATGATCGTCTTGTTGACGAAGGGGCTACAGTGATATTTGGTGAAACTTCGGAACTTACCGGTGCGGAAAAATACATTGCCGATAAGGCAGAAACGAAAGAATTGAGAGAAAAATTCCTGAAAATATTCGAGGACTACGACAGCACTCTGCTTGCTCAGGGTGCAGACCTGCATGGATCCCAACCCACTCAGGGCAACATAAAGGGCGGACTGACAACAATAGAGGAAAAAGCACTGGGCAACATACAAAAAGCGGGAACCAGAAAGATAGTCGATGTTCTTGAATACGGAGAAGAACCGAAGAAGAAAGGCCTTAATTTCATGAACACTTCTTCAGCTGCAGCTGAGGCCGTGACACTGTTTGCCGCAGCAGGAGCCGTTGTGCACGTTTTCACAACGGGCCAGGGGAACATCGTTGGAAATCCGATTGAACCTGTCATCAAGACATCAGCAAATCCGAAAACAGTTGCAACCATGAAAGAACACATTGATCTGGACATCTCAGGCCTGCTCAGATTCGAGTTCGATCTCAAGGAAGCAGGAAACAGGTTGTATGATCTCCTGTTGAAGACATCATCCGGCAGAATGACAGCCAATGAGGTGCTGGGACATTTCGAGTTCTCACCGACTAAGCTGTACATATCGGCATAAGGGGAAGAAGCAGGCACGCCTATGAAAATAACATATGAAAAGGAAATTGACCTGATAAGTCAAATTCTCCTTAATTTAGGCGCATCCGAGGAAGAATCTCTCCTCGTGGCTAAGATTCTTTCCGAAGGAGATGTCAGAGGTTTCGGCTCACACGGGATACTCAGGCTCCCCTACATAATGAGGGGCATCAGGAGAGGCACCATAAAGCCTAAAACGGAGGTAACTGTTGAAGTTAACAAGGGCTCGATAGTTCTGGTCAACGGGAATCACGGACTCGGGCATTATGTGTTTTCGAAAGCAATGGAACTGGGCATGGAAAAAGCCAAAGAATACGGTGCAGCAATCATTGGTGTTCACGACACCAACCATTTCGGGATTGCCGGCTATTATTCTGAAATGGCAAGCCGGGAAAATCTTGTCAGTTTAATCATGACTACAACGGATCCTGCAGTTCACCCGTTTGGAGGTTCTGAGGCTATTCTCGGAACAAACGCTCTTTCCATAGGCATTCCCCACAGCAATTACAACATTCTTCTCGATATGGCAACAAGCACAGCAGCCAGGGGAAAGATCCTGGAGGCATCAAGAAGGAATATTGAAATTCCGCAAGGCTGGGCTATCGACAAAGAAGGAAATCCGACAACTGATCCGTTGAAAGCTATCGAAGGGGTGTTATCACCATTCGGCGGTCCAAAGGGATATGCACTTTCCTTCATGATTTCCATACTGGCAGGCCCCATAGTAGGTGCTGAAGCCGGAAGACAGGTGCATGGCACTTTAAATCCGCTTGATTACTCAACGAAAGGTGACATGGCAATACTCATCGATCCTTTTGCGTTCGTAGGCAGGCAGGAATTCGAAAAGAAGATTTCAGAGTTCATCAGTGACATAAAGTCTTCCAGAAAAGCACCAGGCACTTCAGAAATAATGCTGCCCGGAGAGGTGGAATACCGTAAATTTTTTTTCAAGCAGAAGACGGCATACGAGATCACGGATGCCACAATAAATGAAATCAGAGAACTTTCCAAAGAGTACAATTTTTATGAAAAGATATCGGGAAATTTTGAAAACGCCTGATATCTTTAACAAAATTTTATAAATTAATCTGCAGGATTATTTTAAAGAAAAAAATACGGAAATCCACCAATTCAAGAGAATATCCCGGCAAGAAAGTGATCGCCGAAAAATGGCTTCAACAATGATTGGACAGCTGATTGAGAATTCATGTTTTTCAGGAAATGCTGTAAAAACTGGTAGGCCATTGGCAAATATCAGGTTGTGCAAAAGTTTATAAATGTCTCTCAGCATATGTATTGTTAATGAGTACAAATATGAATACAAAGCAGAACACGGAAGCAAGTCTTGGGACAATGACCATGCTCGCGTTCACTTCTGTTGCAGGACTTGCTTTGGAATTCTATGCTTTTGTATTATTCGGATATGCTTCCGCCACGGCGTTCCCGAAGATTTTCTTCCCGAATCTGCCGACAAATATTGGAGTTGCGGTCTCCTTCCTGGCTTTTGCCGCCGGATTTCCGGCAAGGGTGGTAGGATCTTTCCTTTTTGGACACTTTGGAGACAGGCTTGGAAGAAGAGTGGCATTTACTATTGATCTGTTATTGGTGGGAATTGGTACTATTTTTATTGGGGTACTTCCAGGAACAGACAAAATAGGAGTTGCCGCACCAATATTGCTAGTATCTCTCAGGGCGGTACAGGGAATCGGCCTGGGTGGCGAATTTGGTGGAGCAACATCACTGCTTTCTGAGTATGCAGCCAACAGGAAATACAGAGGATTCTGGACCGGATGGGCCAATGGAGGTTTCTCAATTGGAGGCCTTCTTGGTGCAGCCATGCTATTGATCTTCGCTTCGGATTTCAGCACTATAGGCTGGAGATACGCCTTCCTGCTTTCAGCAGTGGTTGTTGTACCTGCTATAGTTGCCAGATTAAAACTGGCCGA
>OFHI01000105.1_pt1 | contig 18487 bp, 29 predicted proteins | sample 1522021 | NCBI WGS metagenome assembly OFHI01 (sample SAMEA2464839, study PRJEB22497) | soil metagenome | biome: Grassland; feature: Farmland; material: Clay | place: Australia | collected 2013-02-01 | depth 1.4 m | reverse complement strand
GATTATCTGTGGCCCAATGAGATAAGTGATTTCCGTGAAGCATCATCAATGATTGAAGAGGCATTCACCGATTACAATGAATGCAGGCCGCATTCATCCATAGATTATCTTCCTCCCAGGGAGTTAAGGAGGAAGTTCATGGATGATTCATCATTTAGGGATAGATTCGAAGAGAAAGAAATGGAGGTAGCACTAGATGAAAAATAAGGATAAGTGTTCCAAATTCTGCTGGGGCAGATCATTTGTCATATCTAACCCTCATTTTGTGATTGGTCTATATACTCTTATATACGGAGCAATCTGACCTTCTCTTTCCTACAATTACAATAGCACAAACTTCCCAATATAACAGAGGGATAGTATTGAGAAATATATAGACAATGAATCAAATATTGTTACTTGAGTAACAAGATTAAATTTTTTTGGCACTTTTTGTTATCGTTGTGATAATAATGTGAAAATATAGAAAGGAAACAAATTTGCCAGTTTATGCCCCAAGGAGCCTCAACCACTTCGATGGTACTTTGTCTTGCTGAGGTATCTGATGTAGGAAAATGAGAAGCCGAAGAGGACGATGAGCAGCTGAACATACCAAAGGCTAGTGACAAAGGAGTAAGCAGAGCTTGTCTTTGGCGTGATGTATAGGTATAACAACTCAGGTCCCGAAAAAGCCAAAAGTGTTACCGACATAGGTTCCAGAACGGCTCGGGGCCTATCTCTACCTTCCTTCCTGTACATCCATTCCGCCCTAAACGTCAAAGATAAACCCATTAGGATTCCTAAAATCGCTTCAATCCACACCAAAGGAGTTACAGGGTTCATCGCTTGATGTACCACTTAGTAGCAAAAAAAATTTTTGGGTATTGAACCCGCATTCATCTCGCTGTAGATCGAGTCCCACGACGGGTCACCAATGTTTGCTGCTACCCACTTGGTCTGCCCATAATCGTTTGCAAATATGTTCCGGTAATACGTGTATGTGTTTGTTGTTGAAGTTGAATCGAACTGGGGAGATTGTTGCCATATCTGCTCAAGGTTTCCGTTACTTGGATGCCCCAATATCTGGTAGAGAACCAATTTTTTCTGTTTGAGATTTGAAGTTTTATAGATGCGCTGGGAGGGAGATTTGAACTCCCGATCTCGTGAGAGAACAGGTTTTCCAGACCTGCGCCCTACCAGGCTAGGCTATCCCAGCTAACTCGGTGTTAATCTTTGAAGTTTATTTAAGGGTTTATGCAGGTACAGGGATTACTTGACGAGATCAAAAATCGGAACTGACAGAGTCTTCTCTATACCTTCCATCGATCTCAACTTTCCAAGAACAAAATTGGAAAGTTCCTTCATGCTCCTGTGAACCGTCATAAGGAGGATGTCCCATCCACCTGCTATCACTGATGCAGATATGACATTCTCCAGCTTTCCCAGTTCCCTTGCAAGTTCAGTCTGGTCTATGTCTGAATGAAAGTCGAAGTTAATCAGTATGTAGGCGAGAATGGGGTACCCAATCTTTTCATAGTCTACTTTTACCGTGTACTGCTTGATATAACCTTCTTTGCGCAAGCGTTCCATTCTTTCGAAAACAGTTGCCCTTGGGATTCCAAGGTTGTTTGATATCTCAGATATCTTATCCCTTCCGTGTTCTGTAAGATATCTAAGAATTTGAACATCTTTCTTGTCAAGTTTGTCCTGCATCAAGCTAAAAGTTTTTTTCTGTATTTAAAAAGATCTATTTTGAAACAGAAATTTGGAAAAAACATGAATAAATTTAGTAATTTGTCCATTATTTTCGTTTATATGACGGAATCTTCAAGACTCGGTAAACAACGCAAGAATCATTTACTTTTATTTCAGCATTAGGTTTTGGGATATATTGGTTTATACGAGGTCGCTCTCCAAGCAAACCTTGAAATTAGCCCCTATTTTTATTCATCATTGTAAAGACTATTTGCACCAATACAAATAGATGTCACAACAATGTGTGGGCGAAGAATCCCAAATTGTGAATATATAATGTAATAATTGCAAAGATAGGGTCGTTCTGGAGTACCAAACGGTTTCTGATCTCATTCCCCCATTCCATGGTTGTATGATACTAATACGTTTTAAACGTATGGTATTTAACTATAGTTTGTCGGGACACCGAAAGTGCCAGAAACATATGTAGAATTAATGAGTGTTTCTCCGCTTGGATATTGTGTTCCAATCACCCCAACACACGCAGCATAGTTAACATAGTTAGTATCTCCGGAAGCTCCATTAGAAGTCAATTGAACCCGCTCCTTGAGATCCACAATATCATATGCTTGTCCGTTACACCACGGGGGACATACAAAAAACAAAGCTGATGCTGCACCGATTATTGCCAATGAATCGAAAAGATGTTTTCAATGGCTGTTAGCTGAAGCATCGACCCTACATCACTCAAACTATATAAAACACATTGGAATTATTTTCATAATGTTTGGACTTGTGTTCCTACTCTGATTTTCTGTTTTTCAGGTGAGTGAGCAGCCCCCCCACTAATCTGGTAACCAGGCCAAAGAAGAAAGCAATAGCTGATAGTCCAACAACGGTTAGGCCCTCATCCAGTGGTACAACATTCACTCTAACTGTGAGAAATGAAGTGGTGAGCAGCGCAATTCCCGAAGCTACCATCATAATAATTCCTACCTTGCCGACTATTCCTCCAGCTCTCCATTTCGATTTGTATCTCTCCATCAGAAAGTATCTGGTGTTAGACCCCCCTTCACTCATCAAAACATAACATCCTAAAATAATAAAAATTTGTTGAAAAATAAGGGAAGTCTCTCTGTTTATGGGCAGTCGATCTGTGAGCAGATCCAGTTTGCACTCTGGCTGCATGCTCCTCCTGCGATAGTTGTGTTCTCGATTATGTCGCACATTGCAGCGACTATAGTTGGAACTCCAACTGCAAGCGCTGTTGCTTCACATCCAGCCCAGCAGAATGGGTCCCCTACACAAACTATACCACACACAAGGGTAATTATTTCGATGTCTGTGAGGAAGCAAAATGTGCTAATGCCAGCCTGGCAAAGTGCATCAAACGAAACATCACACCAGAAGTTTCCGGAACAGCTGGTGGGATCTTCATAGTGCACTATGTTTCCTCGGGCACCCTGGAGCACATCTTTGGAGATTTCGAAGTCCTTGTCTATGGAGAGTTTCTTGCCGTCAAACGTTCTGTCAAGCTTAAGATGGATCGTCTGGGTTTTAGCCGTTTCTTTTTTCAGGTATCTTTCTGCATTGTACGAGCCTTTGGATTTACCGATTGTTAACTCTCCGGTGTAGGTGTTCGTTCCGGTTCTTTTCTTCCGGACAGACATCTGTTCTGTTGTACCATCATTGTAGGTGATGGTCGATTCTGACGTTACTACCCCATTCTCGTTGGTCATTTTGCTCACTACTACGTCTTTTACTTTTTTGGACATATATTCTTAACCACTTCGAGATATATCGAGATTTTTATGATAAAATTAAATGAGAAAACCGCTTTTTCCCTATGTATGCAATCAACTGGACTGGTTTTCCTTCTCCGTTTTGACCTTAAAGCCTTTTGCAGTGAGGGAGACAACTATAAAGTGGGCGCTGTTAGCTGCAACATAGGCTGAGTCGAAAGCGTAAAGCGGAGTCCCCACGAAGCCTTTGTAGAATGCCATGGCATTTATTGCAGCAACAACTAATGAAACCATCCTGGCGAGCTTTAGATGTATTTCATACTGTTCTGGTAACTTAGTGCCTATAATGTATTTAGTTACTCGGACGTAAAAATGGTATACTGTATCCATATAAATGAGAAATCCCCTTTTTCAGGGCTTCCAGTCACTCCATATTCTTGACAGCCTTATCTGGAAGAATCCCCGCTTCAACCATCTGGCAATGCTACTGTCTGCCATTTTCATAACCGCCACAACAACAGGGGCACGTGTTGGTGAACTCGCCAGGATAAACGTGGAGGATGTGAGGCCGGACGATGGTGGAATATACATCAGGGCCGAAAAGACGGAAAGGAACAGGATCGTCGGAGTTCCCAAGGAGGTTCTGGATTACCTTGTTGATTTCATTGAAAATTACAGGCTTAAGCCCACAGACCAGGGCGACAAGAGCCTTTTCACCTGGCACAGCAGCACTAGAGGGAGGAAGAGGCACGTAAGCGGGTACAACTCCGACACTCTTCGCAATCTCATCAGGAGGACGGCAGCAGATGCAGGATGCAGGAGAATCCATTCACACTCGCTGAGGCACTTCACTGGCACAGAGCTATACAGGAGGGGCGGGGACTTTCGAAGAGTTCAGTTCCACCTCGGCCACAAGGATCCGAAGAGGACGCTCACGTACGTCAGGCTGATCGACGAGGAAGAAGCCAGGAGGAATGCCGAATTACTTCGGCCCTTTTTTCAGAAAGAACTTAAAAAGGAGGTGAAGAGGATGCGAATCACACCAGTTTCCGAACCGAATTCAGCGCCGGGGGGGAGATTCGAGGTGTATGATTCGATAATCCCAGCTTTATGATAAGTATTCAGGAAATAAGGGGAATTCGACAGGCGGATCTTATCCCGCATGAAGCTCTCGAAGAGTTGATACATGAGTTTAGGAAACGCTGGCCGTTGAGAGAGGTTCCTGACAACCTTTATGATCTCCTGGAGGTGCTGGAGTGATTTCACCCCAAGACTCACAGATCCAATCAAAGATCGATAGATACATTGAAACAAGAGAAGGTGTGAACGTTTCAGCTTCAGAGATCCTCGAATTCGTTGGTTTCGATCATTCAGAAGCTGAAAGACAGCTCTCAATATGGATGGAAAGGCACCCCAACGATTTTCATGTGCTTGACAGAAATCCTACAGTTCTAAAGATATACGGAACAGTCGTTTATTCAAGGAGGAGATAACTGTGTTCTCTTTCCTTAACAAGAATTTTAATTCATTCTCAAAGAGAACGATAGCACAGAGAACCGCTAATTTCAACGATGGAATAATTTTCTTAATAAGAAAATTCAGAGAGCACAGGGGACCATATCCTCTGGAAACCTCGGAAAATAAGACTTCTCTATTTTTCTTTATAATTAATTTAATAATTAAATTATTAAATTCTAATTCTAGATTAGATTATAGATATTCTATTCTGATAAGTTCCAGAGGAAGAGGAGGTGTCTCATTTGTCAAGAACTAAAGGTGCTGGCAGACCCTCACTCCAAAAGAAAGACCCCAAGAGAAAAGTTCCAGTTTCAGCCTCCTTAGAACAGGGACTTCTCTGGAAGCTTGAAGAACTCGGTATATCACCAACAGAACTTCTCTCTGCAGCTGCTCAATCCGTTGAAACAGACGAAACTAAGAAACTTGAACTCAAGGTCGAAAAGAGTTTCAAGAAATGGAAGGATCTCGAAGTTCAGGCAGGAATTGCCAAAGCAGAATATGAAGGTGCAAAATCAGAACTAGAGTCCAGGAGAAAGATGGAACTCGATCTTAAACTGGAGGAGGATTGTGCAGCCTGGTATCTCAGGTCTCAGATAGAGGAGGGAACGATAAGAAAAGTGGAATATCGTGAGCCTTCACCTGAAAGGATAAGAGGTATTGCAGAACACCTGTCAGAAACATACGACATGCCTATTGATTTATCAAGCGAGAGGCCACGTATTGAGAGAGATGAGAACGGAACGATCCCAATAACCTACAGTCGTTTCTTACGCAACAAAGGCCTGAGAATCGATCGTGAAGGCTATATCGTTTCAAATCCTGATGCATTCAAGCCAAGGATAGAGCCACAGTCTCTGACGCATCTGAAGATTGACGTTGATATGAAGGAATTCACAAACGCATTCCTGGCAGGAGAACTCACTGGTGACACTCCACTATCAGTCCTCAAGGAGTTCAACCCCAGAATAACCTCTTCTGAACTCAAAGCTGAGGTCAAGAAACGAATGATTGGATCGTACCAGTCGGTAGAGGTGAGTGAATGATCTCACTCTACTCTTTCCTTGATACAGATTGGATGTCACTTGCTGAAACCGATCCTGTATCATTCATACAGGAGGTTGAAAACAGATGCGTAATCAAGGGAGATTTCAGAAGATACATTTCCCTGGTCAAGAACGGGTCTAAGGTTACAAAGGAAACCGCATCAAAAAGGGTAGGCAGAGAGATAGGCCAATGGTCGGTCAGGCCTTATTTCCACAAAGGACTGGAAACGATCAGGAGAAACGTTGAGAACGGTAGAATCCCACTGAAGGAGGCCAAACGATGATCGGCGGTGGGTTGTCTCTCCTATTCATATCCCTCCTTATTGTTGGATCTCTTGAATTCTACGCATTGTCTGGAAGCAAGGAGAGGGATGAGGAATGAAAGCTCCATCCTCTATTCACAAGGAAATAGATCATTATTGGGATGAACCGACGTTCAGGGAAATGATCGATTCTGATTTAAAGACGGTCAAGAAGCATTATATCTGGATGAACAGGGAGTGTGACAAGTAGATGTGTGGTGCGTGTGATTTTGATTGTGGATGCTATTGTTGCTTTGATAGAACTTCCCCTGGGTGCGATGAGTGTTGAAAAGTTGGAGTCCATAATGCAAAGGTTTGAAATTCCGTCAGAAGGTGCAACATTAGAGGAACTGGTTTTCCTGGAATTGGTTGCCAGAGATGTATGGCTGACTTCTACACACCTCAAGTATAGACTTACCGTAGATTGCGATCCTCCAGTCTATGCCTCAACAAGGAAGATTGCTTCCTTGCTCCTTAAGTTGTACAATAAAGGAGTGCTTTACAGGAGAAACACCGCTAGAGGATCTGAACGTTATTCATACAAAGTTATGAACCACTCAGGAGTTCTTTGGGTACCTGAAGATCTCATTAAAACCTATATATAGGCTTCACAACATCGAGTTTTTGAACTTCCGGAGAGGCAGCGGTCCCACTGTAAAGTGTTTGTCCGGAAGTTCACCCTGCCTCTCCGGGGAGGAAAACAACCATGGAGACAGCAGGAAGCAAAGGAAAGAGAGCCATCATTTTCGGTGTCTTTGCAGTTCTGGCAGTTCTTGTAGTGATTCCCGCCAGTGCAGCTGCGGGAAATCTAATTGCATCGACGCACAACAATTCACAGATTCTGCAATCGGACAGCACAATAACAAGTGCATACGGAATGAATGGTTCAGAGGTCATTGGTCTTCCTCTCGCATCATTTGCCAACAACACCACAATCTCCAGTTTGGTGATTGGAAACACAACAGTGCAGGAACAGGGAGCTAACAACACCACAGTAAATGTGACTGAGCCTCTGTACGCTTCTACACTGTACCTTGAAAACAACGTTACTGTCAACGAGCTCAATGCTTACGACGTCTCGAGGATAGTTCTTCAGATAGACGTCAATCAAACAGTCAACGAGACCTTGGGATTCGGTAACAACGTTTCCAGTTTTGAGCCGGAGAGCTATGTTCAGGGAACAAACGGATCATCTGTTTCTTTTAGCATTCAGCCGCAGATGACCACAGTGAATTCTACACATCACGTGATGTTCGAGATTACGAATCTCACGAATGTGACTTCGTTAACAGTATCAGTGCAGACCTATGGTGTGACTTCGCTTGGCATATTGGGTCCCGCTTCTGGCAGAACAATCGGCTACATCATCGGTATAGTCCTTGTTGTGCCACTATCGGTGCTGGCAATGCCCTGGGTGGACATAGAGAGAGGTGATAGGCATTAAGAAACAGAACAAGAAAGACAGAGAGGATGAGAGCAAAGGATTGCTAGTTTTCTGGAAGAAGGTCAGGAACGGACTTGCGAAAGAACCGTCCTACGATCACAGGAAATACCAGGGAGGTAAAAAGTAATGGTGAAAATAAAGAAAGACGGAAAACCCTGGAAGCAGCAGACTTCCAAGGACAAGAGGGACGAAAGTGTTGGTATGTCCAGGGCTATGGACAGAATCTACGAATCTCCCACAAGAGGAACACAGCAGAGGAGAAAGGATTCTGAGAACGGACACGACGCAGACAATTCTACATGGGGCCCGAAGGCTAGAACCAGAGAGGAAAAACTTCATTCTGAAGGTCTAACGGACTGGGACAGGCCTCCAAAGGGATCGGTTGAAGTCCAGCCAACAAAGAACGACGAGCACCTCTTCGTAGACACCGGTGACGAGATTCTCCACTTTAAATCAGCCGGTGGAAAGAAGAAGAAGTGGAAGCTCTTCAGGCGTGGAATTAAGCTGAGAAAGAGGTAGGCCATGAAGTTCCGGTTCTCAAGGGGAGGCGTCAGAGGGGATGCTATTAAAATAGGGTCCTTTGACGACGCTCTTCCTGAATTTGAAAAGGAATACGGTCCCAAGGAAGGCAAGATAATCTGGCAGGACGTTTCCGGTGAAATCGATCACAAACACAAGCTCGAAGAGATCGGTGAAGGAGACGCATACAACGTTGGCCACGGAAAAGGTGGAAAAAGGAGGTCATACTGATGTCAAAATATCAGGATAGATGGTCAGTTTCCGCTGTGATCCTTGGAGTGCTTGTGACACTGATTGAGATCGTTGCAATGTTCTCCACTCCGACATTCACCATAATAGGTCATCAGATTGTCATTGACCAGGGAATAGTGGTGGTAGCACTGCTGATGGGATCCTTCTTCTGGGCCATAGTAGAGATCCTGACACCCATAGGAACGAAGCTGCTTGATCTGGTGATTCGAGCATTCCTGGGATTCATCCTCGGTATGTTCTTTGGTGGACTTTTCGCCTACATATTCCATTTCGGGCAGTACGTCCTGGTTCCAGCGAGTCAGGGGAATCTTGGAGCAATAGCATTCCTCATAGCAGTGCTGTTTGCCTTCATTGTTTTCCTCTGGGACGCGGTCTGGTCTCACACCCACACATATACGGTAAGCGCGGGGGATTAATCCATGAATCCCACTATTTTTGCTCTGTCAGTTTCGTCAGGATCACTTTCAGTTACCGGTATTTTCCAGTCCCTGTGGAAGCTCTTCATGGGATTCTTCGGAGGCATACTTGGAGATGCTGAAAGCCTGTTGAGTACTATAACCTCAGGACTTGGCCAGGGAATACAACTCATGTTTTTCGGATGGGGGCAGGCTCTCGCCAATTATGGAATACTCGGTCCAGTGGCAGCAGTTGCCAGTCTCGCCATAGCTGGATTCGTAGCATACGCTATGATAGATCTCTATGGAGTGGAACACGACATCCTCAGGGGTGAAGAGGACCTTTGAGCCTTGCTGGTGTCCTGGCAAACATTTTCATATATTTTTTCGGCGGAATAACCAACGACATATTGTCATCCTTTCACTACCTGGTCACAAGCATAGGATCTGCCCTTAATTACGTCATTTACGACTGGTTCATCAGTGTCGCTTCCTACGGAGTCTGGTCGCCTCTTATTCTCGTGATAGGGCTATTCATGGTAATAGCTGGAGCATATGCAATTCTGGTCTTCACCCGGGGTGCTCATGATATTATTCCATAGGTGGTTCATTGGGGATTTTTTCAAATTTCACAACCTGGCTCTCGGGAATCGGGAGTTCAATAAAAAATGGAATTTCGGGACTGGCAAGCTCAGCCGAGTCCCACTTTCTCGGTTCAGTTCTAATGCCCATAGTAAACGCTATCGTTTCTGTGTTCGGCTCCGTTCTGAACTTCATAGCATCAATGTTCATCAATTTCACAGACTCAATTCTTTATGCAACTACTGCTCTGGGACCGTTCTCCGGTCCAATAGCCATACTCTCACTGCTGGCGGTGGCTGCAGTATTCTATCTCATATTCAGATCATTGGAGGTTCTTCTTTGAGAAATTACAAGCATTCCAGTAACTGCAAAAGACAGGAGGATAGGCGCAGAAGGTTCCTTGCATCATTATGGAGACTTGCGAGTGAGGTGTGCTATGAGTAAGCGGGTCTTCGCACTGTTTATGCTTCTGATAATGTTGATGTCCAGTTTTACCGTTCTGGACCAAATTAACCCCGCAGTATCTCATACTGCTGCAAATCATCATGTGACACAGCCTTTCGGAAGCACCACTGGTGGAAGTTCTTATGCCGATGTGAATCAAAAGATCGATTACCAGCTCACAGTCACAGGAACCTCAGGTGGATCATACGGAACCTATGAGTCAACCGCGAAGCTCACCATATCAAACGGTTATTCCAACTCACAGATCTTTGACAAATACAATGTAGGTAGCGGAAAAACATACACTCACACCTTCAGCTGGAATTATCAGTGGACAAGCACGTCAAGCAACGGTGCTTCCTATTCGTGGAGCATATCACTCACAACCAATTACGGGACCACTGATTCAGGAGGAAGCGGTGACAGCGGAACATCATACATCTACAAGGATCCTACCGTCAGCATTTCGCAGAGCAAGAGTGTCGTAGACATTGGCCAATCCAATTCTTACTCATCCTCTGTGTCAAGTGGAAGAGGCGGATACACTTACCAGTGGCATGAGAGCGGGCCCTCACCCAATACAAGCCCAGGAACCGGTTCAGGATACTCAACTTCATATTCAACATCAGGTACAGCAAGTGTTTCGTTGACAGTCACTGATGCAAACGGATACTCCGTAACAAGCAGTGCACTTTCCACGACAGTAGACTCGGCATTGGGTGCATCAATAAGCTCAAGCAACAACCCAAGTGATGTGGGCCAGTCTGTAGTTTTCACTGCAGCGGCAAGTGGAGGTTCAGGGACCTATACGAAATACAATTTCTATCTGAATGGCAACTCCGTCCAGTCCGGATCAGGAAATCAGTTCACACAGGACTTTACTTCATCCGGATCAGACACCGTTTATGTAATTGCAACAGACTCAAACGGATATTCACAGAAGAGTAACACGATCACCCAGACGGTTAACTCCGATCCCACTGCATCAATAAGCAGTTCACAGAACCCTACTGATACAGGAAACACCATCAGTTTCAACGCTTCAGTTTCCGATGGAACTCCAAAATACTCATTCTCGTGGTCTGTAGACGGGAACACCTATAAGACGAAAGATATCAACGTTTCATTCTCATCCACCGGAACATATGCAGTCGATCTGACAGTGACGGATGCAGCCGGATACTCTGTCACAAAATCATATAGCGAGACAGTAAACTCCGATCCTACGGTGTCAACCTCGAGCAATGTGAGCAGCGCTGATACTGGATACCCGATCGAATTCTCATCCTCTCCGAGTGGTGGGGTGGGCCCTTACAGTTACTCATGGGTCATCAATGGTAATCAAGTTTCCACCAGTCAGGATTTTTCCCACGTGTTCAACTCTGCTGGGAGCTACACAGCAACCGTAACAGTGACAGATTCAGTTGGGAAGACTTATTCCGCATCGGTAACAGTTGATGTAAACTCAAACCCTTCGGTATCAGTTACAAGCTCGCAGAATCCAACTGATGTGGGCAATTCGGTCAGATTCTCATCAACTCTTTCTGGCGGAACAGGAACCGACACCTATGTATGGACAATTAACGGTGTCCAGGAATCTTCTGCATCTCAGTTTTCACACTCCTTCTCATCAACAGGTACTTATTTCGTAAACCTCACAGTGACAGACGGAGACGGGCATGTTGGATTTGCAAGCTTCAAGGAGACAGTGAATTCAGATCCTTCCATTTCTATCAACGTGGTTCATAACCCCACTGACGTCGGAGTGTGGGCCAATTTCACTGCAATAGCTCAGGGTGGCACAGGTGGTTATTCATACTCCTGGTCTCTGAACAGTCAGACCTTCACGACTGGATATGTTAATTACACATTCACTTCACCTGGCACCTATCCAGTTTCTGTCAAGGCCACAGACGCAAACGGAAACACTGCTACCGCCACAGTTAATGAGATCGTCAACCCCCGGCCAACGGCAACCATCAGCGCCTCTTACAAAACAGTGGACCAGGGAATAAATGACACCTTCTTTGCCCAAGTTACTGGAGGAACTTCCCCATTTTACTTCACGTGGACGCTGAGTGGAAATATTGTAAGCCATTCTCAGCAGTTCCATCTCAATTTTTCTGCACTTGGTACTTACAGAGTCAACCTTTCACTTTCTGACTCACTTGGTTCAACCGCCAACACATCAATCCAGGTGAAGGTGATACAGAAACCTTCAGCACTAGTTGAGGGTTCCAATATTACCGATCTAAACACAGAAACATACTGGGAAGGATATGGATCATTTGGCACCGCTCCATACAATTATTACTGGTACATCAACGGAGTAAACGAGTCTTCAGGTCTCTATCTTTCTTACAGGTTCCCCAAGACGGGCATGTACAACATTACCCTGAAGGTAATTGACAGCCAGGGTTCCAATGCACTTGCTTATATGAACGTGAAAGTGGTGTCGCTTCCATCCATTTCGCTCAACTTCTCCAGGACAGTTGTTGATACCGGAACCCCTGTTTACCTGAACTCATCAGTTTCAGGAGGAGACCCTTTCTACAACTACTCCTGGTCCGTAAGTGGAATCGGTTATATTGGTTATCAGGAAAACACTGTTTATTCATTCAGTCACCCAGGCAACTACACTGTTACTTTGAAAATGTTTGATGGATCAGGCAATTCTGCCAGTCGGTCACTGAAGGTCGTCGTAAATTCTCTTCCATCAGTTAAAATTAGCCCTGACTATTCAAACATCGATCCCAACGTCACAGACGCATTCAATTCATTAGTTACAGGAGGAACCCCGGGATACTCATACAGGTGGTATGTCGGACCATCACTTGTGGGAACCGCAGAAACACTGAATTATTCCTTCTCAACTCCAGGAGTCTATCCCTTGACTTTGGAAGTGTTTGACTCACTGGGACAGACTGCTCAGTATATCACGGACATTACCGTCTCTTCTTACCCTCATGCGACCATAATATACGGTGCCTCTAATTTTGACGCTAACGTTTCTGAAACGTTCAGGGCAACAGCTTCAGGCGGTATAGGCCCATTCAGCTACGAATGGATCATAGGCGGTCAGGAATATTCTAATTCGACTGTAGTACACAGCTTCAATGAACCTGGCAATTACACCGTCCAGGTTATAGTGTCAGATGCATTCGGCAAGGATTCGACATCCACTTTAACAGTGACAGTGCACAAAGATCCCAAGGTTAGGGTTGCATCCAACGGGAGTGCAGAGGTTTCTCAGTCTGTTGGCCTGCAGGCAAACATAACAGGAGGTTTACCCACTTATGAGGTTCAGTGGATCTTCTCGGATGGACAGCAGGAAACTGGAGCAAGCATAAACCACGTATTTCAGACCTCTGGACCGGAGGCGTATCAGGTCGTTGTGAAGGACAGTGGAGGGTTCTATGGCACTTACAACTTCTCAATAAACGTGAGTCTTCACGTGACGATTTCATCAAGCACTCCCTCTGGCCTTGCACCTCTTCAGGAGAACTTCTACTCCGACGTACTGGGAGGCTCAGGATATGCGTATCAATGGACTTTCGGTAACGGAAACACTTCTGTTGCTCCGGATCCCTCACAGGAGTTTGGCCCGGGCAATTACACAGTCACATTGCAAGTGACGAGCAGTAATGGTGCTACCGGATCTGCAAGCCTGAAAATACAGAGTCTACCATCACCGGTAAGCATAGCATACTCACCGGGGAAAAACATCACAGTCTTAACACCGGTGCACTTCACCGCTAATCCCTCGTGGGATGCACATGGGCCTTACAATGTGTCCTGGTCGTTCCCCAATGGTCAAACGTTCACAGGGCTAAACGTGACATACAAATTCCCAGTGTACAAAGAGTTTGATCCTGTGGTTGTTAATTTTAAATACGGTTCAAACCAGGTCAGTGAAACACTGGATGTTAGGATGGTCCCTGCCACACCATCTATTTCTGTGGCATTGCCCGAGTTCATGGCAAAGAACACATTCATAGTGCTGAATTCAACAGCGAGTTCTCCTGACGGTCAGATAGTCAACTACTCCTGGGATATTAACGGAACAGTGTACTACGGGCAGGACATACCATACACATTCTCGAATACTGGAAACATTAGTGTTACAGCAACTGCAACCGACTCACTCGGAGCCTCGGTTTCAAAAACACTGAAGGTTGAGGTTCTCCCGGTTGGGTCTTCCAATAGCATTTCCATAAATGTAAAACAGAGTGTCAGTAAGGGATACGTTACCTTTGAGGTGAACGTAAAGTCGGTTCACGGCATCGCTGTTATTGAAGCTCTTCAGGGGACTACTCTCCTGGTTCCAAGTTTCACCAACAGTACGAACGGACACAATTACAATCTTACTCTAAACGAGAGAGACTATTCTCCAGGGAACTACCCTGTTAAATTCATTGTATTCAACAACAACTCCCAATCAAATGAGGTCACGGCCACTTTCACGGTGTCCAACCAGTATGGGAAGACGCCTTACGGTTTCATCCAGGCGCTCGGACCAACACACTTCGTCCTCATGATTGTGGGTGTGGCAGCGGTGATTGGCCTGTTGATAACTTATCACGAACGCAGTGAAAGGGTAATCGAAATCCCAGGAACAGATGAGGAGATGATTGGAAGGAACGGCCACAAGCTGTTTTTGAGGAAAATTAGGAGGAATGAAAAATGATTTTTGCGGCAGTAGGAGGATGGACTGGATTGACGTACTTACTGGCTTCTATTTTTGCGGTTTCGTCAGGAATTGGAGCGTGGTACAGGAAGATGAAGAAGGATGTTGAGAAAATGAGGGAAAAAAGAAAAGAAAAGCTCAGAAAGAGGGAACTCAGGAGGAGATCATAACATGGGTGCATTAAAGACGGCAAGGGAAGGAATAGGACTCCTGTTCTTCATTGTAATTGCAGTTCTGGTACTCGTTCATTTCGGGGTTACCGTTACGGAGATTACAACGGCATTCCACAAATTCCTCAATGGACCAGGGTGGGGTGGGCTTTGAAGGCAGCGATTCTGATAGTTATCGTTCTATCAATATCAGGGTTGAGCCTGATTTCGGTACCCACTCATGCTTTAACATCCCCGGAGATTCAAGTAACCACATCATTCGGAAACCAGACTCTGTTGCTTAACCTTAACCAGTCAGGAAGCCAGATTTATCCGGAACTGTCAGTTTCACTTTATGGTGCAGGATATTATGAGCTGGTAGCCAACAACACTGTGATATATTCCGGTCACACGGATAATGGAACGGTACTGAACCACACCTTCACACAACCCACAGGCAGCTTGGTCAGTTTCTTCCTAGTATTCCAGGGAAAGAAGTATGCATTCGCCAATGAGACGCTCATTATGCCATCGAAACCAGTTCAGTATACATTTGTATCCTCGACGCTCGGAAACAACAGTCTGGAGCTCTCTGCCTTTCCTGGACAGACTGCAAAGGTGCTGTATCCAAACTGGAAGGTCACATTGGTCTCATCGTTCAAAGAGCCTTATACAATAATTCTGAACGGTCATCCCATTGCAAATGGCAGTGTCCTTGGTGTCCAATCCTTGACTTTCAAGGTTCCAGGAACACAGGCAAACGCAAAGGTGGTCATAGGAGGTAAATCCTACAGTTTCATGTATGAGGCCATATCCAAAGTGCCAGTAAACAGGAAACCGTCTAACACAGGTCCACCGCCACAATTTACTGGTGCGCAGGTGACCCACGATCTTGAGGATCTTTTCATATCCAGCTCGCTGGCGTCAATCGGTGTTGCAATTGGTGTAAGGAAGCTCGCACGTGCAAAGTCTGAGAGGAAGATCTACTAGGTGATTCAAATTTTCAGGAAGAGGAAGGAGAAAAGGAAGCAACAAGAGATAAACGAACAGGCCAGGAACACAGCAGCTCTGGCAGTGGCCACTCAGGAGGCGATGAATGAATACAGATCACAGTCTCCGGAGGAGCTCGAGTACAAGAGGAAACAGGAAGAAAAGTCAAGACTAAGAGAAATTCTCCGCAGATACGCTTCTACCGGTGAAATAATAAGAGAATCCTTCTGGTCCGTCCTCCTTGGAGCAATACCCATAATACTGGAACTCATACTGATGGGTCCGCTCTGGACCATAGCCACGGTTGCTATATATGGAGCATTCTTCTGGTGGTACACTGGCTCAATGATTATCAGGGAGGGCATAAGGGTCTACGAAGTAAGCATAGAGTCGCATGAGTCGATATTCAGGATGCATATTGTTCCTTTGAGACTCTGGAATCTAATCAACCACAATACCAACGTTCCACCTGCAAGTCTGAAATACAGGGGACAGAACGTCTATCTTGCAAACAAGGTGCATTATGATCCTTACACAGGCCTTATTGAATCCATAGACTACGCATGGATACATTTCAACCAGCTGGAATATGCATCGAACAAGAAGGTCCTGGACAATGCTGTTGAGTATCTCGAAAACCTGATCACACTGAATTCAAAACTCAAGCATCTGAACAAGTATTACGCAAAGAAATTTGCCATTGAAACCACAGAAGAACGCTTCGACGCAGTCAATGCAGCATACAGTTCACCAGACAATTCTCAGGAGAAGATCACAGACCTGGAGGCCAAGATATCCGAGCTTACGAGGGATAATGAATACCTTCTAAACAGGGAGAAATTTGAGGAACAATTCGGAGGTGCAAAGAAGAATGGAAGAACACCACACAGTTCGAAGGCATGAGGTAGAGCAGATATACAGGGAAATGTTGAATGAGAACCCAAAGCTCCTGGACAATCCCTACTTCAAGTTCAAGTATGATTTGTTCAGGGAATTTGAAGATGACAGGCACAGAGCTCCAAGGCCTGTTATTCTGAACCCATTCAAAAGTAAGGAAGAGGCGGAATCCAAAGATAGGGAAAAAATCGAAGATCGATCAGATCCAAAGGAGGAGTAGCCTATGGACTTCGGTTCAGAAAGTATCTACTACGCCGCACTTGACATTGCAGCACTTTATCCTGGGAGAACTCACAGGACAGCCAGAACGGGAATGATGTGGTATGAGTCTCTCGAAACACTACATGCCCTTCTTACGCCTTACTGGAAAGAAGATAAGCTGCGGGATAACTACGTAAAGGAAAATCATCAGTGGGAGCAAAAGCTCAACGCCATAGCAGACTTTGAAGAACAGTATTACGTTGACGCACTATTCTCTCTTCTTTTTGAAAGACTGGCAATAATCTCAGACGTATACGCCAAGTCTCCAGGCTTGAGGGACATCCTGCAGCATGTTAGGGGACAGGCTTTCGGTGATGTTGTCTCGTACTCCTCCTTCGCATCCCGAACAGCCAATTCAGGGTATACTCTCTTCGAGAAGGTCTATTCAGTCCATTCTCTGGTCAGGGAATACTGGACTGTCAGCTACAAGAAATATTTTGAGGATCTCTCGAGAAGAATCAATTCACTCAGGAGCTATGAAGAAGGATATCTAACAGCCCTTTACCCAGTAATCAGAGAATGGATCGGTGAACTGTCTGAAATATATTACAAAGCAGACCTGATGCCTAAAAAGTTCGACTACACTAGAAGAAGCACGATGGAGCAGATAGTATGAGCGACAGGAAAATCATTGATGTTGCACTGGCAGACGATCCTCTGCAGGGAGGAACAGCCATTATTGCATATGGAAAGTTTGGCTCCGGCAAATCAAAGCTGCTACAGACCTGGGCCATCAATGACATGGAGCGAGGTCACACAATCATCATGCGGTCAAAGGATGCAGATAACTGGCACGATCTTGCCTCAAAATATCCTGTGCAAGTGATAACTCCTGGAGCAGATTATTCGGCAACCGTTGAAAAGAACGGTAAAGATGAGAAGCTACCGGAGAACGTAACGTTTCTCTCTGTACACAGGCCTGATGATGCTGCAAGAGCCATTAAGAAAAGTGCTATCAACGTCATCTATGTTGAAGGCAAGACACCTGTTTCCGAGGCTGCCTGGTGGACCATGTTCGTGAAGGAATATGCAAGAATAGCAAAAGGATGGTCCACGCTCTGTTTTGACGAAATACGAGACGTATTTCCAGCCAAAGTCACAGGTGAAGTCTACACAATATATGACAAGTTCATTTTCAGCATGGCCAATCTCAGAAAGAAGAAAATACACATAAGGGCCTCGTCACACACCTTCCATGATGTATTCTATGGAGTGGCCTATAAATTCCAGTATACAGTCTATATGCAAGGTTCTTTGATGCTTCTGAAGAAGAAGACCGCAGTCAAGTACCAGAGCACCATAAACCGAGAGTGTGATGACACACACTTCATCATAGACAATATCAGTGGCTTCGAGGTGTGTGAATTCAAACGCCTGCCCAAGGAGCTTGCTTCAGGGTCGACAGTGAACCTCTGCTGCAACGGGGAAGGCTGGTCCATAAACGATTACCCCACTCTAATGTTCACACTGGGCCTGAAGCCTGTGGTGAAGTGTGTCAATCCGGAGTGTCAGAGGCCAGTCTACGTGAGAGAGGGACAGGACACCTGTTACTACTGTGGTTCAGACCTTATGTTAGCAGACAAAGTTG
>OFHI01000102.1_pt1 | contig 18766 bp, 18 predicted proteins | sample 1522021 | NCBI WGS metagenome assembly OFHI01 (sample SAMEA2464839, study PRJEB22497) | soil metagenome | biome: Grassland; feature: Farmland; material: Clay | place: Australia | collected 2013-02-01 | depth 1.4 m | reverse complement strand
CCCCATAGAGAAGTTTTCCAGGGAATACAGCCTGTTCGTTCCAGCTTCCGTTATGTTCCGGAAAGATCATATAGATCTGATGTACTACCTGCCCGAATCGGTAGACAATACCCGGGACGTAAATATTTTCCTGAAATCTTTCAGGGCCAGGAAGAACGGAAAAGTCTGGACCATTTACACAAACAGCATCCACTTTCCCGAACTGGATTACCTGAGAAAGATAACTGGCATTCCATCTGTAATCTTTGATGCCATATATCTTGAAGGCGGGATTCACTATCTTTATTTCAGGTTTCACCACAGCTCCATAAAGGATGTTTCTGATGCCCTCATGGACCAGGAAAATATGCCCCATGGCCTTTCCGTGGAGTATCTTGGCCCCAGCAGGGGACTTATGAGTGTACTGAAGCACATAGACAGCAAGCAGAGCCTGAGCCTCATCTCTGTTACTACTAACCCTCCCGAGGACGAGCTTGAGATTGATCGCAATCCTGTTTCTTCCTGCAAATGGACCAGGGAGATAAAGGTGGTAGCGGAAAGTGACAACATACACGCTGTTTACTTCACTGAAGAACCTCTGGCTGCCCTATCTGACCAGAAAGTGAACATAGTGTCAGAAAATGAGCATGTGTATGAGGCCAGGACAGAGAACAAGGTCATAGGCTATTATTCCGTAATGAATGGAAATATTGCCCTGCCGACATTGAGCAGGATTCAGAGGTTCAATGGCACAACGTTCAGGATTGAGACTATTCTTCCTGACCTTTTCAAGCCTGAATATCTGCTGAAAATATCAGAGTCCCTGTCCAGGTTTCCCGACTGGAATATCGTGCTTGAGGACGTAAGAAAAGTAAGTGAAATAATGGGGAATTGAAGAATCAAAGTGCTTTCAGGACCTCAATAAGCTCATTTTCATATTTCTCGGCAGTTTTACCGTCCAGGTTCAGGTAATTCCTTGACAGTTCAGAGACCCTAAGCATGAGGACACGTGTTTCTCCGTCCTTTTCTATAAGTACTATCTTGCACGGAATAAAGAGGCCTATTTCTTCATTCTCCTCTATGAGATCCCTTGCAGCTTCGGGCTTGCAGACATTCAGGATGAAATAAGGCCGGTAAGGCGTGTTGAAATTGTTCTCAAGAATCTGCTTGACGTCAACATAAGAGAGAATGATGTATCCGGCATTTTTCAGTCCGGAAGCAAGCTTGCCGTACACAGATTCGGCATCAGTTTTTACTGTCTTTTCAAACGAATACATACATTGTCATGGTGACATGATTAAAAAATGAATAGCTTGTACCTTTGCTACAAGCCCGGACAGCACGATTTGAAGGCAGAAAATATTGTCATTCAACCCACACAGCCTTTATGTTTGAGAATTCCAGTATTCCATACCTTGACAGTTCCCTTCCAATTCCGCTTTTCTTTACGCCTCCGAAAGGAAGCCTGGGATCTGATGTGACTATCTTGTTTATGAAGACCATGCCCGCCTGAATAGCCGGCACCATCTTCTCGGCCTCATCCGGATTCCCCCATATGGATGAGCCCAGCCCGAAAGGCGTTTCGTTAGCAATCTTTATGGCCTCTTCATGCGTTCTGAATTTCTTGATGATAGCCACAGGACCGAAAACTTCCTGATCGAAAGATGATCTTGACCTCACAATTGTCGGAGTTACAAAGTTGCCGCTGACTCCCACATTTGCCTGCTGGACATCTCCTGCTAGGCGGAGTGCGTCAATCTGTGCCAGAACTGTCTTCTTCTGTTCGGCACTGGAAAGTGGCCCCAGGAAGGTTTCCCTGTCCAGAGGATCTCCCATTTTTATGCGGGAGAATTTCTCCATCATCATTTCATAGAAATCATCATGTATGGACTCGTGGACTACAAACCTCTTTGAGGCTATGCAGCTCTGGCCATTGTTATAAAGCCTTCCTTTAACTGATGCTTCCACTGCCTTTTCAAGATCTGCCGACTTCAATACAATAAACGGATCCGAACCTCCCAGTTGAAGGACAGTCTTCTTGAGCCCCCTTCCCGATTCAACTGCGATCTGGGCCCCTGCGCTGGTTGATCCGGTGAATGAAACCCCGTCAACAAATTTTATGACAGTAAGCGCATTGTTTCCTCTTGTAACTGTCGACCTGAACACAGGCAGATCAAAAATCTCCTGAAGCATCAGGCTTGTTCCGGAGACAATGGATGCGTGCTTGAGAAGGATCGAATTTCCTGCAATAAGTGTTGGTACAGCGGAGCGGAGTACTTCCCAGGCAGGGAAGTTCCACGGCATAATCAGGAGGATCACCCCAAGCGGATCAAAACGTATGTAGCTTTTTGAAGCGGAAGTCCTGACAGGTTCAGGCTGGAGCATAACAGTGGCATTTTCGATGTAATAATCCATCATTTCCAGGCATTTTCCAGCCTCGCCCTCAGCCTGTGCAAGAGTTTTGCCCATCTCTATGCTTATGAGCCGAGCCAGTTCACCGGATCTTGCCTCAAGCCGTTTTCTGACTTCCCTCATTGCCTCAAGCCGTTTTTCAAGGTTCTGCCCCCAGGATACCTGTTCCTTCCTGAGGCTCTTTATCTTTTTCTTGATGGAGTCAAGAGGTTCCTCTTCATATTCATGGAGGGTTTCTCCTGTAAATGGGTTGATTGTTTTGAGGACCATTTATTATCAGCAAAATATACCGATAGTTTTTCTTAAATTTTTGCCAGCGGAAACTCCTTTTTTCATGATAATTGCATCAATAACAGGAAAAGTGTTTCCAACCTGTAACATAAACCGCAAGTGCCGGCAGAATTTGTAAAATAGCTGTTCCGTTTAGGAAATATTTAAATAAATTTTATAATGGCTATGTTGTTGGAAATGGACTTGAGAAATGTAATGAGGGAATATCCTACAGGGGTTACAATAGTCACTGCAGCATCTGACGGGGAATGGTTCGGGGGCACAATGAACTCCTTTACTTCCGTCTCCCTTGACCCGCCCCTTATAGCAGTTTTCATAGGGACCAAATCCAGGACTGCCCAGGCAATATTGAAATCAAAGGCATTTGCAGTGAATATCCTGAGTGGAGATCAGGAAGATCTTGCCGGCAAATTTGCCCGCGACAGTGTGGATGATAAATTTAAGGGAGTACAAGTTAAAACCGGAAGAAATGATGTTCCCTTAATCACTGATTCCCTGGCAGTACTTCAATGCGACCTGTACATGAGGGAAGAAATAGCAGATCATGTGATGATAGTCGGTGAAGTAAGAGAATCGTCCCTTAACGGAGCTCCTGATGCCCTTCTGTACTGTGACAGGAATTTCCAGAAGTTGAAGCTTAACAGAGAGTAAGACCAGAATATCTTTTCAGCCCTGACCACCCGGCATTCCGGGTACAAATTCCCAATATCTTTTCCACCGCAACAGAGATTAAATGAGTGGACTCCATAATCTCATGTTATGATCACCCGCATAGGTAATGATCGCGTCTCACCAATCGGGATAGGGACATGGAGAATGGGCGGAAGTTCCTTTCCTGATACCAGGCATGACAGGAGAGATGTAGAGGCACTGAAGTTTGCCATAGAAAACGGACTCACGCTGATAGACACTGCCGAAATATATGCATCGGGCCATGCTGAGGAGCTTGTCGGGGAGGCGATAAAGAATTTCAGCCGTGAGGATGTTTTTATCGTCACAAAGGTGTGGAATAACCATCTCCATTACGACGATGTTATCAGGTCGGCCAATGCAAGCCTGAAAAGGCTTGATTCAGGATATATTGATCTTTTCCTCATCCACTGGCCGAATTCATCAGTTCCCGTCAGGGAAACCATTTCCGCCATGGAGAAACTCGTTGACGACGGCATAACCAGATATATCGGAGTGAGCAACTTTGGAGTGCGGGAAATGCAGGATGCCATGGAAGCCACTTCCAGATACAGTATTGCAGCTAATGAGATTGAATACAGCATCGCGAGAAGAGGAGTGGAAAAGGTCATAATCCCTTTCTGTGAAAACAATGATATTGCCGTTATAGCATACACCCCGATCAACAAAGGAAAGCTGAAAGGGTTCCGTGAACTGAACAGCATTGCTGACAGGATGGGCAAAGCCCCTGTACAGATTGCCCTTACATATGTTATGAGAAGATCGATTCCGATCCCGATGTCTACAAACAGGGAACACATAAAGGAAATGGCCGATGCAATAGAGATGAATATTTCTGATGAAGATTATGAAAAGTTGAGAAACTCCTGAAAAAATCAGAGTTTCCTGAATTTTGTTATGCCGTTGCCTGTTTTCATGTCGATGTCGCCGTTATCGTAAAGATACATAAGGTGGGAAAGCGCCTCGCCCATTGCAAAATTCCGTTCCATCATGTTCATGGTATCCATTTTCCGGCCTTTGCTCCATTTCATCCTTCGAGCAACATCATAAGCACTCAGCCACTCCGTGACTATTTCCTTCACCTCAGATATTCTCTCGAAATGATGGCCTATGAGCTGCCCCATTCTGTCCTCGCTGTTCCGGAATGCCTCACCGTGTCCGGGATAAATCATTTCTATTCCAAGATCCCTTGTCTTCTGGAGGCTTCTCAGGTATGGGGCAAGCATGTTCTCCTCCTCAAGGTAGAAGCTTATGTTGGGAGTTATCCTTTGCAGTATGTGATCACCTGAAAACAGGACTTTCTGATCGTGGACATAAATGCAGACAGAACCGGGCGAATGGCCGGGAACTTCCAGTATTGAAAGGTTGCCGGACCTGGACAGCGGATAGGATTCGTTCAACTGTTCTGTCACTTCAAGCGACTCGTAATATTTGTGCTCCCTGAGGATGGGACTGTGGTCTCTGGCGGCATTTATCATAACTTCCGGAACGCCGTTTTCCCTGAAATATTCCAGGAATCTTTCTTCATATCCTTTAGGGTCGTTCTTCAGCCTCTCAATAAGGGCAATGTCTCTTTTTCCCATTCCTACTGGTATGCCATAGTTGCTGCTGATAGCACCTGCCCCACCTATATGATCTATATGAAGATGGGTAAGGACAATGAGATCTATCTCTTCCAGGTTTACACCCGACTTCCTGAGTTCTTCCTCAGTCGTGGGCCTCATCCCGGTATCCACCAGAATTTTTTTCTCGTCGTTTATCACGTAGACAGAGGCTGTTTTCAAGGCCCTTATTTCAATGGGTATTTCATAGGACTGTACTGTTATCATATGCCGTTGCCTTCAGTTTTTGGTTTCCTGTGCAATCATTTCCAGCCTGATTTTATTTCAGCGGATGATGTAACAATTGCAACCGGGCTTATAGCCTTGAGTGATGCCTCGTGCCCTTCACGGTACGGCGAGGAGACACAATCGCTGGCTATAACAGTGTAAAAGCCCCTGTTTGCTGAGTCTCTTGCACTTGAAGCTATTCCGAATTCGGTGGAAATGCCAGTGAAAATCAATGTGTCGATGTTCCTTGCCCTTGCCATGTTTTCAAAATTTGTGCCGGTGAAGAGGCTGGCTGTATTCTTGTTCAGTACGGCATCTGCGGGATCAGGTGAAAGATCAGTGTATATCTCTGCTTCTGGAGATCCGGGTTTCATGAATTGTGGAAGCTTGGACGGATCTTCTATTCCGGATCTTTTCATTGACATGTATATTTTAGAAGGGAACTCAAATTCAGGCGGCAGAGGCGTTATTTTGGTATACACCACAGGGATGTTATTCTTCCTTGCTGCTGCAAGAAGTGCCCCGGTATTTTCCACGAATTCATTTTTGTTGAATATGTTGTTTACTAAAGCGTTCTGGATATCCCATGCCACAAGAAGTGTATGCTCGGGATCCACGATTTCTTCAAGAGTATTGTATATAACTTTGTTCCCAAGAGTCTTCATATGGTGGAATAGCCACTAAGTATTTTACAGTTTCATAAATATTATTGCGCTGAAAGACACGAACTGATTTCCTGTATTTTTCACAACTTTTCCAGAGCAGGAAATACGGACAGAATCCATATTATGTGCCAACTGTACGCCCTAGAAGCAGTATATCATTGACAACGCCCGAAGCAGTTTCCGTAGGTCCATCATGAAAGCCGGCCACAAGGACATCACCGTTGAGATCTGTTCCCATAACATACCCTAACGATGTTTCCCTGAGTACAAGGAGAGGATCGCCATCCATTATTTCCTCTATCCTTGATCCGACGGATATCCTGCCCCCTTCTCTCCTGATGTCTGAAACTATGCGGTATTTTCCTCCTTTTGATGCAAGCCCGGATATTCTTTCCTCCTGCCCTTCCACACCTTCATAGAATATGTCATTGAGGGTAAGCCCCTGATTGAAGAGCGCGTTTGCAAGTATAACGGTCTTCCTTGCAGCATCAACACCCATGGTGTCGTCATGGTAATCAGCTTCAGCAATGCTCATGGCCTGTGCCTCCTTTACGGCACTCTCGAAAGATCCTCCGGAAATCATCTTCCTCAGCACGAAGTTGACAGTTGAACTGACAATGCCCCTGAATGACACTACATCTGACGGTGAAAGTGAGAACTCACGCATATTGAAAAGAGGAACTCCGCCCGCTACCGCTGATTCGAAGCGAATTCTTCTGCTGCTTTTTTCGGCAGCCCCCATTATATCGTTCCAGTGAAGGGCGAGAGGGGCTTTGTTAGCGGTAACAACATCTTTTCCGTTCCCGAATGCGGAAATATACCTGTCTCTTCCCCGGACTCCATTCCTGGTGGCAGGTGAAAGATCAATGATGGCATCTGACCTGCAGTGTGGAATCTCTTCCCGATCTAAAGTGCGGTATCCGGTTTCAGACAGGTCTCCCTTTTCCTTGTAATGGAGAACCCTGCTTATGTCCAGGCCGTTTTCATCGTACAAAGTGTGTCTGGAGTCGGAAACACTGGTCACCCGTATACTCATGCCGTATTTTTCATTGAAAAAAGAATTCTTTTCGCTGATTATCTTGAGTACTTTTGATCCTACATTTCCCAGCCCCAGGACTGCTATATCCATAAAAGTGAATGGAAGTTTCAGATAAAATAGTTTATAAAAAATAAAGGTAGTTATACCACAGTTACAGTGATAACCTGGTCGTCCTCATCCATGCTAATCAGGCGTACTCCCGAGGTCAGCCTTGACTGCAGCCTTATCCCGTTCACGCTCATCCTTATGGTCTTTTCCTTCTTTGAAACGATAATGATTTCCTGGTCGTCGGATACAGGTACTGCTTTGACGATTTTTCCTGTCTTCGGGCTTTCCTTGAAGATGAACACTCCTGATGACCCCCTGTGGTGTACGGGGAACTGAGCGAGGGAGGTCCTCTTTCCGATTCCCTTTTCGGAAACGCTGAGGACTGATCCGGAATCGTCCACAAGGAAGCTGGTAACGACAGTTTCACCGTTCTTCAGCTTCATGGATTTCACTCCCCGGGATGTTCTTCCTGTTGCCCTGATTTCCTTGGTTTCAAACACCGCAGCCTTTCCATTGCTGGAAAGCACGAACACCTTGGAAGGCTTTTCCGAATGTTCCACAGCGATAACTTCGTCGTCCTCCGCCAGGGTTATTATTTTCAGGCCTGAAATCCTCATGTCGAACAGGTTCTTGGCAGGTGTTTTCTTGATGAAGCCGTACTTGGTTACCAGGACGAGATATGCCCCGCGCTTTTCCGGAGCCTTGATGATCTGCTCCACTTTTTCTCCTTCACTGATTGAAAGAATTGCTTCTGCGACTGTCCCAACTGCCTTTCTTGATTTCTTGGGAATTTCGTAAGCCTTTGACTTGAGAACCCGGCCGGTATTCGTGAAGAAATAAATCACATCATGGGAATCGCAGGAAACCAGTCCCTTGATTGAATCCTCCTTCCTTGTCGATGTAAGGATCCCTTTGCCTCCTCTCTTCTGTGCCTTGTATTCCTCCAGCGAGACTCTTTTCAGGAGGCCGCCTTCACTCAGTATTATAACGGATTCCTCACTCGGAATAAGATCCTCTATTGACCTTCCCTTTACTTCCTTGTATGAAATTTTTGTTCTCCTGTTGTCACCGTATTTCTTCCTGATCTCATCCATTTCCCTGGTGAGTATCTTTCTTCTTACGGCTTCATCTGCTATTATTTTCTCGAGTTCCTCGATCTTTTTCCGGACCTGCGCCAGTTCGTCCCGTATCTTGGAAGTCTCAAGAGCTGTAATTCTCTGAAGCCTCATGTCCAGGATGGCGTTTGCCTGTATCTCGGTCAGCTCGAATTTTTCTATAAGCCCCTTTCTTGCAGTGACAGTATCCTTTGAACCCTTGATCAGTTCTATAACAGCATCAAGATTCTGCAGGGCCACGTCAAGCCCAATCAGGACGTGTTCCCTTGCCTTGTTCTTCTTCAGGTCATATTCTGATCTCTTTACTATAATGTCGAGCCTGTGTTCAATGAACTTGTCGATGAGTGATTTGAGATCGAGCATCTTTGGCTCGTTGTTTACAAGGACGAGGTTTGCAATGGAAATTGAGGTTTCAAGTTCAGTGTGTTCATACAGCTGGTTCAGGACGAGGCTTCTCATCTCGTTGTCCCTCACTTTTATGACTATCCTCATTCCCGTCCTGTCACTTTCGTCCCTTATGTCGGTTATTCCTTTCAGAATCTCGTTCTTTGCCTGCTCGGCCACATTTGATATGAAAACAGACTTGTTGATGCCGTACGGGAGGCTCGTTATGATAATTCTCCTGTCCTCCTTCAGGTCAACTTCACCCTGGCAGAGTGCTTTACCTTTTCCCGTCCTGTAGGCATTAAGCAGTTCGGGGGTGTAAAATACAATGCCACCGCCTGGAAAATCCGGTGCCTTGACGTATTTCAGCAGATCTTCCACCGTGGAATCGGGCTTGCCGATCTCGAATTTAACTGCATCAAGAACTTCAGTCATGTTGTGCGGAACCAGGTTTGTGGCCATTCCGACTGCAATTCCCGAAGTGCCGTTGATTAAGAGCTGCGGGATTTTTGAGGGCAGGTACTCAGGCTCCTCGAGGGATCCATCAAAATTAAGCCTGAATTTTACGGTTTCCTTGTCTATATCCTGAATCATTTCCTCTGAAAGCGGTGCCATCCTTGCCTCAGTGTACCTCATTGCAGCAGGGGCATCCCCGTCAATGGACCCGAAGTTTCCCTGGCCGTCTATCAGCGGATATCTCAGGGAGAAGTCCTGGGCCATTCTGGCCATTGTATCATAAATTGCGGTATCACCGTGGGGATGGTACTTACCCATTGTTTCTCCCACTATTCTCGCAGATTTCTTGTAGGGCTTATCATGAGTGAACCCCATTTCACTCATTGCGTATAGAATCCTTCTCTGAACCGGCTTAAGGCCGTCACGTATGTCCGGCAGTGCCCTGCTTACTATGACGCTCATTGCGTATTCAAGGTATGATTTCTTGATTTCATCAGATATTGGTCTTTTTTCCATTGAAATACCTCACAGGTCTATGTTTGCAACGTATCTTGCATTCTCTTCTATGAATTTCCTTCTAGGCTCAACCTTCTCGCCCATGAGGATTGTGAAAAGTTTGTCCGCTTCTTCTGCATCCTCGATTGTCACCTGAACAAGTTTCCTGGTCTCAGGGTCCATTGTCGTTTCCCAGAGCTGTTCGGGATTCATCTCTCCAAGACCCTTGAACCTCTGTGTTACAGCATTGCTTCCCATTTTCCTGGCAACCCTGTCCTTGTCCTGCTCTGAATATACGTATTCGATCTTTGACCCTTTCTGGATCCTGTACAGGGGAGGCTCAGCAAAATACACATTTCCGTTAATGACAAGATCCAGCGCGAATCTGTAAAAGAACGTAAGAAGAAGTGTCCTTATGTGTGCTCCGTCAACATCGGCATCCGTCATGATTATTATCTTTCCGTACCTCAGCTTTGACACGTCAATGTCATCCTTGATATTCGTGCCCATTGCTGTTATGAGGTCTTTTATGACCTGGTTGCTGAGGGCTTTCATATCAGATGCTTTCTCCACATTGAGAATTTTTCCCCTGAGTGGCAGGATAGCCTGGAAATTCCTGTCTCTGGCCTGTTTAGCAGAGCCACCTGCAGAATCTCCCTCCACGATGTACAGTTCCGTTATTCCAGTATCATTGGATGAGCAGTCTGCCAGCTTTCCCGGAAGGCCTCCGCTTTCAAGTGCTGATTTCCTTCTTACCAGTTCTCTTGCTTTCCTGGAAGCTTCCCTTGCTGCAGCCGCTGCAAGTACTCTCTTGACGATCTGCTCTGCAACATGAGGGTATGATTCAAAGTAGGATTTCAGGAATTTCTCTGTTATGGACTGGACGACTCCCCTGACTTCGCTGTTCCCGAGCTTTGACTTGGTCTGCCCCTCAAACTGCGGGCTGGGAACCTTTACGTGAAGAACGGCGACGAGTCCCTCTCTTGCATCATCCCCGATGATGTTCTCCACTCCCTTTATCATATTGTTATTTCTGGCATAGTCCTGTATTGCCCTTGAGAGCCCTGCCCTGAAGCCTGAAACGTGAGTTCCACCTTCGATGGTACTTATGTTGTTCACGTAAGTCTGGAGTACTTCAGACGTGCCCAGGTTGTACTGAAGTGCGTATTCGACAACATACTGGCCTTCTTCCTCCCTGTTGTATATTGGCTCCTTGTGTATGGTCTCCTTTCCGTTGGTGAGGAAGGCAACAAACTCCGAAATTCCACCCTTGTACTCCAGATGCTCTTTTGCACCTGTTCTCTTGTCTTCCAGTGTGATCTTGATCTGAGGATTGAGGAAAGCAAGGTCCCTCATTCTTGAATAGAGAGTTTCGTATGAGAAGTCCGTTGTGTCAAAGATCTCATTGTCCGGGTAGAATTTTATCACCAGGCCATGGGTTTTGTCGAGCTTTATGTTAATGCCGGAGATGTCTGCATCCTTGGCATCTTTCATTTCTGATCTTTTCAGGTTCTTCAGCCCGGAAACCGGGACTCCCTGCTTGAATACCTCATAGTAAACCTCATCTTCCTTCTTGACTGCTGCGATCAGCTTGGATGAAAGTGCATTGACGACATGAACTCCTACTCCATGGAGACCTCCGGTTATTTTGTAAACCTTCTTGTCGAACTTTGCACCGCTGTGCAGCTCAGTGAGAACGATTTCAAGTCCGGGCCTGTTGTATTTTGGATGGACATCAACAGGAATTCCCCTTCCATTATCCTCAATTGATATTGAGCCGTCTTTTTCGATTGTAATCCATATTGAATCGCAGAAGCCTGCAGCCGATTCATCGACACTGTTATCGACCACTTCATAAACCATGTGATGGAGCCCGCGGATGTCGGTAGAGCCGATGTACATTCCAGGGACTTTCCTGACGGCCTTAAGGCCCTCAAGAATCTGTATCTGAGACGCGTCATATTTTTCCATAATTATACCCATTAATGTTTTTTTCAAACCTTTTTTTGACGATCTTCCTTCTTATATCACAGAAAGTATAATAATCTTGCTTAAAGATTTGTTCGTGCACCCCGTGATATATTCGATTTCCTTAATAATTTAGACCTGAAAAAGTGTTATAAATTCATGTGCATTGCATGTACATGAACTTTTCTCTGGTCCCTGCCAGAGACCTTGAAGAAGCGGATGAGTATGACATCATAAAATACGAAAAACGAAATGATCCTTTCGTAATTAAGACCAGAGGCGGTTGGAGGATATATTTCAACACTCTGCAGAGTGCCATTGACCATGAAGGTGTGGCCACAGAATTCAGGGAAGCGCTCTCCTTGTACAAAGAAAGTGCTGAAACAAGGTCTGTTGTGAAAAAAGATTTTCTTAACCGGTCAGAAAGGATTGATGATATTCCCTTGATACAGGACCCGGCGAATAATACGCAATATCTGTGCTCGGGAATAACGCATGCTAGACTGGGTGATATTTTCAATTCCTCTTTTCACAGAATAGAGAAATTAGGGGACAACCTGATGATATTCCTTGGAAACGGTGATCTCATGAAGATGGTTTCCCAATCCCCGGAAAGCGGCCTGAATGTTTTCGTCAGCAATCCGTCTTCCCCTGAAATCGCAGTTGCTTCTTCCCTTTCCGTTGGATACGGCACCGATGAAATGCTGCTGGCCGGTGCAGTTTCCAGAAAGGAAGGCGGAGAACTGCATTTTACCGGAAAGGACGGGCTCATTCCCGCATCGTCAAATTTCGTTATTGAAGGTACCATAATGAGGGAGCAGGAAAGTGTGATGCAGAAGTTCAGGACACCGAAAGGAGTAATTGAGAAAGAGATTCCGTATAACCTTCTAAGTTTCAGAAGCATACTTTTTGATGAAAAGACTGCCTATGGGATTATTCAGGGCGGAACGGAGCATCTGGCACTTTTTGATATTGCAAGAAAAGTAAATCCGGGAATTAACATAGACTTATGATTGCTGATTAATCCTCCGGACAATGACTGATACTTCCCCATCCTTCTCGTCCACATTGACAAGCTTGAGCTTTGAGGTTCTTGCAAGCCCCTCGAAAATTTCCTCATCATAAGGAAATTTCTCCTTCAGCAGGAGAATCTGAGCATCCTGTCCCGGGTCAAGCTGGAAATAAATCCCCTTGAGAGCACTTTTCAGGTAGTTGAACGGATCTCCTCCACAGGATATGTTACGGTGATCTTCTACCAGCATGACTTGATATTGATTTGAGACTATTAGGTTTTTTGTGGCCCGGAGTGCCTTCAGGCAGGAGGAAATAAAGGAAACAGTTGCCTGTGTTAACAACAACATCTTTTTATTGGTAAAGTCAATCGTTAAAAATGGTCAGATACGCTTTCAAGTGCAAGGACATGGGTTACGAAAACTGCAGTTACGAAATATCAGAAGATGACAGGAACTACGTTCTTTCCAAGGTGAAGATGCATGCAAAGTATGCTCATGGAAAAACGGACTTTACTGATGAGCTCAAGCAGGCAGTAGAAAAGGTCATCAGGGAAGTTGAGGAATAATATCCCGGTTAACCTGCCATATTTTCCCTTGTATTTTTTGAATCTTTATTCCAGGTAAGGCTGGAATAATGCATGCCTGCGGGAAATTAATATCCATCATTCCTTCAGCTTCGGATGAATAACATAATAAAAGCGAATACTATCGGTAAATGTGTTCAACAAGATTCCAACAGTGCTGAGAAGCCAGGAAATTATCGATAAATCATTTTCAAAGGCCTCCAAGATCGAGGAGCCGTACTTCCCGAAGAAGGAGGACAAGATCAGGAAAGAAATAATTGACAGGATATCCACCATAGAGAGCATCGCGTGTGCCCACCTTGACAAGCTTGTCAAGAAATTCCCGACTATCGAAAGGATACACCCGTTCTACCGGGACCTTGTTGACCTGATGTTTGATGTTGACATCTACAAGCAGTCCCTGGGTAAAATACAGTGGACTTCTGAAAAAATTGTCCTTTTGAGCACCGATCTCATAAAGAAACTCAAGAGCACGAACAACATTCCTGCCATAAACGCCATAATGCGGCAGTATTATGGAAGATTCTCCTCTCTTTTGAAACAGATAGACAGTGAGCTTATTTTTCTAGGAAAATGCCGGGACTACATGAAGAGGATCCCGGACATAAACCCGGAACTCAAGACCTTCATAATAGCCGGGATGCCGAATGTCGGAAAAAGCTCGCTGATAGCAGCTATCACAAGCACGAAACCCCAGATTGCATCCTATCCTTTTACCACGCAGTCCATATCCATAGGCTATCTCACCGTTAATGGCGAGAAGATTCAGCTTATTGATACTCCGGGAATGCTTGACAGGCCAATGTCCGAACGGAATGAGATGGAGCTGAAAGCTGCAATGGCCCTCAAGGACATAAATGGAGTTATTATATTCCTGTTTGACGGCAGCGGTTATTCCGGTTATTCCTATGAACAGCAGGAGACCCTTTTCGGTGAAGTCTCAAAAATGTTTCTGAAGCCTGTCATAAGGGTACAGAGTAAGATAGATATACCGCAGGAAAGAAGGGAGGAGCTTGCAATATCAATCGAGACCGGTGAAGGTATCGATGAACTCAGGAACATTATGCTGAAGACCGATGTTGGAGTGAAAGCCTAATGGTTGACCGGGAAGATTTGAGGAAACAGGTCATAAAAAATGCCTACCTGCATGACGGCAAAGCTGATCTTAAGTCTGTGATGAGCAAGGCTCTAGGAGAACATCCGGAGCTGAGGAAGGACCCGAAATCGGCAATTCCTTTGCTTAAGGAACTTATAGGCGAAGTCAACTCCATGGGCAGGGAGAAGTTGCAGGAACTTGTAACCAAGACATACCCGGAGTTCATGGTCAGGGAGAAGAAAGTTCAGGAGCACAGGCTTCCTGATCTTGACAACGTTGCAGGCGATGTAGCAATGAGGCTTGCTCCTTCCCCGTCCGGGCCTCTTCATCTGGGACATTCCAGGATGTCAATTCTTAATGACGAATACGTAAAAAGATACGGCGGAAAGCTGTACCTGAGGCTTGAAGATACGAACCCGGCAAACATTGATCCGGATGCCTACACCATGATCCCGGAAGATCTTGAGTGGCTCGGGGTGGGTGTTTCGGAGATCGTGATCCAGTCCGACAGGTTTGACAGGTACTATTCTGAAGCAAAGAAACTGATTGAAAACAATCAGATGTATGTCTGTGAGTGCGATCCGGAAGAATTCAGGAAACTGAAACTCAAATCGGAACCATGCCCTGATCGCGATCTTCCAGTTGAGACCAACATGGAAAGATTCCAGAAAATGATGGACGGTGAGTATGAACCAGGCAAGGCTGTAGCGGTTGTGAAGACCGATCTGGCACACCCGAACCCGTCAGTGAGGGACTGGATAGCTTTCAGGATTTCCAGGGAGGAGCATCCCAGAGTCGGTGACAGGTACAGTGCATTCCCCCTGATGAGTTTCAGTGTAGCAGTAGACGATCACCTTCTCGGGCTTACACACGTGATAAGGGGAAAGGATCAGTTAAGCAACACTGAGAAGCAGAGATATATTTTTGAGTACAACGGATGGAAGAAGCCGCAGTATTATCATTACGGAATGATCTCCATTCCGAACACAATCCTGAAGACCTCAATAATAAAGAAGGGTATTGTCAGCGGAGAATATTCCGGCTGGGACGACGTGCGCCTGGGTACTCTGAGAGCACTCAGGAAGAGAGGTTACTCTCCTGATACGTTCAGGAGATACTGGATCGAATCCGGAATGCGGGAAAGCGACGCTGAGTTTTCCTGGGAGATCTTCAACTCCATGAACAAGGAGAACATAGACCGTGAAGCCAGAAGATTCTTCTTTGTCCCGGAACAGGTTCAGATTTTACTGAAATCTTCAATTAAACTGCAAAGCAAAGCACCATATCATCCCGGAAACAGGGATCTTGGCTACAGAACATATGAGATAGAGCCTGAAGCGAAAATATTTGTTTCAGGTAGGGACTGGAATAACTTTTCGGATGGGGACAGCATAAGGTTGAAGGATCTTTGCAACATTAAAAAATCAGGGAATACAGGAGATTTCATCGAGGATCAGGCATCGACGCAGGGGATGAAAATTATACAGTGGTGTCCCGGCAATTCTCCTGAGTTCAGGGTGTACAGGCCTGACGGCACAGTAGATGAAGGGCTTATAGAACCGCTGATAAAAGGAGTTTCCGGTGTAGTTCAGCTGGAAAGATATGGTTACGTAAATGTTGACGGAAAATCAATGAAGGGATATTTCCTCCACAGGTAGGCCTACTTTTCCCCTACCTTTATAAAATTTGGAAATTTCTTCAGGAGAACTATTTCACCTATAGCCTTTATCCACCTGTATGGTACAGAAATTGCAACCCCGCCTTCTACAAGAACACTGTTGCTTTTCTCAACGTAAAGACCGTGGATAGTCTGCTTGTCCATGTCCAGTATCACATCTGAAGTGGTCCCGACAAGTATTCCCCTGTCACTGTAGATATCCATGCCAATAAGTTCTGTAACCTCTGCCTGCATCTAAAAGACTCCAATAGTGATTTACCAGAATATATTTAAGTCCTTCTATTTAGGCTAACCCTGAATGCCGCAGTGTCCGGATTCAATGTCGAATTTGTTCACGATCCGGCTGGTTTTTGAGCCTGAATTAAAAATAAGTGAGTACACAGCCATTTCATTATATCTTTAGAAAAAGATTGTTAAAAGAGTGGAAAATGAGGATGAATTACTTCCTGCATTTTTCAACAAAGTTACTGAAAATTTCAGTGCCGAATTCCGTGTTGTTGACTTCCGGGTGGAACTGAACGGCATAGATTGGCTTCTCTTTATGATAGAAGGCCTGTATGCCACAGGTCTTTGACGATGCTGCAATAACGAATTTGTCCGGAAGGCTCTTTACCTCATCGTTGTGGTTTTCCCAGGCGATAATCTTTTCCGGGATCCCCTGAAATATGCCGCCGTTATCGGTGAAATGAACCTCAGCTTTCCCGAATTCCGGATGATCACCGGGGCCTACTTCACCGCCAAAATGAAGTGCGATAAAGTGGGCCCCTGCACATATTCCAAAAATTGGATAATCATGGTCTTCAATGTACTCTTTTATGTTTCCAAGCTTATCCAGTTCTGAAGCTATGCTGGGTGCCCCTCCAGAAAGCACGAGTCCGTCAAGGCCATCCAGCTCTTTCGAGTCTATGGTGTTCGGTACTATCTTTGAATCAACACCCAGGCTCCTGAGTACTCTCCATTCCCTGTGAGTCCATTGACCGCCGTTGTCGACTACGTATATCTTCATTCAGGAGTCACTTGATTATTCCATTCCTGGAATGCCCAGAGACTTGCTGATCTCCTTGTACCTGTTTCTGATGGTCACTTCAGTAACCCCCGAGACACGTGCTATCTCCTTTTGTGTCCTGGGCTTTCCAACCATTACCGAAGCGATATATATCGAGGCTGCGGCCACACCTGTGGGACCTTTGCCTGAAGAAATTCCGAGTTCTATGGACTTTCTGACAATGTCCTCACTTACAACGATGGCCTGTTTGTCAAGTTCAAGTTTGTTGCAGAACTGTGCAACATAAGAATATGGAGTGGTCGGCTTAAGATTGAGGCTTAATTCTTTGGCAAGGTGCCTGTAAGCTTTGCCTATTTTCTTCTTGTTCACTTCAGAAGCTTTTGCAATTTCATCCAGCGTTCTGGGGAGGTTGACCTTTCTGCACGCGGCATAAATGGAGGCACATACAATACTCTCAATACTCCTGCCCCTGATAAGATTCTTCTCAACGGCCCTCCTGTATATCAGAGCAGCAGTTTCCTTGATATCTTTGGGAATTCCCAGTTTTGCACCATTATCATTGAGCATCTGAAGGGCAAGTGAAAGATTTCTTTCAGCTGCATTGCTTACCCTTATCCTCTGGTGCCATTTTCTTACCCTGTATATCTGGGCCCTGTTTTTATGCGGAATTCGCTTTCCATAATAATCCTTGTTTGACCAGGAGATTTCCGTTGCAAGACCCTTATCATGACTCAGGAAAGTCATTGGAGATCCTGTCCTGGCTCTCCTGTCATCCTGCTCGGAATCAAAGGCCCTCCACTCGGGTCCCTGATCTATGAATGAATCCTCAAGGACCATTCCACAATCATTACAAATTAATTCCCCTCTTTCATAATCCCTAACTAGATGTTCAGAATTACATTCCGGACATCTCTTTAACGTTTCTTCCCCATTAGAAGCCATCAAAAACACCTATTACAATAAAGTTATAAACATACTACATATGTGATTATATTAAACCTTTTTTATCGTTTTTACACTTTTTCTCTAATTTATAATTACAATAAATAAATATAAGCGATGAAAAAATGAGATTCGTACAAAATCTTCGGATATTGATCATGCAGGGGTAAATAACTGTTCTGTCATATCACCATATTCTGACACAAATCTTTTAATAACAAAAATGTGCGTATTAATAAATTTACGAAACATTTAAATACTACAGTTACATAACTTATAATGCATATGCATGAAAAATGCGAAATCGTAAGCATGAAGAATAAAGAGATCGTCGTCCGGATCAAAGAGTGCATCAAGATGTACGCAAAGGCTTACGATGAGAATGGCAGGAATATTGGAAAACTTGTAAGGGTTTTCGGTCCTGTTTCAAACCCGTACGGACTTATCAGGATCAATCCTGACGCTAAGGGTCCGGAAGAAATTTACGTTAAATGCTAGGTGATAGAATGGTTGAAAACGAGAAGGTAAAGAGAAATATAGTGGATATCGAGAGGTGCCCCGAATGTGGCTCCACTCAACTTGTAAGAGACTATGAGAGGGGTGAATTAATCTGTAACAGCTGCGGTATTGTTATTGATGAAAGTTACATTGATCAAGGGCCTGAATGGAGAGCATTCGATTCTGAACAGACAGAGAGCAGGGCAAGAGCAGGCTCCCCTATGACCTATACTATCCATGACAAAGGTCTGTCAACAGACATTTCATGGAAGAACAAGGACTCATACGGAAAGTCCATACCGACAAGGAACAGGGCTCAGCTCTACAGGCTCAGGAAGTGGCAGAAGAGAATCAAGGTCTCAAATGCCGCTGAGAGAAACCTGTCCCAGGCTTTGCAGGAACTTGAAAGAATGGCTTCAAACCTCAGCATACCTAATGATGTGAGGGAAACTGCGGCCGTCATTTACAGGAAAGCTGTAAAGCAGAACATGATCAGGGGAAGAAGCATAGAAGGCGTTGTGGCCGGTTCAATCTATGCTGCATGCAGGATAACAAATGTTCCTAGAACCCTGGACGAA
>OFHI01000101.1_pt1 | contig 18798 bp, 21 predicted proteins | sample 1522021 | NCBI WGS metagenome assembly OFHI01 (sample SAMEA2464839, study PRJEB22497) | soil metagenome | biome: Grassland; feature: Farmland; material: Clay | place: Australia | collected 2013-02-01 | depth 1.4 m | reverse complement strand
CCGCCAGGTTGAGGGCAGTCTGCCCGCCCATAGTGGGAAGTATTGAATCCACTTTCTCCTTCTTCACTATTTCAACAACAGTATCCGCATCTATAGGCTCTATGTAGATCCTGTCCGCTATGCTGAAATCCGTCTGTATAGTGGCAGGGTTTGAATTGAGCAGGACTACGCGTATTCCTTCCTCCCTGAGAGAGAGGCATGCCTGGGAGCCCGCATAGTCGAATTCGGCTGCCTGCCCTATTACTACGGGCCCCGAGCCTATAACCAGTACGCACTTTATTTCACTGTTTCTTGGCATTATAACCATCCATTGTTTCAGACATTTTCTCGAAGAACCATTCTGAATCCTGCGGCCCGGGCGATGCCTCAGGGTGGTATTGTACGGAAAACACCGGGAGGTTTGAGTGCTCCACCATCTCGACTCCCCTGTCGTTTACATCCCACTGCCTGGCTTCAAGCCCGGTATCTTTCAGTGATTCTTCGTCAACAGTATACCCATGATTGTGGGATGTGATCCATATTCTTGTGCCATCGGTTACCGCATGGTTTGATCCCCTGTGGCCAAAGCGCATCTTGGTCGTTCTGGCGCCGAATGCCAGAGAAATAAGCTGATGCCCCAGGCATACGCCGAAAACCGGCTTTTTCGTGGCCGATTCCCTTATGAATTCCACAACTCCCCGGAGAGATTCGTGCGCCGGATCGCCCGGCCCGTTGGAAACAAAAACTGCATCGTAATCTTCATCAATTGAGGTGAAATCGAAATCGTAAGGAACTATCTTCAGGGTTCCTATGCCGTTTACTTTTTCAATCAGGCTTTTCTTTGCACCAACGTCCACGAAAAGAAGTTTCCTGCTTTCATTTCCACTGATGGAATAAGGATCCTTGCAGCTTACCTCATCGACGAGATTTCTCCCCATTGGATCGGGCCAGTCTTCCGGGAAGGAAGGGCTGTCTGCTATCCAGGCCTTCATTGTACCGAATTCCCTTATTTTCCTTACAAGCATCCTTGTATCTATTCCGTCTATCCCCGGAATTCCATTGTCCTTCAGGAAAATGTCAAAATCCTCTCCCGGCTTCCCGGAGAAAAGCCTGGAGTGGGCATCTCTTGTGATTATTGCTGATGCCTGTACTCTTTCTGACTCCATCCTGCTGTTGCTGATCGGGTAATTTGCTATTGTTGGTGATGCAAAAACAATCATCTGCCCGCGATAAGAAGGATCTGTCAGGGATTCGATGTAACCTGTCATTGATGTTGTAAAGACAATTTCACCGTAGGCCTCAACATCCGCCCCGTACGGTGTTCCTTCCAGCGTTGTTCCGTCCTCGAGGATGAGGTACCTATTCAACGTGATCTCCCCCGGTATGGTGTGTTATGCTCAAAGAACGGATGCAGAAAATAAGAAAATAAACAGCATTTGCTGATCTCATGAACTTGCCGGCTATTTTTTCAAAATTATCTGAGCTTTTAACTGCACTTCCCATTTACTAATCTACAGGAATGTATGCATAGCATAAATACTTGTTATTCTACTCTGCCGGAAAAAGTCTGCCGGATATGCTGCGGGAATCACCGCAGAGGCTTGAAACAACTACTTGAAAATGATAATAACTATAAGTGCAACCAGACCGCCAAGCACCCACCCGGCAAGTTCCTGTGGTGCGTCATTGATAAGATGCCTGATAGGATGGTTTCTGGGATCCATTGCATCCCTGTGAATTGTGTAGTAATCCTTGTACTCCCTTATATGCGTTGACTTGGGGCCCCTGTACTGGGAAATCGCTCCCTTGGTGTACCCGAGCACCGTCCTCCTGAATTCCTTCCCCAGTTCAGTATCCTCTTTCTTGAGAACGACCTCAGTCGCCACAGGAATACTTTCAAGATCGACAATCTGCCCGCGATATATGAGGCTCATTTACTACCACACACCTGTATCCGTTTTGAGTTTCAGTCGCCACGCAAAGCCGGATTTTTCAGGCTCTTGCATGAAGATATACCTATCAGTTTTCTGATTCGTAGTCAATAAAGAAGAAGGAATATTTAAACGTTGAGCATATTTAAATCCTCTATAAAACGAAATATTTCGCAGATGTCCTCAGCAGTTCAGTCTTCTGCTGATTCTTCCTTCCACTTCCATGCACGGCGTTCAATTTCCTTGACAGTTTGATCCTTCTTTTCAATATATGAATCTATATCATGAGGATACTTCCGTGCAAGTGATTCCTTCAGATTGCCGTACATTGCCGCATCTTCCCTGTTGGACCTCAGATAATCCCTGAAAACGATGTGCCTCTCGATCTCCGGGTTTCCGGCACCGAATGCATGGACATGATGCGTCCTTTCATCTCCGCCTTTCTGGTAAAACCTTCTTCCGGGTATTCCGTATTCGCCTTTGGGCTCATACCCAGCAGCGATCATAGCGGAGTCTTTTGATGATGCATTTTCAATATTATCCAGTACAATCAGGATGTCAATCACGGGTTTTGCTTTCATTCCGTGGACTGAAGTGCTTCCTATGTGCTGTATATCCACCATGCAGTCTGAAAAAATATTCCTGAGAATGTCAGCTTCTTTCCTGTACATCTCCGGCCAGTCCTGGTTGTAATCAGTTACTTCAACTTTCCTCATTTATATCATCCGGCAATTGCCAGGCATTACATGATTCCTGTTACAAAAATCCTACTGTGAGACAGAATTGCGTATCCAGGCAAGATAATCCGGGAGGCCTGCGGATATCTCCATGGATATTATTTCAGGCAGCTCATAAGGATGGAGTTCCTTTATTCTTGTGATAAGGCGATCGAGAACTTCCCTTGTTGTTTTCACCACGAGAAGAAGTTCGTCGTCCTCTGCTATTTTCCCCTTCCACTCGTAAAACGATCTTACCTGCGGAATCACGTTCACGCACGCAGCAAGCTTTTCCCTGACAAGACTTCTTGCCATGTTTTCTGCATCATTCCTGTCAGATACAGTTGAAAGTACAACAATCTCCATGTATTGCCAGTGAGAGCAACGATAAAAACACTCCAGTTTTTTCACTGATCATTCCGGAAAATTCGTGAATCTTCCCTTTTGCAGAGGCCGATGGTGCCGGAATAGATTATAGAGTTTCCCTCGAGCCTGAACCTTAGAACCTTTAATTCAACCCCTTCCTCAATGCAGCCGTAAAACTCCCCGCTGAATTCCGGATCGGTAATTTCATTCGGGAGAAAACATCTGGTGTCGTCCCTGAATACAAGTATAAGGATCATGGCACTTTTCCCTTCAGCCTTGAGTCTTCTCAGCAGCTGCAGGTGCTCCCTTCCCCGTACTGTCGGTGCATCGGGAAAGACTGAAATGCCTTCCATTGAAAGGGTGGAACCTTTCACCTCCACGTACATTTTTCCATTGTTGAAATCAAGCCTCTTCCTCCCGATCTTTACCTCACTCTTTGTCCCTTCAGGAAGAAACTTTGAAGCTATCTCCGAATGGATCCTGCTGTCTGTCAGGATCCATCTTCCGTTGTTGAAGCCTGCCACGATCGAACAATCGGTTTTTTCCCCTTTCCTGTTTCTTATGAGTACTCTTGCTCCGGGATAAATAAGCTCCATGAGCCTTCCGGGATCATGAAGGTGGCATCGCCTTTCCCTGGAATCCTGCCTGACTGAAACAACGAACCTGTTCGGCCTCTCGATTACTGACGCTTCCAGAAGCTCCTCATCGAAAGTGTAAACAACATGCCCTTCCGGCCTGGATACAATAAAACCTGATTCTTTCAATGCCTTACAGAATAAATTGAGTGATAAATATGATTCGCAGGAAAAATCTGCGAATAGATTAACTGATGATTCCCAGTTTCCTGCCAGCTTTCTCGAAAGCAGATATTGCGAATTCAAGATCTTCCCTTGAATGAACTGCAGACGGCATAAGCCTTATCCTGGCAGTACCCATTGGCACAGTCGGGTAGACTATAGGAGAGGCAAATATCTTCTCTTCCTGGTATAGCATCTTGCTGAGCTCAACTGTCTTCTTTGCGTCTCCTACGATTACAGGAGTTATTGGAGTCTTGCTGTGGCCCATATTGAATCCAAGGTTTGCAAGTGATTCCTTCAGGAACTTTGAATTGTCCCACAGCTTTTTTATGAACGAGTCGTCTTTTTCAAGGATCTCGATCGACTTGAGCACCGCAGCGGCATCTCCGGGGTTCAGGGCGCTGCTGAAAAGGAATGGCCTTGCCCTCTGCTTCAGGAGGTCTATCAACTCCTCCGAGCCTGCGACAAATCCGCCCATTGCACCAAGTGCTTTTGAGAATGTTCCCATCTCAATGTCCACTTTGCCTGAAAGCTTGAAGTGATCCACTATTCCTCTTCCATTATCTCCAAGGACGCCTTCCCCATGGGCATCATCAACATAACTCATTGCGGAATACTCGTCAGCAAGTTCAGCCATCTCAGGCAGTGGAGCTATATCTCCATCCATGCTGAAAACTCCATCCGTAATGACAAGAGCTTTCTTTCCCTCGTTCCTGTGGACCTTCAGCTGGTTCCTGAGATCATCCATGTCCATGTGCTTGTACACGGCCCTCTTGGCAGAGCTCAGCCTTACACCATCGATGATGCTTGCGTGGTTGAGTTCCTCGCTGATCACTATATCCTCCTTTCCAACCAGGACCGGAATAGTGCCTGCATTTGCCAGCAGCCCGCCCTGATATACAAGTGCTGCGCCCATGTGCTTGAATTTTGCAATCTTTTCCTCTAGTTCAACGTGAATGGAGTTTGTTCCGGCGATTGATCTTACTGCTCCTGCCCCTACTCCGAATTCCTGAATGGCCTCAATGGCGGCCTTGCGTACTTCGGGATGGTTGGCAAGCCCCAGATAGTTGTTTGAGCACATGTTCAGGACTTCTCTGCCTTCGATCTTCACCCATGCTCCCTGGGAGCTTTCAAGCACCCTTATCGGGACATATCTTCCAGCTTCCTTCAGTCCATTAAGTTCCTCATTAACCCAATCCATCTTGCCCAAATTAACACCTGATTACATAATGCCGGCAATATTATTTAAGTTGCCTTCGAAGAAACGGAACATTACATATGCCTTATGAACACGCTAATATGCACATTACTGTTATTATGATCTGATCAAGATGGGACTGGATGCTGATGATGCCAACCATGGCAAAACCCGGGACACGGAAGCAAGGGAAATAGCCAGCAGGCCAAGAGAGGAAGCCCGTGAAGCTTACAACAGGCTTAGCAGAATATATGATTTCCTGACATCAGGTGCAGAAGAACGCATCAGGAATCAGGGGATAGATCTTCTTAACCCTTCCAGAGGCGAATTCATCCTGGAAATGGGATGCGGGACTGGCAAGGGGCTCCTGAGAATAGCAGAAGGCACAGGGAAGGAAGGGCATGTCTCCGGAATCGACATTTCAGAAGGAATGATAGAAATAGCCTCAGGAAGAATATCAAGGTCCGGTTTGTCAGAATATATATCGGTCACAAGAGGGGATGCTGTGAACCTGCCTTATGACAATGAATCCTTCGATGCGGTATTCATGAGTTTCACCCTCGAACTTTTTTCAGAGGAGGACATGGCAAAGGTGATAGGGGAATGCAGAAGAGTCCTCAAACCGGGCGGCAGAATAGGAGTTGTTTCGATGTCAAAGAAAGGGGAAGAAACACTGATGAGAAAAGCATACCTGTGGGCACACATCAGATTCCCCAAATATGTGGACTGCAGGCCTATTTATGCCGAAAAAACAATCTCAGACAGCGGGTTTGGCATTATCCATTCAAGGCTTGAGAGAATCTACGGCCTGCCTGTGGAGATAGTGACCGGAGTCAAACGGGAATTGGGAAAAGAATGAGGCATGATAACACGCAGAATGCGCTTTTTCCGCAATTCCAGCATAGATTTTTATCAACACTCAGCATTCTGCATAGATAACAATGGAACGGATTCTTGTCACAGGGGCCTGCGGCCAGGTGGGTAGTGAACTGGTTCCCGCACTTGCAGAGAGATATGGCAGGGACTCAATAATAGCAAGCGATATTTCCACCAATCAGAACTGCCTTGACGGGTATACTAAAATTTCACTTGATGTAACTGACAGGGATTCAATAAAGCGGGCTATTGACAATTACAAAATTGATTCTGTATTTCATCTGGCAGCAATACTGTCAGCCCTGGGGGAGAAGAAACCTTACCTTGCGTTCAATGTGAACATGGCCGGGACATTCAACATCCTTGAGGAAAGCCGGATAGCCAACCTGGAGAGGGTTGTTATCCCGAGCACTATCGGTGTATTCGGTTCCGATACACCAAGGGATGATGTCCCAGTGGTCACGGTCACCAGGCCGAACACGATGTATGGCATAACAAAGATAACGTCTGAACTCCTTGGTGATTATTATTTCGATAAATTCGGGCTTGATGTAAGGGGATTAAGGTACCCCGGCCTCCTGAGCTACAGGACAGAGCCAACAGCCGGAACAACAGATTATGCAGTCGCAATGTTTTATTACGCAATAAGAGGGGAAGAATACAGCTGTTTCCTGAAAGAGGATACTGAACTGCCGATGATGTACATGCCTGATGCCATTGACTCCCTTATAAAGCTCTCTGAAGCAGAACTCGGGAATCTGAGCAGGCACACGGACTACAATGTTTCAGCCTTCAGCTTCACCCCCGAAGTTCTTTACGGCAAGGTAAAGGAAAGGATTCCTGAATTCAAGGTTAAGTATAACCCTGATTACAGGCAGGGAATCGCAGACACATGGCCAAAAAGCCTGGACTCCTCACTTGCGAAGAAAGACTGGGGATTCAGCCCGGAATTCGATCTGGACAGCATGGTCGATGACATGATAGAAAATATAGGGAGAAAGCTTGGAAAATAACTTATGGCATTTTGCTGGTAACGCTTAAATAACCGGCACCAATCATTGAGTTCCTGACAGCTCAAATATTAATTCAGCTCCCATGAGCCTGTCAGCGTTGTTTCAATTCAGGAAAGTGATAATTTATGTCAATTCCGCTGGAAGCCAGAGATCTTGTAAAGATATACAGGTACAAGGGGAAAACGACCCCCGCCATAAACGGCTTTAATTTCGAAGTGAAAAAGAACATGATCTTTTCCCTCCTTGGCAGGAACGGATCCGGCAAGACGACATTTGTGAAAATTGCAACGACACAGCTGGATGCTGATTCGGGATCGGTCAGGATCTTCGGGAAAGACGTGATTGATGATGCGGATGAGATACGCAGCATGACGTCACTTGTTCCACAGGAAAGCAGGCCGTTTCCGCATCTCACGCCGTGGGAGCACGTTTACTATTTCCAGAGAATGCTTGGAAATACAAGGGAAGGGGCAAAAGACCGGGCTGAAATGGTCACGGAGCTCCTAGACATGAAAGGATTCTACAAGACCGAGTGCGTAAATCTGTCCGGAGGGCAGAAGCAGCTTACAATGGTAGCGATTGCACTGTCTGCAGATGCGATGATTTATTTCCTTGACGAACCTACCATCGGGCTTGACATCATAACAAGGAAGAAGGTCTGGGATGCGATCCTGAAGTACAGGAACATGAACAAGACGATCATCCTCACAACACATTATCTCGATGAGGCGGCATTCCTCAGCGACGAAATTTCCATAGTGAGTTATGGAAAGATGGTAAAGCAGGGGACTCTTGATGATTTGAGGAGGAACCTGAAGTATGATACAAGGATACTTTTCCACGGAGAAAGTGACAAGGAAAGATTTGCTAAATACGGAAAAGTCATGGAAGACAGCAGGGGAACACTGCTCTTCACCGATCACAGCAGTGTGGATGAGATATTTTCCGAGAATACGTTCAAGAAGGAAAGGCTGGAAATTGGCCCGGTAGGCCTGGACGATGTGTTCATAACACTCGTCGGAGAGAACATAGAGGAGGATTAGATGTTAAAGCAGCTTAGGACAATAGAGAGCCTGAACGTGATCAACGGGATCATTCCGGTGTACAGGAGGCCTTTTGCACTGGTGGCAGTGCTTTCAACGCCATTCTCGTTCCTCTTCTTCATTTACCTGTTCGGCGGCCCGTCCAAGATACTCATAGCTTCCGTGGGAGGGCTTCTTTTCACGATCGTGAACAGCGCCACAATGCTCCAGACTGATCTCCTCTTCTACAAGCTTGATCTCAAGTTCCAGCAGATAGTGGCTTCCACGCCGATAAACCCGATGCTTTACACCATCGGGCTCGCGACAGGGAACATAATATTCACACTGCCGGGAATAGCCATATTCTTCGTTATAGTCGTCCTCATATCCCATATTCCGGTTATTTCAATTCTCCTGCTGATCCTGGCACTCTTCATAACTTGGGTCATCTTCTCCATGTTTTCCTACCTCGTTTCAACGAGGATCAGGGAAATGAGGGACATATGGCCAATCTCCGTGATGTTTTCCATCATATTCGGTGTTGTTCCGCCCATTTACTATTCAGTGAGCGTCCTGCCCGCAGCTCTTCAGTACGTTTCCTACATGGTGCCTACAACCTGGGCAGCGATCATCATGAAGGATGCGATAGCCATGAACTTCAGCGGAGCTGCAATTCCACTGCTGATATTCCTCGCTGAAATGCTTGGTGTCCTGGCATTCACCTACAAATTCTCAAGCTGGAAGAGAAGCAGGATATGAACAGCCTGCTTCGTACCTGCTGATCAGGGCTCCTGCGGAAAACGGCACCCCTGAACCATAAATTTATTTTACCCGCTTGAGGCTTTTTTTAAATGGGATCGGAATGGATTATTTCATGATGATTTCCATAATCGCAATTGCGCTGGTTGGAGTCCTGTTCTTCCTGGTAGCGATAACTGTTCTCGGGAGAAAGAACAGAATTGTCTTAAGCACTGATTATCATAAGATCTTCGTAATTGGGATCGTTTTCCTGCCACTCGGAATTGCCCTGCTTGCCCTCTTCATAATATTCTACGGCTGGGCTTCGTCCATATTCGGCGTCCCCCTCTCCGGAATATCCGCTTCATATCTTCTCGTCGGATGGATGAACAGGAATCGCTGGGCAAAAAAATAGAGGGAAAAAGGAATTAGTTCAGATTGACTTCAACGACGCATTTCTTTCCGCCGTCAGAGAATTTCTCTTTAATGCTGAAATCGTCGTCTATGGAATTTGTGATCATCTGGGAGCCAAGTGATCCGCATATAATCTTGTTATTGTTCTTGGCAAGCTCATAGAAAATGCAGTTGTGCCGTATGATCCTTACAACATCGTCTGTCACTTCCAGCTTCGCATAGTAGCCAAGCTTGTTCAGTGCCGAAACAAAGTCCTTGAGCTGTTCAATCTTCTCGTCCCTGCTCAAGGGGAGTGCATATCCTCCTTCCTTCCTCCATCCTGCTTTTGATATCATCCGGTCGGCTATTCTTCCCAGGAGGGTGTTTACCTTGTCCTGCCCGAACTCATTTTCTATCTCGCTGACAAGCATTGATGCCAGCATGATGTATTTCTTCGGGAAAAGCTCCATTCCCTTTTCTGTAAGCTCATAGTATTTGCTGGGCCTTCCGGCTCCTTCGCCCCTGAAGAATGATTTTACATAGCCCTTCAGTTCCAGGGATTCCATGTGCTCCTTTACTGCAGTCTTGTTTATGCCGAGAAGCTCTGAAAGTTCTGCCATGCTTTTTTCAGAGTAGCTTAATTCCTGAAGAATATTCGATTTTACCTGGCCAAGAAACGCCGATATATCGTTATTCAGTTCACTTACTTCCCGATCCATTATCTCCCTATTTTGATATAATACATGAACGTATTTATAATTTAGTCAATTTAGACATAAGAAAGTGTTTAAATAGATAAAAATAATATTGTAGCAGGTGTCACATTAAATGAGCGAACTGGTCATTAAAGATCTAGCCGCAAAGGTTGAAGACAAGCAGATACTCAAGGGCGTTTCACTCTCAGTGAAAGGTGGAGAAATCCACGCACTTATGGGACCCAACGGTGCCGGGAAGAGCACACTTGGAAATGTGCTGATAGGGCATCCCAACTATGAGGTAACCGGCGGTTCAATTACACTGGACGGAAAAGACCTGACATACAAGACTCCTGAGGAAAGGGCCAAGGCCGGACTGTTTCTTGCTTTCCAGAGCCCTGTTTCTGTTGTGGGAGTCAAGCTTTCATCATTCCTGAGAAGTGCCTACAAGCAGCTTCATCCGGAAGACAACATCAAGCTTTCAGAATTTTATGAGAACATGAAGGAGCACATGAGACACGTCGGCCTGGATGAATCATTCATCTCAAGATCCGTGAACGACGGGTTCTCCGGTGGAGAAAGAAAGAGAGTGGAGATCCTGCAGATGGTCATGCTGAGGCCCAGGATCGTGATTCTTGACGAGATCGACTCCGGACTCGATGTGGATGCGCTTAAATTAGTGTCAAACGAGATAAGGGATTATTACAACCAGGACGTCGGATTCCTTATGATCACCCACTACCAGAGAATACTCAAGAGCATAGAGCCACAGTTCGTGCACGTCCTCATGGACGGAAAAATAGCATTGAATGGCGAAAGGGACCTTTCCCTCAGGATAGAGGAGGAAGGCTATGACTGGATAAAAGGTGTGTGAAATGGAAGTGGAATATAATAAAGATGAAGAAATGGAAAGGCTGCTGGAGGATCTCAAGAACATAAAGCAGTCTGACTGGGAATTCAGCGATTCAAACAAGCCAGTCTACACAACAGGAAAAGGGCTCACAAAACAGACGGTCGAGGAAATATCAGAGATAAAGAAAGAGCCTGACTGGATGAGGAGGCTGAGGCTGAAGGCATTCGAGATATTCCTGTCCAAGCCCGTACCCACATGGGGACCCGATCTTTCAGGCATAGACTGGGATAACACTTCATATTACAACAGGCCGGGGGAAACAAATGCACAGAACTGGGAGGACGTTCCTGACGAGATCAAGAACACATTCGACAAGCTGGGCATTCCTGAAATGGAGCAGAAGTACCTTGCAGGCTCAGTAGCACAGTACGATAGTGAAGGCGTATACCACAACCTCAAGAAAACATGGGAGGACAAGGGTGTCGTCTTCATGGATCTTGATTCAGCAGTCAAGAATCACCCGGACCTTGTGAAGGATTATTTCTGCAAGGCGGTACCATTCACGGACAACAAGTTTGCAGCCCTGAACGGAGCTGTCTGGAGTGGAGGATCATTCCTGTATGTCCCGAAGGGAGTGCAGATAGACATGCCCCTTCAGACGTATCTCAGGATGAACGGGGAATCCACCGGGCAGTTTGAGCATACGATCGTTGTTGCAGACGAGGGTTCCAAAGTCCATTACATAGAAGGATGCACAGCACCGAGGTACGAGAAGAACTCGCTTCACAGTGCCATTGTTGAGATATACGCCAAGAAGAATTCCAGGGCCAGATACACAAGCGTACAGAACTGGTCCAAGAGCGTTTACAACATGCCAACGAAGAGGGCATGGGTTGATGAAGGCGCACAGATGGAGTGGGTTGGAGGTTCTCTTGGGTCCAAGGTGACAATGCTTTATCCGTCCTCTTATCTCAGAGGGCCGTACGCTTCAACATCAAACCTGAACATATCACTCGCAGGCCCCGGAACAGTAAAGGATACCGGAGCCAAGGCGATACACCTGGCACCGCATACGACTTCAAGAATTGTCGCAAAGAGCATCAGCATAGAAGACGGGAAGGCAATTTACCGTGGCCTCCTGAGAATGAACAAGGGTGCAGAGCACTCAAGGAGCCATGTGCAGTGCGACGCACTTCTCATAAACGATGACTCCAAGTCTTACACATTCCCGCACGACGAGATATATGAACCGACAGCAACCTTCGGCCATGAGGCAACCGTCGGAAAAATAGGGACCGAAGAACTCACATACCTGAGATCCAGGGGGCTCTCGGAGGATGAGGCAAGTTCCATGATAGTCCTTGGTTTCCTCGATGACGTCATGAGGGAAATTCCAATGGAATTTGCTGTTGAAATGAACAGGCTCATAAAACTTGAAATGGGAAAACTTGGCGCAGTGGGATGATTCATCATGGAAGAATATCCGGAAATACTCAGAACAAGATTTAGCGACTGGACATACGATTACAGGAAAGAGGCCTTCAAGGAATACCTCAGATCCCCTGTCAGGACACACAAGGAAAGCCCGACGGTCAAGGAATATGTCGAAATAACCGGTGAAGAGCTGGAGAGGATGATCTACGGTGAAATCACTGTGCCTGAAAAGACAGAGCCGGACAGTTTTCCACCCGGAACTGACATACTGATGGACAACGACAGGCTCCATATCAACACGGACCTGGAGAAGCATGGGATCATCATAACAGATATGAGGACTGCACTCTCCAAGCACAAGGAACTCATAAACAGGTACGTGATCCCTCACATGGGAAAGGAGAGAATAGAGTTCCTGATCAACTCTTCCTGGCAGAACGGAATTTTCATGTACATACCCAAGAACGCTGAGGCGGTGAAGATCAGTTCTGAACTCCTTTCGAAGCCGACATCATTATTTGCCTTCCATTCCGTATTCATATGTCAAGACGGCACAGATCTGCACCTCACTGAGACCTACAGGAGCAACGGGGGCGGAAAAGGAGTTCATGGCAAGGCAGTATACTTCTTCATTGGCGACAATGCAAAAGTCCAGTACAATTACCTGCAGGACAAGGAGGATACAGTTACTGACATAACTTACGTGAAATCATTCCAGAGCAGGTATGCGTCATTCAGGATATACCACATTAACCACGGCGGAAACAAGGTTCTTTTCAGCAATGAATCACAGCAGTACGGTGAATCATCTGATTTCAGGACCTATGGAGTCAGCTTCAGCACCGCGGAACAGAAAATGGACATAAGGGACAGCAGTTTCCAGGTCGGTGGATCGACCAGTGCAGACATCCAGGTAAGGGGCGTTGTTACCGGCAGTAGCTCAACCATGCACAGGGGAAACGTCGACATGGAGGAAAAGAGCTTCAAGTCAAGCGGCTTCTATGATTCCAGGATTCTCCTGCTTTCCAGGGACGGATATGCAAATACGAAACCTGCCCTCATGATAAAGAACAATGACACGAGATCCAAGCATGGATCGGCGATTAGCAGTGTCGATGATGAACAGGTACTTTACCTCAGATCGAGGGGAATACCTCTTCAGCTTGCCCAGAACATGATCACTGAAGGTTTTGTTGCCTCCCTGATAGAAAAGGCGAACAACAAGGCTTTTACTGACAGAATACATGAATACGCTGAAGGCCTTGAAGCATATGTTGAGTCCTGAAGAAATTAAAAAAAATTTCCCTATTTTTGAAAGGCAGATAAGCAACAGAAGAATGGTTTACCTTGACAGTGCTGCAACAACGCAGAAGCCAAGGCAGGTTGTTGATGCCATAGTTGACTATTATTACAGTTGCAACAGCAATGTGCATCGCGGGATATACCGCATAAGCGATGAGGCAACCGAGCTCTATGACAGGTCAAGGGAGAACGTTGCTTCATTCATAGGGGCCGGAGATTCCTCCGAGCTTGTTTTTCTCAGGAATACCACGGAGGCGCTCAATCTTCTTTCTTACACGCTTGGAAAGAACCTCCACAGAGACGATGAGATCCTCCTCACCGTAATGGAGCACCATTCCAATCTTGTGCCATGGCAGTTTCTGCAGGAGAAGGGCATCAAGCTGAAATTTGCCGATATCGATGACGAGGGTAAACTGGATATGGATGATTTCCAGGCCAAGATCTCTCCCAGTACACGGATAGTTTCTGTCACACACGTTTCCAATCTTCTAGGCACAATAAATAACGTGAAGGAGCTGGGAAAGATTGCGCACGAAAATGATGCGCTCTTCATCGTGGATGGAGCACAGAGCGCCCCCCATATGAAGGTCGATGTCAAGGATATCGACTGTGACTTCTTTGCATTCTCGGGGCATAAAATGCTTGCACCCACCGGAATCGGGGGCCTTTACGGAAAAAGGGACCTGCTGGAAAAGATGGATCCTTTCATGGGCGGGGGAGAAATGATCAATACCGTCTCACTCGAGAAGTCCACCTGGGCAGAGGTTCCCCTGAAATTCGAGGCTGGAACCCCGAACATAGAAGGTGCAATAGGATTTTCTGCTGCCGTTGATTTTCTTCGGAATATCGGCATGGATAATGTAAGGGAACACGAGAAGGACCTGATCGGGTATACCCTGAAAAAGGAGGAGGAAAGCGGAATAGAGGGGCTTAAATCCTACGGGCCCCGAAATCCGGATATCCGTGGAGGAGTATATTCGTTCAACATCGGGGAGATGCATCCTCTTGATCTTTCAGCTGAACTCAACAGGAACGGAATTGGGGTGGATTCAGGAGCCGTTCACCCGCATGACGTTGCTTCCGGTCTTGATACGAAATCCATATCTGTGCGATCAGGGCATCACTGTGCAATGCCCCTTAGCATCAGGCTCGGCGTGGTGGCAACCTCAAGGGCATCATACTATATCTACAACACAAGGGACGATGTCGATGCGCTCTTCGAAGGCTTAAAGAGCGTCAGGGAGATGTACAGGAAATGACCGATGAGGAACTGCAGGCCGAATTTGTCCTTGAGCATTACAGGAATCCGCACAATTACGGGAAAGTTGATGATGCCAGTTCAGAGCTTACGGAAGCTAATCCCGTATGCGGTGATACCGTCCACATCTCAATACACGTTGATGAAGACAGGATCAGTGATATAAAATTCATCGGCAGAGGCTGTTCCATAAGCCAGGCCTCAGCTTCCATACTTACTGACGAGGTTAAGGGAATGACCCTGCAGGAAGTGCTTGACATGAAGGAGGAATTCCTGCTTTCAGTGATCGGCATACCACTTGGGCCTGCCAGGGAAAAATGTGCACTGCTTTCCCTGAATACACTGAAAAAGGCTGTGCACAATTACCTTGATAAAGAACGGGGCGATTAGTGGAGAGGTACTTGTTATGACTAAATACAAAATCACGCTTGACAGGGAAGGATGTGTCGGAGATGCGATCTGCACGGCACTGTGCTCTGAGAACTGGTACATGAACTCTGACGGAAAAGCGAGTTTCAGGAAAGAAATAATAGAGGAATCAGAACTCAACTGCAACAGTGAAGCCGAGAAGTCCTGCCCCACCGGAGTAATCAGGATTTCAAGGATCTGACGAATTCCATTACTTTTTCATTTGACAGGACCGGGTTTTTCTCCAGATCTGAAACGTTTACCCTTATCTGGCTCGTGGAATCCCGTTCCCTGATTGTCACGGTCCCGTCTTCTGCTGTCTGGTAATCAACCGTGATGCAGAAAGGAGTGCCGATTTCATCCTGCCTTGCATAACGTTTTCCAATGGAGCCTGTTTCGTCGTATGCCACGTACGGATCCTTTTCCGACAGTTTTTCATGGATGCTTCTTGCAAGCTCCGGCAGGCCGTCTTTTCTCTGCAGAGGCAATATTGCAGCATGGAATGGAGCTATTTCAGGCAGGAAGCTCATTACCTTGAAGTTGTTCTCCCTCTTGTGATAAGATTTCATAAGAACGGACATGACCATCCGGTCAATGCCGTGGGCAGGCTCTATTACTGCTGGAAGAATGGATTTCCCGTCAATGGTCACGGTCATGCTGTCCTTTGAAAAGTCCTGGTGCCTTGTAAGATCATACTGGCCCCGGTGTGATATTCCGACAATCTCCACCCAGTCCTCATCAAGCACAACTTCCGCATCCCAGCAGTCCGACGAGTAATGTGCAAGCTCGTCAGGCCTGTGCTGCCTGAAACGGATCCTGTCCGCGCCAATTCCTATTTCCATAAGGAGGTTGAATGTCTTGTTGACAAAATATGCAAGTGCAGTGTTCCTGATAAGGCCGGACTCGTTGGCCTGCTTTACTGTCATTGTCATAGGGCCAGAGTTGTTCGGCTGGAAAAGAACCTCCCTGCCGTCGGGCACATCTTTCCAGAACATGTTGTCAGGATCAAAGAACACCTCAACCTCGCCCTGGGTCAGTTCCCTGAGCCTTATCAGACTCTGCCTGGGAGATATCTCGTTCCTGAATGCCTTTCCAAGCTGTGCCACTGCCATGGGGAGTTTTCCCCTGAATATATTGTTCAGCTGCTTGAAATTGATGAACATTCCCTGGGCCGTTTCCGGCCTGAGGTACATGGGCTCCTCGTTGCCGTTATGTTCCATCTTGAACATGAGATTGAAATCATATGCCTCTCCAAGAGGCGAGCCACAGCTGCTGCACTTTATCTTCTTTTCGTTGATCAGGCTGTTTGCTTCCTCAATTCCGGAAGGTGTTTTCTCTATGCCGTTTTCCTTCAGAAGGGATTCCAGCTTGAATCTAGTCCTGCACTTCGTGCACTGGACTGCAAGATCAGCGAATTTCTCCAGATGGCCGGATGCCCTGAATACTGCTTCAGGTGAAAGGTTGGGAGTATCGATGAAGATTGCCCCCTCCCTCAGATAGCTTCGTCTCCATGCATTGACGATGTTCTCCTTGAGAAGGACGCCAACAGGGCCGTAATCATAAAAACCTGACTGGCCCCCGTAAATGGAGAAGGAAGGCCAGAAAAATCCTCTTCTTTTTGCCAGTTCCACTACTTCGTTATATTCACTCATGAAAATACACTCATGATTTCAATGTCATTCAACATTCCGGTAAGCCTGTCATGGCCTTCCAGAACAGGTAATTGGTTGTAGTTCTTTGTTTCCATCATCCTGACTGCTGCTTCAAGCCTGTCGTTGGAATAAACTACAGCAGGCTTTGTTACCATTATGTCCTTGACGGGTATGTCCGGAAGCTGCAGGTGGCTTCTCTCGATCATGTAGGTGAAGACGTTCCTGAGGCCTCCCCACGACCACGGGTCTTCATCGTCTGCAATCCCTGCTTCAGAAAACTCGAGGCGGGACCTGAGATCCACCTTGTCGAAGATGTCCCGATCCGTGATCAGGCCGACAAAGTCCGTCTTTTCGTTTATAACAGGTGAAGCGTAAACTCTTGAAAGTTTCATTGCGAAAAGGACCACGTTAATGGGCGTATTTTCCCACACCGGTATTGTAGTGTTCAGCAGTACTTTCCTGATCTGGACGTTTCCGTACCTTTCCTTTACAACAGGCAGGAAGTTCTGTGGAGTGAGAATGCCTGCTATCTCGTTGTCCCTGTTCACAACAGCAATATGCCTTCTGTGCTGCTTTACCATTTCCGAGGCTGCGATCTCGATGGGATCATCCTCGAACACCGCCTTTGCCTTCCTCATAACCATGGCTGTCTGGGTCTCTGTGGAGTGATCGAATATATCCTTACGGCTGATTATTCCCACATACTTTCCCTTGCTGTCAGCTATAGGAAGCCCTGTTATGTTATTCTTTATGAGGGCTTTCACAACCTCAGCCATCCCACTTGGAACTGTATAATATATCGGGTCCCTTGTCATGATTTCGGAAACGGTAGTTGCCATTATTCAACTAAATGTTGTCTCGATATTAAATTATTTTTGGTTCTATCGGTGCATCGGATGCAGTACACAAAAAAATAATCCGCCTGAACCTGTTCATTGTTGCCCCGAAATAAAATCACCCTTCCGGCATGCACTGAAATGGCAAATAAAATATAAGTGCACAGTATTGTTTTGTCATGATCGGTGCGATTCTGGCTGGAGGATTCGGCAAGAGGCTGAAGCCTCTCACTAATGAGATACCCAAGGCATTGATTCAGATCAAGAATGATTACACCATAATGGATCGCCAGCTCTATGATTTCAGGAATATGGGAATAAAGGATGTTTACATTCTCTCCGGTTACCTGGGCAACAAGATTGAGGAAAGGTACGGTGATGAAAAGGACGGGCTGAGGTTCCATTATTTCAGGGAAGAAAAGCCTCTCGGCACCTTATTCTCCCTGAGGAATCTCTTCGACAACAGGTCAGATGAGGATCTTGTCCTGAGAAACGGTGATACCGTTACCGACCTGAATTTCAACCAGTTTGCATCATTTGCGCAGAACTCCCCGTACAACCTTACCATGTTCGCCACGAGGATGAAAAGCCCGTACGGTATCCTCGAAACGTTCGGGGACCAGATCGTAAACTTCAGGGAAAAGCCTTACCTGGAATATTACATAAATTCCGGTGTCTATTACATCAAGAAGGAGGCTTTCCAGTACTTCTTCCGTGCATATCTTGAAAAAGACATTGAAACCACTGTCTTTCCGTATCTTGCAAATCTCAAGATGGTCGGGGCATACAAGGAAGACACGATGTGGCTCGGAATAGACAGCGAAAAGGATCTGGAGCTTGTCAGGCAGGAATATTCAACAAGGACAGATACGCCATGGGGCTACAGAAAAACGCTGTTTGAGGAGAATGGCAAGGAGATTAGTGAGTACTTCATAAAATCTGGAGAGACCGCTGAAATTGATGTCAACGAAAAGACCATTTTCAGGGGAGTTTACGGAAGCGGGCTCATACTTGACGATAACAGGAAGTTCCAGGAGAACAGTGTTATTCCTGTGAACAGCAGAATCTCGGTAAAAGCGCTTGAAAACTCCATGATTGAGATGATTACCCTATAATTTTATAATTACTATAAATTAATTTCTGCATTTTTCGTAAGATTTAATATTTAGTACATAATATGATTCTGATCTTGTATGGCCGTTATGACTAGAGAGATCCTCACCAGGGCTCTTGAAAAAACCTACGGCCGGAAAGGGATGATACACAGCGATGTTGAAGAGCTGTGTGATTTTGTTCTGTCCTTTTTTGGCTACGATGATTATGTGCTAGAC
>OFHI01000098.1_pt1 | contig 19337 bp, 30 predicted proteins | sample 1522021 | NCBI WGS metagenome assembly OFHI01 (sample SAMEA2464839, study PRJEB22497) | soil metagenome | biome: Grassland; feature: Farmland; material: Clay | place: Australia | collected 2013-02-01 | depth 1.4 m | reverse complement strand
AAACAGGCCTTAATCCAACACAGACTGTCTCATACTTTGCTGTCGTTGATTATACTTCCGCTCAATGGGACACAATCAGCAGCCCTCCAGGTATGTTCTCTATCGGAGGAATTTTGTTTACCTGGTACGAGCTGGTTGGAATGGTTGGTATGATTCTCGGCCTTGGCACTGCCGGCACCTATGCGGCCAGAAAGAGAGCTGCAAACAGGAAGGTGGATTGATTGAAGGTCTGGAGAGGTTGGCATCTTGTTTGGCTCGTGCTTATGCTGATAATAGTTTCTGCGGCTTTAGTGGGCATCCAGCAGGGATTCACCATTAATGGATTCAGCGGACAGATAGCAACGGCTGTATTCATGGCAGCTGCAATTGTTCTTCTGGTCCTGGTGTTCCTGGTGTTCATTGCTCTGGCTCTCGATCACGAGGCAAGAGAGCGTGATGTCTACGGAAAAGCAGGAAGAGCAGCCAAAAAAGCAGGAAAAAAAGCGGCAGAGAGTGGAAAGGGCCTATTTGCCAGGCTAAGGCATAGAGATGAAGACTAAGGGGGTGATTTAATGTATAATTACCCCCCCTTCCCTAGTTTCAGCACTTCGGGGAATATCGGAATGGATGTGGCGTCCTTTATCCTGAGATTCCTGCTCTGGGGCATTGAAGTCCTGGCATTAGGGGTTGTCAATCTCATGCTCGAAATCTTAGGTGGGGCAGCACAGGGAGCCAGCGGAAGTGCAAACGATGTGTTAGGTTCCCTGGGAAAAATATTTAATCAGAACGTGGCTGCATTCAAGTCATTAGGGATATTCGCTATGCCAGCAGCGGCAACCCTTTGGGGAGTCTCCCTGGTTATAATCGTGTTTTTCGTCTTTAAGGCGATTCAGGTGGCCTTATCTCAGACAACGCAGGATGTTTAACCATGATCTCCCTTCCTAATTTTCCAACAGAAAGTTTATACGGGAGCTTTCCAGCTTTCCCTTCTTATGCCTATAAAGCGGGGTGGACTATTCTAGGCCACTTCTACGGTTTTTCAGTTCAGATTCCAAATCTGGCAGGAATACCGGGCTGGATTATTGACATTTTTATCTGGGCCCTAGGCTGGATTGCAGCCCTGTGCCTTTATCTTGTGGAGTTGGTAAGCATAGGAATAGCAGATCTGGTCCTGAAGGTCATAGATCTTGCGTTCAGTGTGCTTGATTCTGCAATCAAACTCATTCAGGCAATCTCGGCACAAGCAGGTATTTTCTCTTTGCCGGTTGCTGCTTTACTATACGGGCTGCTCTTGGTTGCAATCGTTCTCGTAGTGTATGCAGTCCTCAAAGTCGTCATTTATCTTGTGGAGCTGTTATAAATGGAAGTTGAAAATAAAAGAAAAGAAGAACTCAATTTGATTTTTGGAATATACTTAGTAATAGCCTTCGTGATTAGCACTGCGTTTGGTTTCCAGCTTTCCGGTCTAAGGATACCGGATTATTTGAGTTGGATGTGGCCAATCGCGTATATGCCCTTCTGGCTATACAACCTGTTTTCAACGATAGGCTTGGTACTTCTGATTTTCTGGATAATGGAAATAAAGAAATCAGGAGGCAGCAAGGATGATTAGTATAGGCTCTTTGCTGAATTATTTCCAGGGCAACAGTGTGCTTATCAATATAGCGTGGGGCCTCGCTTTCCTTATCGGTTATCTCATTGTGAGAGAGCTGATATGGAGGGCTGCAAACAGGAAACCGGGACAGGCAGTAATTGTACTTTTGCCTGTTGTTGGAGCCATTCTGCTGTATGAGCATCTGTGGATTTATGGCCTGCTTTTTATCCTGGCATTTGTCCTGGTGATTGTCATAGTGGTTCCGAGGTTCCGGATTCAGAAGGAGATACAGAGGCGTGAAAGTGATGACTAAGAAATTGCTTTCAATCGTTGGCCTTGTATCGATAATATCCCTTCTAATTCTCTCATTAAGCCCTGTCAGTGTCGTAGCAGGACATAATACTCATGCAACGCCTGAATCAAGCCCTCAATTAGTGGGAACAGTGACGCATAATGGTATGCTGGTAGTATTCTGGTACAATAATCAAATCGGGCTGTCAAATTTCATTCAGCAGGGCCAGGAGTACAGATATGATCATCTGAGCGTGAGCATCTATAATCCAACTAAACAGGCTAGCTTGAATTTCACTATCGAGCAGTTCAACCAGGTGGCAAATACCACATATTACACTGTTGGAAACCAGACTTTCAGCAAGACAGTTTACCTGGACGAAAATGTAACCTGGGACAATCAGACGGTGGCAGTAGGATATAGGCAGATAAGCCAGGCAAATCTGAGCCTCCCTTACACTTCAAGGAACATGCAGGTAAGCATAAATGCTGATGGGGCCATAATACAATTTAATCATTTCAGTATCCCTCCAGCCAACAGAGTACCTTTCTCTAATTCACCTGTTACTATGCTTATTTTCCTCATAGTGATAATAGGTTTCGTCTATGTTTCAACAACAGGAGCTGCAGCCGGGTTCATCAAAAGAGCAAAATACTGGCCAAGATTAAGCGGCCTGGCATGGTTTGCAATATTTTTCCTCCTTGGGGTAACAGTCCTGGCAGTGTACTATGAATTTTTCTATGCGATACCTTCAATGCCCTGGTACACTTTCCTGCTGCCTGCTGCATTTATGTTCTTCTTGATAAATCTGAACATCTGGCCTCAACAGCATAAGGTGTGGTCCCTGACTTCATATCCCAGGACTGCGAGCAAGAAGCAGAAATCAGTTCCTGTTTGGAACAGAAGGATAAGGGCAGTGCCGGACAGTACAGACTATCAGTTTGAGGAATTCCGGTACAGCGGATTTATCAAGGTCAACCCTTATTCGAGGCTTGCAGCAATAGCGCGCTTATTTGGCCGGAAGATCCCGATTGTTTTTCCCAGGGGAGAAGAACCAAGCAGCCTAGGAACTGAGGATATAGATCCGGATGAGGGAGACAATCGGCAGTATATCCTGAAGCCCAATACAAGGGCTAAAGCGATAAAGGCAGTGGTTGACATTGAAGATCCGGACCCGGTTCCAAAGAGGAAAAGGATCCTGAAGAGGAAAGGGAAAGATCAGGATCCGGAACCAAAAAAGACGAAAACCAGGAAAATGAAAGTTTATTTCATACCGGTAAGCCAGTGGCATACGATAGACATTGCGGACTTCCTTGCACAAATGACAACAGTCAGTGAAGCAAGTACAGCTCTTGAACAAGAGAGGCTGGAAAATGTGAAACTGAAGGCTCAAAACGTGACAGGAGCAACGAAATTTGCAGGAAAACTGAAAGACACTATCGACAAGGAATATGCCAAACTGTTCGGAATAGAGGAAGAAACTGCAAGCGAGGGATCAGATGGGAAGTAATGTTGGAGATATGCCAGGCCTTACGGACCTGCTGGATGAACAGGAAAGCTGCAAGAATGAGTTATTAGAACGCCCATTCATGGATTCCAGGGATTACTTCAGCTGGAGAAACAGGGCAGTGAAATATGCCCTGGGGGAATGGCCTAAAAATGGAGATATAACAATCTCCTGGATATTTTATGCCCCTCTCATAAAGTCGGATCCCCGGCATAATAACCAGACCTGGCAAATGACAGCGAGGCAGTTCAGCCAGTTCATAGAGATTATTTTTGACAGGGCTATCAAGGAGATGCGATCAAAATTCACTGAGGACAGGGACCAGAGGATGGGCCACAGATGACAGAAAAGGAAAAAGAACCCATGATCCAGACAGGCAGAGTAAGACAGCATCTTTACGCTCTCATAGAAAATGCGGATTATGAGATGTCACACAGCAAGGATAATGGCAGGCCTGAAAAGTATCTTTCCCTTGAGATCCTGGCATCCAATATAGTGACTCAGGCCAAGAACACAAAGGCTCTGACAGTGTACGAAAAAAAGAAAACTGAGATAAACAGGAAATATGGAAACGGAAAGGATCCCAGGGAGAGAGAATCAAATTACAGAGGCAGTTTTGAAATCACGCACAGAGAAGCCATGGAGCTGTATGACACCCTCATAACGCTTGCTCATGACTCTGGAGCCTGGCGCATTGATGAAAGGCCGGGAGGGTCCACAATGACAATAGAGCTGTTTAATGTGGACCTTGATGATTTTGTCATTCCGCAGCTTATGGAGCGATTAGGGGATGACAAGAATTTTGTTTTGATTATCCTGGGAGACCAGGGTACAGGAAAGAGTACGCTGGCTGTCAATATAGCTCTGAGGCTGGCAGGCCGGAAATATGTGCACAAGGGGCAGGAAATCACTATTCCGGACTACAGCATTGATAACGTGATATTCACCGGGGAGCAGTTTTATGAGAAACTGGATTCCATAGACGACATGCCCAGGGCAACAACCCTGATAATTGATGATGCATCGCAGCTGGCCAATTCGAAAACTCACCAGAGTCCGTTGAATATAATTGTAGCTCAGTTGGTGGCATCTGCCAGGGACAAGCAGACCAATTTGATTGTGACTACTCCTAAGCCCAAGAATATCGATAAACAGGCCAGAGAAATGATTTTTCTGATTGCTGAGGCTATAGATGAGGACAGCCAGGGGATATTCTACTATGGAAAACCGGAATGGGATGAGAATACAGGAAACCTGATCAACAGGGAATTTTTCACTGCTCCGACTGATGATTTCAAGGTTGATGGCAACAATGCAATACTGAAGTACAAGACAATAACCAGCCCCATATTGCCTGACGAATTAGATGAAGAGTACAGATACCACAAGACTGAGGCCTTCAGTAAATTGAGAAAAGAACAGGCAGCTGACGCCAGGGCAGACAGGGACAACAGAGAAGCAAAGAGGATAGAGGCCAGAAACAGGAAAACAAAAGCTATGGCAGAGGAACAGGAGATAGAAAGCAAGAGACTGTCAATTGAAGCCATTAAGAAGGCTGAAATACAGAAGGGAAAGGAGATCATAGCTGCAAAGCAGAGAGGCCTTAAAACACAGGAATTGATGCAGAAATTCAATCTCACATCAACCAGGCAAATCTATGATTTGATCAGGAAAGCCGAGGCAGATACGCTTACCGGTAATAACGACTGAAAAAATAATTTGCCCGAGGTAATATTTTTTCCCTTTTTTCATTTTTTCAACTTCTGATGACAAAAAACTATACTATAATATATAGAGCATACGCGTGCGCGAATAGTATATATGATAATGTTTCAGCAGTCGACGTTGGATCCGGATTCTGGATCTCGATGAACTGGAACTGTGAACTGAACTCATAGAACTGCTTAGATGCACTATTTCATTAATCAGTTGTTCTTTTTAATTTTCAATGGGTGATAGACATGGAATTAAGGCCAAAGAAAAGGACCCTAAGTTTCACATGGTGGAGCTGACAGAATTAGATCCCAGAACTGGCAATGGAACAACACATTTTAAGGCTGAATATCAGGGCCAGGAGATTACAGGCAAAGCTACAATCAAGGCGGGCCAGGTTTCAAACATAAAATGGGAGGAGCAGAAGGTTCGCTACGACAAGGAGCATAACAGGCCTGAATCTGACATTAAATGGGATGAGAAAGAGATTAGCTACAATGAAAGCGAGGCCGCTAGAAGGGCATATTACAGGGAAGGTGATCCGGCAATGGTAGTAACAGCAGACATGTGCTCGCCGAATGAAGATTTTGTTGCAGGCCATAAGTCAACCTACAATGGAAAAGAAATCCATGTTCATTCGTATTGCAGAATAAAAACTGACAAGGAAACTGCAAAGGACAAAGCTGATGAATCAGCAGCAGGAAAGAGGAATGGTCCTAAAGCTAAGAACTGGGAGAATAAACCCAAAAACAAGAAGAAGAAACAGAAAACTGGAAAATGGTAATGCTTATTTTCCTATTTTCATCAATTTTTATAATCTCGCCCCTATCTCTTGCAAAGGTGGTTACCAACAACTAGCTAAAATGACCGTTTTAGCGTCCTACTTTAATCAATTAATTTAAGAATAATGAAATGTTCATTAATAGATGGTTAAAACTAGTGATGGCCTGAATCCCGCTTATGTCAGGATATCAAACAAGACTGAAGATCTTAAAAATCAGGAAGCGGCAATACAGAAATATGCTCAAAAGAACTACAAAGAGCAGGTTAAGTTTTTCAAGGATATCATAACCGGAAGCAAAAAGGCCTATGAAAGAAATGGCTTTAACCAGCTGCATGCATATCTCGCTCAGGAAGAACCTGAAAGGCTGTATGTCTATGAGATTTCAAGACTCGGAAGGGACATGGTTGAAACCCTTCTCCTGGTCCGCGACATTGAGAAGGTGTACAAAGTCAAGGTTGTAACCGTATCAAAGAAGGAGCAGTTCCTCAATGAATTCAATCCTGAAATGAGGAATCTGATCCTTGGTGTTTTCTCCTGGGTGGCAGAATGGGAAAGATCAAACCTGATCGAAAGGACCAGGAATGCCCTGGAAGCAAAGAAAGAGGAGCTTGAAAAGAACGGTTATTTCATCTCAAAAAAGGGAAAGAAAGTTACCAGGCTCGGCAGACCTGAAAGAGAAATAGATTGGAATAAGGTCCGTGAATACAGGTCCAAAGGCCTGTCATGGATGGGAATTTCAAAGCTGATGGATTTCAATTATATCTGGCTGCTCAAGAAGAAAAATGATCTTGAAGGAGAGGAGGCGATCCAATAGATGGATCCAATGACAAAGGTAATACACCCGGAAGACAGGAGTATGACAGAAAGCCGCTATTAAACGGCACCTCGCGCGATATTTTAAAATAAAATGATTCCATATGATGATTATGACATTAGATGAATCGATCGGAAAAATTGGAGGCTACGTCTTTGAAGAAATCCTGAAGGAAACTCTCCAGGAAAATCCTCCATGGAAGACAGGCAGGGGAACCAGAGCGGATTTCATCGGCTATGTAAAGGTCTCCCGAAATCCACCAGATCAGGAAGACCGACAGCTGTCGAATTTTAGAGCTGTGGCCACAAGGAGATCTCGGACCAGCTGATGTGAGATCTCCCTCCGGAGAGATGAAAAATTGTTTCTGAAAAGTCGGAAAATAAAGGATTTCTCGCTAATTCGTGAATTGACGAAGAAATTATGAAGATCAACATATTGTCAGCCGTGAATTTTGCAATGCTCCCTGCAAACGGCCATTTTCTTGAAAGTTTGATTGCACTTAATGCACTTCCAAGGTCTCCCTTCAAGAGTATTGGGATTTTTATAACAACACCCTTCAGAATCTTCCATCACGAGTGAAGAATATAATCCTATTTTTAAAACTTTATTGTTGATCGACTAATTATCTGAGAACGCTATATACAGAATATCTTTTGGCATTAGCCTATTTTCCCCATTTACTCTCATTTTCTCATTTTTTTCTGTCGTAGTTGTGTATATATAAACTCTTGTAATTTGAAATCTTAATGAATAAATTTGACCTGGAATTCTTGAACGGGTACATCAAGAGTACAATGAGGCTGGCAAGGAGAATCAAGAAAGCAAAAACGCTGGAAGAGGCTAAAAGCATTGCATTGGAAATGGAGGACCGGGCATTGCAGAAGATGGAAGAGACGCTGGGAGATCTCTAATCAGTCACATTTATTGTGAATTCAACTGAAGTAGAAAGCCCCAAGGCGTCGACAACATTCAACGTCACTACATAAGTTGCATTATATCCGCTACTATACCAGTATATTGGATTAGTGAAGAAAACTACTTGAAAAGTGCCGGATGTGTTGCTGCCAGAAGTGTAATTCTGAATGTCACCAAAGTAGTAAGGCGAATAATCCACGTTCCAGTGATAAGCATATGGTCCCCTTCCATCTTTTATGTGAGAGTAGAATGTGACTTTCTGTGGACTTGATGAATCATTCACAGACTGAGGTCCGGATATTGTAGCTGAAACAGAAGGAATCACTGTGAGGGTAGTCTGATTGGTACTGAGGCTGCTTCCTGAAAAGATCTCGAGAACTATATTATAAGTGCCAACAGCTAGGCTACCGAGAACAATGTCGCTTCCCAGGGACATATCAGTGTAATTTATCGAGCCATAAAATGAACCGCTGGCAAGAGTGAAAGAGCCGCTACCATTCTCAAGAACGACCTGAAAGTTTGCTGCACCGAGAGCAGAAGCATTAAAATAAAAGAAATCAAAGGCAAAGCTCCCATTCTCAATTGTTGATGATGAAAGATTGAAGCTTGAAATAACAGGAACCGAGGTTCCACTGAAATTGTGATCAATTGACGTGAATAGAAACCCACCAGAAAAACCAGCTGCAATCGAGATAACAGCTACCGTGAAAACTAAAATAGAACTCTTCATAAAACTACCCTATGGCATGTTTTTTCTGGTGCTTTTCCATTTTCTCTCTGATGGCCACTTTTACAAATTCTGCAACTGAAGTGTAACCGAGTTCAGGGTGTTTCTGGATAAACTTCATAATATCATCATAGAACTCCTCTGGAAGCGAGACTTGTTTGTAGCCTTTGGGCATTATACTATATATTATCGGTAGCACATAATACATTTGAGAGAAACATACACCACTGGTAGTAGAAAATTTATATACTTCCGTATGCATCCCTCATGCATGGTAGAGAAGAAATATTCACAGGTCAGTCTACCTAAAGTAATTACAGACCAAGTCGACAAGGAAATAAAGCTCTCCAAAAATGGTTATAGGTCTAGGGCTGAATTTGTGATTGAAGCAGTAAGGGAGAAATTAAGAAAATTGCAACCTCGGGAGGTTCCGGCTTGATGCCCTTTTTTCGCTTACTGGCTGATATCTCCATGGTTAATCCTGTTCAAGGGTCTGTTGTGGCTTGTTTAGTATCCGATGGTGTTTGCAGCCTCGCCTCCAATATGGCATCTTTACCTTACTACTTCCCTGGAGATCATCATTCTTTCACTGTTGATTCTTTTACGAATTCGTCCAGCATTCTTATTCGGAATTCTTTCCTGTATATCCACCAAAGTACGCCAGGTAATATCGAGAGCAAGAAAATAAAAAATGAAATTACAGCCGGAACGCCAACATACAGGTTTATCGGTAGCTTGAGAACAGCTCCTAGTAGAATTCCAGCAGCAGCCAGGTATACGAATGTGAAGACAAGTGAATATAAAGCCAGCCTGCTGCATATTCTCAGTGCATTTTCAAGAGAACGTCCAGGTAAAATATGTTTTGATTTCAGTTTGTTACGCCCTTTTCTTAGTGCTATAGAGGCTCACCGTAGCTCTATGCTACAGTTTTTATATAAATGTTTCCCGGCGAAAGGCCAGGCAAGGCTCACCACTTTTACTGGTCCGCTTAAGGGAATTATGCTGAAATCCTCCTCAAAAAAGTGTTGCCAGGAAAACATTCAGTTGGGTTCCTGGCAATCCATAGGTGATTTAAATATGGAAATGACAAAAGAAAAAAGAGTTGAGAGTGGCCCCGCTAGAAACCAATCTCAAAGGGACCATGACGAAAGCACTAATGTTGTTTTCGGTGCAGTACAGAAATTGAATGACAGAAAGTTCGTGGATCTCGAAGAGGTTGATTTCTGAATGGTTAAGGAAATTTGGACTAAAGACAGATACGGTTTTGCTTTGCCTGAACCAGTCGAGGTTGATTCTGAAACAGGCGCTCCTTGGAAGAGCGGATGGTGCAGAGGCGATGACCATGATAAATGCAGGTGGGAACCGTGCCATTGCAGCTGTCATGGAAACCGAGAAAAAAAGGTCTATTTCACCTGCACTAAAACAGGAGAAGATCTCGGAGATATCAACAAGTGGATATCACACCTGGACAGCTGCGATTACTGTGTCGAGTTCATAGAAGCAGTGAATCACGAACTCAAGAACGAAGGGGTGAGACTGTGATATCAAAGAAATTCATCCAGGGAAACATGACAGTGATCATAAGCGCTGAATCAGAAGAACAGGCCAACAGGGAGTTCCTGAGAATGCATCTGAAAGGAGTGATTCCATGACAGATTACAGCCAGCTCTTCATAAATGCAATTGAATCAAGCATAGACAGTGAGAAATTTGAAAAGATCATAGACCAGTTCCAGCCTGAAATTGCAAGGCTTCTTCAGCATGAGGAGGACTCCGAGGAATATCAGGCCATAAAGGAAAATCTCGAATGGGAGCTGTCAAAGAAACTGGAATGGTATGAAACTCCATTCATCGACGGAATCGCACTTTACAAAGATTTTCTCGATGAGGTTATCAAGGAGATGCTTGACCGCAAGCAGTTTGAGACTGATTACAGCGGAGAAGAACCACAAAAGGGGGCCGACTGAAATGGCTGAAATAACGGATTTCACGTTTTCCTCAGGAATCATCAGGAGAATGTTAGGCCTATCCGATGGGGTCGAGATAATCGGAATTGGGCTAAAAGACAGCCTCGTGACGGTTATCACGAGACACGGACCAATGGGTGAGCCTACGGAATATAAGACGATCTATGTGAAGGTGGAAGGTACTGCATGAGCCTCGCAAAAAAGTGTCTTGAGCAGATTGAGCGAGCATCAGATTTTTCCCTGTCTCCGGAAGAAAGAGCAAAATCCAGGGATGAGGCCTTTCAACTGATCAAGGAAAGCAAAGCAGGAATCCATGAGGCAGAAAGGTTCCAAGTCTTCAAGGATGGTTCGGTGCTTAAAACAGTGGGAATACACCCGGATGGTTCAGTTGATTATTCAGTGCAGGAAGGTGAGAAGACTGAACTATAAGGAATTCGCAACAGTTGCTGCATTCGTCTTTTACGAGGCCATGTTCCTGAGCGCTCTATTCTATTCTTTGGCCATAAATCCGAGTGGCCAAATCGTCTCTTCAGCCTCGTATTATTATGGTGTTACAGTAGGTCTTGGATTTGGAGGCATGCTCCCTCCCATTGTCTATGCAGTCATGAAAGCGGCTCTCACGCCGGTAGTCACAAAGCAGGAGGATGAAACCGATGCCTGACAACATCATGGGATTCTACAGCTCCAGGTTCGTCAAGTCGATCCTCAGTTGGGGATATTTGGGCTTCAGGTGCATAATCAGGAACAAAAGAGGGGAAGAATGCAATAAAGTGATTGCAGCAGGCAGCCTGGATGAACATCTCTGGACGGATCACAGGGATGAATACTACGAGCTGGTAAAATTGAGGGAGCAAAAGGATCCGGCAAAATTAGTCTTGGAGGGATATCAATGAAGTTTAGAAAAATAATCAGGAAAATAGAAGAAAGAATCGATGAAAAGGTAACTAAATATGCAAGGGCAGAGGCCATTAAACAGGCCAGAAAGGATTCAGAGTTTTACTCGAGCACGGACATGCTGGAAAAAGCCGCCGTGGGGGCAGATCGCAAGGCTATTTTTTACATCACATTCACAGGCCTTCTTGAATATCTAACCTGGGGGATAGCGTTGACACCTGCATCTCTTAAATCTGTCATTTCAGCGGTGTTATTCAGTCTTCTCTGGCTGCTGATATTCGGTTGGGGAGGCGTGAGAGCTGCATACGTCCGGAGGGAAAGTTACGAGCTGGTTCTTGAAAGGCTGGAGGCGGTGCAGTGAGGCCAGGACCTATATTGGCAAGGCCAGAAAGCATATATCAACTTCACCAGGAGGAAGTGTACGCGAAAGTAAGAATAGCAGAGATAAGGGCAGCAGAACAGACTCTAAAGGCGGAGTATTCGCTTGAATCTGCCCGGCAAGAGAAACAAGTTTTGGATGTCAGGGACCAGATAAAGATCCTCAATAGAGAAATCAAAGAGATAAACTCAAAGAAGAACAGGATGCAAAAGGAAAACAGGTCCAAGAGAGCAAAACTATCTGAGGAGAGGCTGAGATTGCAGAAAGATTTGAAAGGCCTGAGTTCCCGATTATCGTCCTTCAGGTCCGCATTGAGAGAGAAGGTAAAGAGGAATCCCGGCATTGCCCTGGCTTATTTTGACAAGGAGGCAAGAAATGAATCCTGATTTCAGGGGATGGCTGATTGATGAAATGAGATTCAGCCCCGGAACAGTGGACGCGACTATGAAAAAGCTGAAGCACGTAGGGGACAGGTGCAATATTGAAGACAGGGAATCACTCCAGGAATGGATCCGCTCGATATGGCAGGAAAAGGGAAACAAGACGGCCAACGGATACATCAAAATTATCAACAGGTATCTGAAGTTCAACAAGAAGAAACCGTTGAAGTATTTCAAGGAATATGAGTCTTTTACAGTAAAATATTGCAGTGAGGAACAGAAGAACAGGCTGCTATTTGCAGCTGAAAAAACAGGACCAAGAGAGAAAGCAATGTTTTACCTTCTGTTTGGAACAGGAGTTCGCCTTCAGGAGGCCTGCGATCTGAAAATCCAGGACATCTTTGAAGACACTATCCTGGTCAAAGGGAAAGGGCAGAAGGAAAGAGAAATTGCATTGCCAGGAGAAACCAAGGCTGCGATATCAGATTATCTGGAAGTCAGGGAAAGAACGGACAGGGATCACCTGTTCACCACAGAGAAAGGAAAGATCACCTATAACTATTTCAGGGCAAGGTGTCAGATTGTGGCCTTAAGAGCTGGTGTTAAGTTTCATCCTCATATGGCCAGGCATACTTATGCCTCTGAACTGTTAAAACAGGGTGTTTCTGTGTATTATGTTTCCAGGCTTTTAGGGCATGAGGATCTCAGTTCCACGCAGATCTATCTTCACCCTTCCCAGAATGATGCAATAGAGGCCGCAAAGAAAGCAAACCTGTTTCAGAAGAATTATCAGCGAGTCCAAAAACCAGATGATTTGAATCTAATGGACCGGCGGGGATTTGAACCCCGGACCTCTTCCATGCCAAGGAAGCGATCTACCTCTGATCTACCGGCCCCTCTGCCAAAAATGTGGCTGTTCATTGTGCACGACTCGAACTAACTTCAGCCTTGTCGAACCACAACGAGGGAAAATAGCTCTCTAAGGTATAAAGGTTATGTTGAAAATGGCATTCCGCCGATTGTGAGAACTTCAATCCCTGATTTGGTCCATTAAGAAGAGGCAACGAAAAACCAACGAATAAAAATTTATATCCGTATAATGATATGAACAGAAAATGTCTGTTTCCCCGGAATCGCAAAATACAAGCCCCCCTGATCTGATGATCTCGGAAGCAAGGTTTAAGATCATTGAAGAATACGAACTTCCCGGGAAACTGGCTTCTGTACGAATTTTATGGGATAACGAGGAAAACGAGTACATTTATTCTGTCTCCGAACCGGAACTTTCAGATCCCGAATTAAAAGAAATGGAGCATCTCACAAGGGAAATGGAACAGGTAATACCAAATTCAAAGGATTTTCCCGATGAATATTCGCCGAACGACATTTTTCAAATTATAGATGCTTTCATAGAATCCAGGGGCATAAAACTGGATAACGATCTGAGGAGGAAATTCGAATATTTTTTCCAGAGGGACTACACTGGGTTTGGAAAAATTGACACAATGTTCAGGGACCACTTCATAGAGGATATTTCATGCGATGGTCCGGGGAGGTACATTTTTGTTTACCACCGGAAATACGGCTCCCTTAAGAGTAACATGGCATTCCGCAGGGAATCTGAAATAAATTCATACGTCATCAGGCTGGCACAATTATGTGGAAGGGAGGTCTCAGTGAACTCCCCGATTCTTGACGGTGTAACACCGGAAGGCCACAGGATTCAGGGAACCTACGGCCACGAAATTTCGCCAAACGGTTCAGCATTTACCGTAAGGCTATTCCGGGAAAGGCCTTTCACCCCAATCGAGTTGATTGCCTATGGCACCGCTTCACCCGAAATGGTGACTTACCTGTGGTACATGATCGAGAACCTGAATTCTGCGCTCATCGCGGGGCCACCCGCCGTGGGAAAGACTTCAGCGCTGAACTCGATATTGATGCTTGTTCCTCAAAATACAAAGGTATTCAGCATTGAGGAAACAAGGGAAATCAACATAATGCACAGTAACTGGGTCGCAACAGCAACAAGGGAAGGCGGTTTCGAAAGGAATCTGGCATCAGCAGGCCAGGAATCAAGAATTGATTTGTTTGATCTCGTGAAAATGGGCATGAGGCAGAGGCCAACTTATATTGTAGTTGGTGAGGTAAGAGGAAGGGAGGCTTATTCGCTGTTTCAGGCCATGTCAACGGGACATACAACATTCTCAACAATCCATGCTGACTCCATTGAATCCATGATACACAGGCTGGAAAGTGAACCGTTGAATATACCAAGAGTGCTCATCTCTTACCTTAACACTGCTATATTCATCAAATTCATAAGGGGCGGAAACAGGACTGTGAGAAAAATCACGGAAATTGACGAAATATCCGGCATAGATGGAGAAACGGACGAACTCCTTTACAACAGGGTCTTCTCCTACAACTCTACAGATAATACCCAAAATTTTCTGGGATTCAGCAATCTCTACAAGAAAGTCCGGTTTATCAGGAATCTTTCTGAGCAGGATTTCAGGGAGGAGTTCAGGTTCAGGGAAAACCTGTTGTCCGAAATGGCAGATAACGGCATAACAGATTACGAGAGCATATCGCGGATTGTGGAAACTTACTACAGGGACCCGGAATCTGCCCTGAAAATTGTAAGGGAGGGCAGGGAATGAGCAGCAGGCTGTTGCAGGGAAAGAATCCTTTGAAATCGCCTTCTGAAGGGCAGAATAATAAATTACGGGCGTTCGGGAATAACATTCCATTAATGCCGTTATCAGTTTCCATTTTTGGCACTTTTTTCAGGTCTCACCTTCAGTCTTCCAGATTTGAACGCGATCTTAGAAGATCCAAATTGCCTTTCACCAGGGAGGAATATTTTTCCTATACGGCCTTTCTGTCCATAATTGTCGCCATAGTGGCACTTGGGATAGGCATAATTACTGCACTGTCTTATGCCAGATTTTCATTCCTTATTCTTTCCGTATCTTCCTTCGCGGTTATTCTATTTATAGCGCTTGCTCTTGAAATACCTTCGGCAAAAGTTTCAGCGAGAAAGAAAGACATAGACGCTAAACTGCCAACATCAATAGCATACATGTCGGCAATGGCTTCTGCAAACATTTCCATCGACACAATATTCTATGATCTTGGAAACAGCCCTGAGTACGGGGAAATATCTTCTGATGCGAGAGCAGTCTCGGCATCCTCAAGACTTTTTGGAAAGGATATTATAACTGCAATAAAGGAAGCTGCCAAGTCTTCACCGTCAGTAAGATTCTCCGAATTCCTCCTGGGAATTGTCACAACACTCACTTCCGGGGGAGATCTCAAGGAATATTTCCGGGGGAAAGTGAAACAGTACAGCTCTGAACTTAATAATGATGTAAAGAGGAACAACGAGTCCCTGGGAATAATGGCAGAAAGTTATGTTACGGTAGGAGTGGCATTTCCACTCGTACTGCTGATAATAGTTGGAGTGATTGCGGCACTTTCTCCCAGTGCACCCGGCCCGTTGATAGCAGTCCTGTACGTTGCTGTAATCATAATTATTCCGGTTATTTCTGCTGTTTTTGCTATGTTCATCAGAAGCACATTAAGGGAAGTGGATCTTTGATAAAGAATAAGGTTTCCCTGCTTCTTGCCGCTACAGCGGTGGCTGCGGTATTCGTCATTCTCTCCGCAATCCCCTCATCAGGTTTCTACAGCCTGAGGGGAGATCCGACCTTCACCATATCAGTCTTTTTTGCAGTAATTCTTATCACATACGGAATAGCAGATACTCTGGAGAGAAACGAACTATACGACGCAGAGAAGCACCTTCCAGATTTCCTGAGGGATATTGCTGAATTCACAACATTCGGAATGCCGGTTTCAGAAGCCGTAATGAATATGAACCCTGACGATTACGGGGCTCTGGCAGGTGAAATCAGGGGCGTGTCATCAAGAATTTCTCTCGGGGTTACAGCAGAGGAGGCCTTCCAGAATTTCGGGAGTTCACTGAAATCCGACAAGATCAGGAGAGTTGCAGGAATAATCCAGAAAGCCAGCGAATCCGGAAGCAACACTTCAGATGTGCTGTCCATGGCTTCCGAATTCATGATGCAGACTCACCTGGTCCGTTCAGCCAGGGTCTCCGAAATGAAGAACTACACCCTGATCATGATAATTTCCTACGGCGTTTTCCTTTTCGTGATTCTTTCAGTTGATCTCCAGTTTCTTGCAAAGTTGCGGGAGACAAATGCCGTCAACGGATCATTTTTCCTTGCAAATGCAGGCAATCTCGTAATAGAGAAGATTTTCAGCCTCGGAATCCTGATCCAGGGTGGCACTTCAGGAATAATTTCAGGCGTATTGAAAGACGGCAGGATAAGTTCCGGAACTCTGCTTGCAGGAATACTCATTGCCTTCAGTATCGTCATACTGACAACACTTGGAGTGATATAATTGCCTAGGAAAAAGGATGATTATTTATCTGCAGAATTTTCCGAATCTCCCGTTGTCGATGCAAAACCTTCGGACAACGATCTTCTGTTTCAGGAAATCAATCATGGAACAGTCTATTCAAGAATCTTTATCGATCCTGAAACATCGATCATAAGATATGAGTTGATCGAACCGCAAAGCAGAGTTCTCGGGCCCTTTCTGGAAGAACTCAACAGGGAATTTGCCGGGGTTTCGTCTGCTGACGGGAAAAGCACGGCATCGAAACGGGAAGCATTTGTTGAGGAATTCCTGAGAAAGGCCATCTCACGCAACCCTGATTTCGTTCCCGACCTGAGAAAGCTCAGGTATTATGCTGAAAGGAATGTAATCGGATACGGAAAGATAGACGGCCTGATTCATGATCCTAACATTGAGGATATTTCATGCAATGGAGCAGCCTCACCGGTCTATGTTTATCACAGGTCCTACGGGTACATCCCCACAAATGTGTCATTCGATACGGAAAATGAACTTAACCGGTACATCAGAAAAACTGTCCAGGATTCCGGCAAACACATTTCAGTGAACACTCCTGTGGTTGACTCGACGATCTATGATGGCTCAAGAATTCAGGCCTCTTTGGGAAAGCACATAACAACAAACGGGCCGAGCTTCACAATCAGGAAATTCCGGTCTGAGCCTATCAGCATTATCGACCTGATAAACTACGGCACAGCAACCCCGGAAATATTTGCCTACCTCTGGATGCTTACCGAATACGGCACAAATATGATAGTTGCAGGAGGAACAGCTTCGGGAAAGACGACCTTCCTCAACTCGTTGCTGTCCTTCATTCCGCCGGAGGAAAAGATAGTCACCATTGAGGATACAAGGGAACTGAACCTTATTCATGAAAACTGGGTTTCCCTGCTTACGAGGCCCGGTTACGGAAGGACTGATTCAAGCACAGGCAAGAGGGCCGGCGAGATAGATATGTTTGATCTTCTTTCAGCCTCCCTCAGGCACAGGCCGGACTATGTGATAATCGGTGAAGTGAGGGGGAAAGAGGCATTTACGGTATTCCAGGCAATGTCTGTCGGCAGGCACAGCCTTGGAACGTTCCACGCGGAAGATATCGGCACCCTTATCCACAGGCTTGAATCCAAGCCGATTAATGTTCCAAGATCACTTCTCACCTCTCTTGATGTTGTGGCAACCCTTTCCATGCTGAAAGCCGGAAAGTCCATGGTGAGAAAGCTGGAGACCCTGTCAGAAATTGCGGAAATAGACAGGTCAACGAATGACATAATTGTCAATAATGTATATTCCTGGTCTTCAAACCCGGAAGGCTATGAATATTCCGGTTACAGCTATGTTATCAGGCGCCTTGCCGAGAGGACAGGGGAAAACATGGAAGATCTCATGGCAGAGCTTGTTATAAGGGGCCTATTCCTGGAAAGGCTTGCAGAAAGCGGCATTACAAGATTCAGTGATGTTACCAGGCAGGTGAACAGGTTTTACAGGAACCGGGAATCTACCCTGAAAGAATTTGGACTATAGCCCGCAATGGTCATTCCCCTTCCGCTTTTCCCTCAGGCTGGATTGCTGCAGGTTCTCCGATCAGCCTTTTTGAAATCAGCGGTATGTATATTGTCTGCAATACTATAGAGAAAAGCACGACAAACGAAACTGAGACATTTATCAACGGACCCCACTGTATGAGTATCGGTATGTTGTTGGCAAGGCCCACGACATAAGGAACGGTTGACATAACTACGGATACCACTCCTCTTGGTCCCACAAGGGAAAAGAACGTCCTTATCCGGTTGTTCATGGGAGTATCGGAATTGTTCGACCTTATCACTGAGAGTGATGAGAATACTGCCATTGGCCGGGTAAGGAAAATTACAACCATCGCGAGAGCGAATCCGATGAAGAAGTAGTTGATCATTTCCTGCTGTGTCATCATGCTCCCCAGCAGAAGGAAAATTATGGCCTGGGACAGGAAAGAAAGGTTTTCCTGGAAATTGGTTTCCCTGTTCCAGAATATGCTCTTGTCCGAGAAGTTGCCCACGATTGCTCCAGTTGCGATTATTGCAGGGAAAGGAGTAATGCTCATAGCTTCAAGCAGCGTGAATTCAAGGATCACTATTCCGAGAAGCAGGCCCACAATGAGGTTCTCAAAATTAAGTATCTTGTTCAGGTAAATAACCGAGAAGCCTATTGCTATACCTATCACTGAAGGGATAGAGATCTGCATAAGGAAATAGACAAACGTTGCCGCGAACATTCCAAGTGGTTTCGCTAAGGTTGTGAAAAGGGATACGGTGGAAGCGCCGGGGGCGATAAGGACAATCGCGATCGTAACAAGTATGATGCCCAGCGGATCATTGAAAAGGCTTTCTCCAATCAGAGTACCTGAAATATCTTCCTTTATGTTTATTCTCCTGAACAGGGGAATTATTGTCACAGGATCAGTGGGAGATACTATTGCCCCGAACAGAAACCCAATTCCGAAAGGCGCACCTGTAAGAAGTGAAAAGAAGAGACCCGCAGCTATAGCTGTAACAACTATACCCACAGTATCGAGTGATATGATTCTCCAGAAGTGCCTCCTCAGTACCCTGAGGTTAATGTTGTGGCTCTCATAGTACAGTATGATCATCAATCCAAGGAGTCCGATTCCCACGGTACCGAAGGAAGACATCAGGTTTATCGCGAACTGGTGGTCAATTACGCCAAGAACAGGGCCGAAAAGGATCCCCAGAATAATCAGTATGGGAATTTCGGCGACAGAAGCTTTCCTGGAAATAGGGATAGCAAAGGCTGCAAGAATTAAAATGAAACTTATCTGGTAATACTCTGAGGCAAATATTGCAGCCATCATCCCCTCATTTATACATCATCTTCTATCGATACTGGCATTTTCCTTTTATGAACTGAACTGTCATACATCCCTTTTACCCTTTTATGTTCATCG
>OFHI01000097.1_pt1 | contig 19585 bp, 21 predicted proteins | sample 1522021 | NCBI WGS metagenome assembly OFHI01 (sample SAMEA2464839, study PRJEB22497) | soil metagenome | biome: Grassland; feature: Farmland; material: Clay | place: Australia | collected 2013-02-01 | depth 1.4 m | reverse complement strand
CCGATATGGCTTCCCTCGGGTTTAACCTGGACGATGGAGAAGGAAAGTGCATAGTGTGTGGATCTGCCGGAAAAATGTCTATCTTCTCCAAGTCTTATTGAATAATAAAAGTTAATGATGGCTAACAGGAAAGAGAACTGGAAGGACGCGAAGCTGATCATATTCGATATGGACGGCGTCCTTACGCAACACCCCAGCAGCTGGAATTATGTGCATGAAAGGCTGGGTGTCGATAATGGCAGGAATTATGAGCTCTTCAGGGAGCGCAGGATTTCATATACCCAATTCCTGAAAAGCGATGTTGAGCTGTGGGAGACAAAGCTGGGAAAAGTAAGGAAAAACCAGATTGAAGCCATACTCGCTGAAATCCCGTTCAGCAGGAACCTCAGGAATACCGTTACGGAGTTGAAGTCGCAGGGCCTGAAGGCTGCTATAGTGTCTGGCGGCATATCATGGCTTGCTGACATGATCAACAGGGAAGTTGAATTCGATTACTCATATTCAAACAGCATTTTCACCAGAAAGGATGGAACCCTTTTGCCTGACGGACCAGCTGAAGTTGACCCCTACAGGAAGGATGTGCTTGTTCTTCACCTGCAGGAAGTGCTGGGCATCAGCCGGGACGAAACAATCTCCGTTGGCGACTCTGAACAGGATATTCCGATGTTCAGGAATTCTGGAATCTCGATAGGCTTCAACCCCATGACTGAAGAGGTTGTCCGGAACTCTGACATAAGCATAAGATCCTCTGATCTGCATTCCATCATAACCGAACTGGACAAATTATATTGACCTTCTTCACGCCATGATACATTTTATATACATTCCACATTCCTAAATGATGGAGAAGATTTCCCTCACAGAAGATTTACATAGACTGCCGGTAGGTGTGAATTGCATCGACAACGTAATGGGAGGAGGGCTTGAACCGAAGGTTATAACCGAGATTTACGGTGAGGGCGGTTCAGGAAAAACAAATCTTTCAATGCAGTTCACTATCAGTGCCCTGAAATCAGGAAAATCAGTTATATATCTTGATACGGAAGGATTTTCCACCGAAAGGTTTCTGCAGATGTGCGGAGAAGATAATGAAATCGCCAGCAACATGATGCTCTACAGAATAGAATCCCTGGACGATCAGGAACTGGCCATAATGAAATCCGCAAAAATGTTCGAGAAGAACCGGAAAATAGGGCTTATGGTTATAGACTCTTTCACCGAGTACTTCCGGCTTGAAAAGTCAGCCGATTACTCGTCAAGGATAGCAGGGTTCCAGAAGCAGCTGAATATGCTATCCGGCATTGCACTCAGGAACGGCATTCCCGTGCTTATGACGAACCAGATATACCAGAATGTGGAATCAAACCAGCTCCTGCCTTTTGGAGGCTTCATTATAGATCATGTTATGAAGGCCATATTCAAGCTTGAAAAAACTGGAATGGGCAAAAGAAAAATGACCGTTTTCAAGCACAGATCCATTCCGGAGGGCAATGAAGGAGAGTTCAGGATAGTTGATTACGGAATCACCTGTGAGGTGTGAGCATGGGAGTAGACATTTCGGATATTGCAGTAAAGCACCAGACGACACTGAAGGAACAGTCCGGCTTTACGTTCTCAGTGGACGGGTTCAATATAATATACCAGTTCCTCAGCAGCATAAGACAGCCCGACGGGACTCCACTGATGGACAGTGAAGGAAGAATAACGTCCCATATTTCAGGGATGTTCTACAGGACGATCAACCTTCTCGATAACGGCATTAAACCGGTTTTCGTGCTGGACGGTAAACCGTCGCCACTGAAGAACAGGACGCTGCATGAAAGGCGGCTTGTAAAAGAAAAGGCGAAGGAAGAACTGAAGATAGCGAGGGAAGAGCACGACGAGGAAAAGATAAGGTCATATTCAGCAAGGATTAGCTACATAACCGATCAGGTTGTTGAAGATGTGAAAGAACTTCTGGACTATATGGGAGTGCCCTGGGTCCAGGCCCCTTCAGAGGGGGAAGCGCAAGCCTCCTACATGAGCAGGGCCGATCTCGTTAACGGAGTGATATCACAGGATTACGACTGCCTCCTGTTCGGAGCAAAGAGAGTTTACAGGAATTTTGCAATTTATGGCAGGAGGAAACTTCCCGGAAGGAGCATATACGTAAATGTTTCTCCGGAATTTGTAGAGCTTGAAGAGACTCTTGAAAAGAATGACATAACCCTTGAACAGCTTATTGACATAGGCATAATGGTTGGAACTGATTTCAACAAGGGCCTTAGGCGGGTGGGTGCAAAGACAGGCCTTAACCTCATCCGCAAACACGGGAACATCAAGAAGATCCTCGAGGAGAGAGGTGAATATATTGAGAATCTTGATGAGATAAGAGAATTCTTCCTTCACCCGCCGGTGACTGATGAAATGGATATAAAGTTCAGGAAGCCTGACAGTGAGAAGCTTATCGGGTTTCTGTGCGACAACCACGATTTCTCGAGAAACCGGGTTGAGCCATACATAGAAACCCTTGACAGGACATTCGGTCAGAGCAGCCAGTCAAACCTGGACGTCTTTTTCTGACCGGAATGAGCCTGACAGAATAGCTTTTAGTTCCAATATTAGAATTCTTGAAGAAAAACACTATTTAAATTAGTTTAAACATATGCGATTATTTTAAATACTTACAAGTTTATATATAAATGCATTGAGTAAGGAAAAATTATTGTTGGATGTATCACATGTTTCGAAGAGAGGAAGCTCACTCAGGATAACGCTCCCGAGAAAAGTCACTGAGAAACTGGACATTAAGCCTGAAGATATACTGGGCTTTTACTACGATGGAGAATCCATAGTACTTGAAAGGGTAAAGTGATCTGCCACCACTCAGCAGCAATTTCAGCGCATGAGGGACTGAACAAGAGATTTCTCCTTCTGGTAGAGATCCCTTGAGGGCAACAGCATATCTACTAGTGCTTTTGTCAGGGCAGCTTTTAAGTCCATAGGGTGTATTTCGCCACTTGTGTATAATTTTTCAAATTCCTCATAACTTCCCAGCGCAATCTTTCCGCCTTTTTTCTCCGGCCTTTCTATTACAAGGTCTTTTCCGTAATATGGCATTATTATGTATTTTACTATATCCACCAGGGGATTTCCTTCGATTTCCCTGATTGGGCAATAGGCGTTCCTGATCTTTCTCGCTATCTCCTCATCAGAATCCGACAGGAAAATTGCCGAATCTGGATCACTCTTTGACATCTTCTTGAACGAATCCATTCTGCCGCTTCCTGTAAGGCTTCCAAGTAAGGGGCCGTGCAGGGAGATTACCTTCTTCCTTCCCATTTTTTCAGCCACATCTCTTGCCAGCATGTGGGCGTGCCTCTGGTCCATGCCTCCCACGGCAATGTCCAGATCCATGTAGAAGATGTCTGTTACCTGCATTAAGGGGTAAATGAACTTGCTGAAATCCTTGTCCGCATCCTCCTCAGTCCTTCCCATGATTGGAAGTGCCCGGACTATTCTTTTCAGGTTGGAAGATTTGGCAACTTTAAGAAGGGTCATCCAGTATTCGGGATCTGAAACAAGATCGGATGCCCATTTGAACTTTACAGAAGGAACCAGGCCCATGGCCTCCATGCTTTTCTCAAGCAGCTCACCACTTTTCCTTATAATATCAAGATCTCCTCCAAGCTTGTCGTTGACCATGGCGTGCCAGTCTGCAAGAAGGATTGTTACGTCCATTCCGAGCTCTGCCAGGTCGTTTATTTTTCTGGGCCAGAAAACGCTAGTTCCGAGATGCGGAAGGCCGGAAGGCTCAAAACCGATATACGCTTTTATATTTTCTTTTTCCAGCACAGATCTGGCTTCCTCTTCGGTGACAACCTCAACCATATTCCTTGTAAGAAGATCGTATTTGTCCATTTGCAGCAAGACCATAAATGGTATCATTTAATTAAGCTTTGTGAGCAGGCTTCCCTGAAAGAGCACGAAATGCACCTTCTCGGATTATCGTGTTTCCTTTCCGGCATGCCTTCAGTTCTCCTCATCTGCCTTACTGTGGAAAGGAGCCGCTCCTTGAGTTGAGGGCTGTTTTCAATCCTGAATGCATAATTCCGGTATTTCAGAACTCCGTACTTAATGACAACACCCGGATAAGCTTCCTCAAGAATCAGGAAATAAGCTGCCATCTGCAGCATGTGCCCTGGCCTGGGAGAGTCCGAGTTCGTAGATTTGTATTCGTAAGGAATGAGTTGCCTGCCTCTCTGTATTACCTTGTCGGGTTTTCCCGAAAGGCCGAATCTCGCTGAGTGCAGTATTTTTCCTTCAGATTTGAGATCTCCATAAACCGCTGCACCTCTTGGAATGGCAAAAGTCTTCCTTCTGGAATAGAGTGTTACTGACAGCGCGAGCATAAGTGCAATAAACAGGGACAGGACGATCTCCAGCAAGAAATTGTCCATGATTACAGGATCCCCGTGATGACTGCTACAAGTGCAAAAAATCCGGTGAAGAAAAGAATCAAAGAAATCTTCATTCCAAGACCCACTCTCCTGAAAGATGGATCAAGTTTTGCATGCAATTCCTTCCCGTTGTCTATCCTCGCCCTGGAGCCATGCCCCCTGGGATATCCCTCCAGATCCATGTACCAGGCCACATTGCAGAATTCGTATTCTGATATTTCTGAAGCGCTAATTTCTCCCTTGCTGTTCAGTAGTCGCCCACCCCCGGGCCAGAATTGAGAATGAATTGATAAAGAGGAACTGGCAATTCATCAGAAATCCAGTTTTTCTACATATATGTCCTTGTATGGAGCATCCTGCCTCAACCTTATCTTTTTCTCCCTGACAAGGAAAAGGCAATAAACAAGGAATGATGCGTGATCTTCAATGGTATATCCCCATACCTCTTCTATGGAAAACACACTTCTTTCCATGGACATGATCTTCCTGAGAACTTCTTCAATTTCTTTCTCGGGCTCCTCAGCGTGGAGCTCAAAGATTATGTCTTCCATTATGGAGAGCTGTACCTTGTTTTTCTGTGCTGCTTCCGGCCTCTTTTTTTGTGTCTTCTTGTATGCGACCTTCATGGCATCAAGAAGCTCAACGAGAAATACCTGCCTTTTTTCGGTGTGCTTCACCGGTTCGTAGAGGTTAACGAAGTTGGGTGCCACTTCTTCTCCGAATTCCACCGTGATTTCCTCAGTAACCGGATCTTCATCATTCTCTTCCGAAATTCTCGACTGAACCGATTTCTCACTCTTCTCAAGAAGTATGTGCCATGCCTGGCTGATCAGGTAACCGGCAAGACCGAATTCATCAAAGTCCTCGTCAATCATTGACGAGAATATTTTCGTGAATGCGCCTATGTCGATATCCCATGGGTCTATTACACCTTCAGAGCAGAGATTGAAGGCAGTCGATATTGCCTTGGAAACTGGATCGTTATAATCCTTCTTGGTGTTAATTTCCTGGAGTATGTCAGTATACATGGTAGTATCAGAGTCGAGCAGTGTCCCCTGGACTATTATGCTTTTCAATACTTCCTCATTCTCCATCAGAACACCTCCAGTTCCTGGTCTATTGTTTTCTCGAACACTTCCGTGTTTTCATCATCGAAACTTGTTACTCCAATTATGTGATCTGAATATTTCAGCATTGCTTTCCTTAGTGATACCACAAGGATCTGTGACGTCTGCGAGTTTGCCCTGAACATTTTTCCTATTCTTTCAACATTTGCACCATCTAGAAACATGTCCACCTCATCAAGATAATACACCGGAGACGGGTTCGTGCGCTGTACGGCCATTATAAAAGACAGGGCCGTAAGGCTCTTCTCTCCCCCGCTCAGGGAGTCCAGTTTGCTGAAGTTGCTTCCCTTGGGCCTTGCCCGTATCGATACCTCAGCATTCATAGGATCATTTTCGTCTGATAACAGGAGTTGGGCCTCGCCTCCTCCTGACAGGGTATAATAAATCTCGTTCATGTCCTGGTTTATTCCGTGGTAAAGTTTGAGAAAAACTGTCTTCTTCTGTTCGTTGAGACGTGCTGTAAGCTCCTCCAGTTCCTTCTTCTCACTTTCGAGCTTTGTTTTTTCTGCATCAATGCGGCTGAACTCTTCCTTCACGATGTTGTATTCCTCTATCGCCCTGTGATTAATGGGGCCCAGGTCATTTATCATCTTCTCGAGATTTGTTATGTGGACCTTGATTACTGAAACTGACATCTTCTCTTCGATCGGTTTGCCGCCGATCTTCTGTATTTCTTCCTCGAGAGATTCCTTCTTGTTTGTAAGATTCTCCATTCTTGCATTGAGCGTGATTATAATCTCATTTTTGGTTGAAATCGCTGACTTGTTGCTGTCAAGCCTGGCCATAAGGTCATCGATTGTATTTTCAAGCTTGTTTATCTTTTCTGTAAATTCTCTTGAGCGTGCATCCATCTGCTCTTCCATTATACGATATTTTTCGAGTACCGCAGTCTGCTCCTTTTCAAGGTTCCCGTTGGCGGTTATCTGCTCCCCGAGGGATATGAGCTTTTCCCCGTAGTTTTTGATCCTTTTCTCAGCTTCTGAAATTTTTTCTTTTGTAAACCTGATTTCAGATTCAATTGTTGAGTTTTCTGACGAGACCTGTTGGGCCTGATTCTTAAGGCTGTTATATTCAAGCTCCAGGTTATTCTGCTTTTCTATGGCCTCCGGTGAAAGCTGTTTCAGCTTCTCGTATATCGCATTCTTCTCTTCCTCGTTCCTGCCTATTGATGCATTGAGGCCGTTGATTATATCATCCTGTGCACTTATTCTTCCTGCTAAATCAGATACCTCTGCCGTAAGTGACTTTATTCTTTCCCCAACCGACGATAAGTTGCCCCGGGAATCTTCCACAACCTGCTGCAGGTTACTGGATAGGGTGGATTTAGAGCCTTCCTCCCTGGACTTTTCCTTAAGTTCCTCTGTAAGGCTGTCTAAAAGAGCCCTCGTGTCCTCTATGTCAGTTTTTACCTCAGACATCCCGTCGCTCAGTTCCTTCAGCCTTGTTGAAGCCTGTGAAAGCCTTGCCTCAATGTCTATGGAACTCTGGGTCTTCTGGGAATATCCGCCAGTTATTGCGCCGCTAGCCTCGAATATATCCCCGTCAAGTGTTACAAGCCTTACACCAACCATATATTTCCTGGCTGTCTGCACATTATTAACAATAACAGTATCCTGGAATGCGTACCACATGGCCGCATCATATTTCTTGTCAAATTCGACTCTCTCAAAAACATAACCGAGAGATCCTTCCGATTTCTGGACAATTATAGCTTTCCCTCTTGGCCTGCCGCTGGTGATTTTATTCAGCGGAAGGAAAGTAAGTTTTCCTATTTTCTCTCTCTTGAGGAGTTCAAGGCATTGCTGTGCCACAGCATCATCATCAACGACAACTGCGTTGAGTCTACCACCTGCAGTTGCGTCTATCGCATTCTTGTATTCGTCATCAAACCTTATAAGTTCCCTGATGGGTCCATGGATGCCTTTTATTTCACTCTGGTTCCTTGCGTTCATTATTGCATTGAGGGCCTTATGCGTAACACTCCTGCTGCCCTTTGATGACATCTGCAGGCTGTCATATTCCCTGCCTACCTTGCTGATTTCGTCCTGAAGAGCGTCTTTCTTCTTCTGCAGGCTGTCCAGTTTACCCTTTGCCTTATAATAACGCTTGTTGAGATCCTCGAAATATGTCTTTCGCTCGTTATCCTTGCTGTCCATATCCTTGAGGCGCCACTGAGCGTCTTTTATCTGGAATTCTATTTCTCTCTTCCTCTCTTCCTGTGTGGCCAGTTCATTTGTCCTGGATGATCTCTGGCTTTCAAGCCTGCTTCTCGCATCGACGGACGTGTCAAGTTCTGCTCTCAGGCCATTGGTTTCTGAATCCAGCTTCTTCAGTTTGTCCTGCAGATCCCTGGCCGCCTTTGATGATGATTCATTTGCCCTCCTCATTTCAGAGAGTTCAGCAAATACACTGTCCGCTTCCCTGCCAATATTTTCAAGTTGAATGTTATTTTCCTTCAGTTTTGATTCCTTGGATGTTATCAGTTCCAGGAATTCGCCCACCTGTTCCTTCTGATCATCAGCATCATGGGTTATTTCCCTGATGCTTTCTTTAGCATCTTCGACCTTCATTTTATACTGGGCGATCTCTATCCTGAGATCCTCCATCTTCTTCCGGAGTTCGATCAGTTCCCTGCTTCCAACAGCATCTCTCTGTGCCTCGACTTTCTTCTTTTCGGCCTTTTTCTCATCTATTTCCAGGACGATCTGCTGGTTGTGCCCTTTAAGTGAGCCTATCTCTATGCTTAGATCTCCAACCTGTTTCATCACGGAATCCATATCCCGGACGATGCTCCCAAGCTCATATGTCATCAGTGTTGACCTGAGATCCTTTATTTTTTCATTGTAATTGTTATATTTCTCAGCATTCTCCTTCTCCTCGCTGAGTTGATCAATCCTTCTTCTGGAATCCTCAAGCATAACTTCCAGCCGTGAAAGATTTTCTATTATTCCGTCAATGTCTTTCTGGGCTTTTTCTATCTGGACGTCAAAACTCTCAATTCCTGCAATTGATTCGAGAAGCTTCCTTCTCTCCACGCCTGACATCTTAACTATGTTGTTTATGTCCCCCTGAAGTACAAAACTGTAAGAATCAAGGTAAATATGGAGGGTATCCAGGATGTGTTCCACATCACTTCTCTTTGCCCTTGCCCCATTTATATAATAAACTGAATGATAATTTTCCTCGTCGGAAACAAGTTCCCTTGTTATTCTTATTTTCCTTTCCTCTTCGGGCACATCCATCTTTTCAGTGTTTATCGTAATAGTGACACTTGCCCTGTTTTTCTGTTTCTGGTTGGCAGAGGCTTTGTGAATAAGGTCCGTCAGCCTGTCAGCCCTTACTGTTTTTGATGATCTCACGCCGAGAACGAAAAGCATTGAATCTCCAATATTGCTCTTCCCGCTTCCATTCGGACCGCTTATCACTGTAAACCCTTTCTTGAAGAGAATTTTTCTCTTGTTGCCGAATGATTTGAAGTTGTCCAGTTCAAGAGACTCAATAAGCATGATGATCAACGTCTGACAATTGTCTGAAATAATAAACCCGCCTTCGTATTTAATTATTTTTATTCGTCCGATTTGATAATCTTTTACTTTTTGGTCTTACAATCGAAGGAATATAAACCTTTTTGTTGCCATTCCTACGGCCCGTCATTTAAGGGGAGAATCAGTGAATTCTTGATTCCGGGAAAAAATTTTAATGTGTCAGCGCTTAACTGAACAGATGTCGATCCCCGGCGAAGAGAAGTTGTATGAAAAAATCAGGAATGAAGCCTATGAATTTGGCATAGGCAAGACACCGCTTCTTAAAATAAGTGTAAATGAAAGAACATCAATCTATGCAAAAATGGAGTACTTCAACAGGTTTCGCTCTGTAAAGGACAGGGCAGCATATTTCATGATCAGCAGGCTGTTGCATGAAGGAAGACTTGACAGTTCCAAAACCATAGTTGAGGGGACATCAGGAAATACCGGGATCGCAATAGCAAACATCGCCAGGGAACTTGGCATAAAGGCTGAGATTATAATTCCACAGGCTGTCAGTGAGGGAACAAAACAGAGACTTCGTAAGTCAGGGGCGATCATCGTTGAAGCTGATGATCTTGGGAACCCGGCCAACAGGAGCAGCACCCATCTGGCAATAATGGAAGCGGTGAACAAGGCAAAGCAGAACCCGGAAAGTTATGTCAATCTCTTTCAGCACGGCAACATAGACAATACACTTGCTCATTTTTATACCACCGGGCCGGAAATATGTGATGCCATAGGAAAAGTTCCGGAATATGCTGCAATAGGCATGGGAACAGGAGGCACAGTCACAGGTATTGCGAAATACCTGAAATACAGAAATCCGGGAACAAAGGTTTACGCCATCCAGCCGGAAACCGGAAGCTACATGCAGGGCCTCAGGAATTACAGTGAAGCCAGGGAGAAGAAACTCATAGACGACCAGATCGATTTAATCGACGGATGGATAAATGTAACCGAGGAAATGGCCTACAGAGAAGTCATGTATCTGCTGAAGGAACACAAGGTGTTCGTGGGAACTTCCTCCGGTGCAAACCTTGCCGGTGCCAGAATCCTTGCAGAGAGGATCGGAGAGGGGGATATAGCAACAGTATTCCCCGACAGTGGTGAAAAATATGAGTCGGTTTACACCACACATGGCCTTATGACTGAAGAAGAATTCAGGAAAAACCTCGAATATCTGCCGAATATTCCTGAGGATGCCATAATTCTGAAATGAAATATTCCTGATTATATACTAAAAAAGAGAAGATTACCTGCCCTTGAAGGCCGGTTTCCTCTTCTCTATAAATGCATTGATCCCTTCCTTTCTGTCCTCTGTCTCGAATAGCAGTGCGAACTTCTCTTTTTCATCCTCGAATATGTTGTCAGGCCTTGCTCTCACAAGGTTCTTTATATATCCGAGAGCCACAGGAGCTTTTGATGCAAGTTCGTCGGCAAATTTCAGGGCTTCGCCCAGATAGTCTTCGGCCACTTTCATGATGATGCCAAGCTTTTCTGCTTCCTCAGCCGTGATGGTTTTGCCCGTTGAAACGAGTTCAAGGGCTTTTCCCTCGCCTACCAGCTGCTTGAGCCTCTGGGTACCCCCGAAACCCGGCAGGATTCCCAGAGTAACCTCGGGAAGCCCGAGCTTCGAGCCAGGAGCTGCAATCCTAAAATCACACGCCAGGGCCAGTTCAAAGCCCCCGCCGAGAGCATAGCCATGAATCGCTGCAATCACGGGCATACCGTGCGAAGCTATGGAGTTCATAATATCGTGACCCTCTGTGGCGAACCTGAATGCTGTTTCTGGCTCCATGTCAACGAAATTCTTTATATTGGCTCCTGCTGAGAATGCCTTGTTCTCTCCGGTTATCACGACAACGCGGTTCCCTGATGCTGTTACCGCCTCGCCTATCTCCTTGAGCGTCTCTATGTCCAGAGGGTTGAGCGGCGATTCCTTGCTGATCCTGATGATCCTTACACTTTCCCTGTCTTCTACTTTTATGTTCCTGAATTCCATTACATCACCTTCAGTATTTGTAAAATCCTTCTCCAGTTTTTCTTCCGAGCTTTTTCGAGTTTACAAGATTTCTGAGAGTTATTGGAGGCTTGAATCTTGGATCACCGTACTCTGAGTAAAGAACATGCATGATGTCGTAAGTGACATCAAGGCCAATAAGATCAGTGAGTTCAAGTGGACCCATGGGGTGGTTCATTCCGAGCTTCATTGTGGTATCGATGTCCTCTTTTGTTGCTACGCCTTCCTCGTAAGCAAGGATTGCTTCGCGTATGAGGGGCATGAGCACCCTGTTTGAAACGAAACCCGGAAAATCATTAACGACGACAGGTTCCTTCCCGAGAGATTTTGAAATCTCCAGCACCTTCTTGAGAACCTCTTCCGATGTTCTGTTCCCCTTTACAAGCTCGATCAGTTTCATGACCGGAGGGGGGTTGAAAAAATGCATTCCCAGGAATCTCTCAGGATTGTCGACAAGGCCTGCAAGCAGGTTTATGGAAATTGAGGATGTGTTTGATGCAATAATGCAATCCTTTGATGCAAGGCTGTTTATCTGTTTGAACACTGCTTCCTTTGCTTCTATTCTCTCCAGCACTGCCTCAACGAATATATCCGACGATTCTCCCTCATAAAGATTGGAAGTGAATTTAATTCTCCCTAAGACGTCTTCTTCATTTTCCGTTATAAGGTTCTTCTTTTTGAGTCTTGAGAGAGATTTTTCTATATTGGCCCTGGCCGACTTGAGAGCTGTTTCATAAATATCGTTGAGTATGACTTCGTGTCCATTCTGGGCAAACACCTGGGCTATGCCGTTTCCCATCGTTCCTGCACCTATAACAGTAATTTTCAATACATCATCTCCAGAGTCATTGTGTGTCCTCCACCTCCACCGTGGCAAATGGTGGCGAGACCTTTTTCGAGTTTCCTGCTGCTGAGCGCATTGATAAGAGTCACGAGGATTCTTGATCCGCTGTTTCCCAACGGGTGTCCTATCGCTATTGCCCCTCCGTTGACATTGAACTTTTCCTCCTCTATTCCGAGGACTTTCTGGACAACCAGTGATGCCACTGAAAATGCCTCATTGTGCTCTATGAGATCGTAGTCGTCAATCTTCATTCCCTGTCTTTCCAGCAGTTTTCTTGTGGCTGGTATCGGAGCCTCCACAAAATCACGTGAATTGAGTGAAGCTGATTCATAACCGGTGATTCTGGCGATCGGCTTCAGCCCGTATTCATTAAGTGCATTCTCTGACGCCATCAACAATGCTGAAGAGCCATCTGAAAGCTGGGATGAGTTGCCAGCGGTAAGAACTCCATTTTCAGCAAATGCCGACTGAAGACTTGCGAGTTTTTCCATTCCGGTCACCCTGAGCCCTTCATCTTTTTCCAGCCCGTCTACAGGGAAGTACTCTTTCTGAAATTCTCCGGATTCTGTAGCCTTCTGGGCTCTTTCCTGGCTCCTTACCGAGAAAGTGTCTGCCTGTTCCCTCGTTATGCCGAATTTTCTTCCTGTTGCTTCTGCAGAAACTCCCATATGCTGGAAATAGAACGCATCCATAAGGCCGTCCCTGAGCATTGAGTCCTCTATCTTGAAATCCTTGTTAAGAAGCTGCCTTGGTCCCCACCTGAACTGGGGAGAAATGAGAAGCGGGGAATTACTCATGCTTTCCATACCGCCTGCGACAACAAGATCCCTTTCACCAAGCTTGATCTCCCTTGCCGCCGACTCGACTGCAAGCATACCTGAAGCACATACAACATTTACAGTGTATTTCGTTATGAGATCTGAAAGTCCTGCGAAGGTTGAAGCCTGCCCCGCAGGGTTCTGGCCGACACCGGCCTGGATTACATTGCCCATTATGACCTCTTCAATCTTCTCCTGATCTATGCCGGAATCAGAAATCACTGCTTTGATGGCAGCGGCACCAAGTTCTGGCGCAGAAACACCTGCAAGAGATCGACCGAATTTTCCTATGGGCGTTCTCTTAGCCGAAACAATATAAGCATCCTTCATAGGAATCTATACCGTATCAGCAGAATTCATTAATATTTTTCCGGACAATCTTTGAAAAAAGATGACTTGTGCAACAAGGCTCTCGCGAAATCAACTTTTTTGAGGCTCAACTATGAAACCTTTGTCCCCGAGAGAGATCTGGGAGCCATAATTGTTTATCGTCAGTCTGCAGTCGATAAAAATCAGCTTGTTATCCTTTATGATTATGTCAGAATAATAATCGATCTCCCTGTTCCAGAGGTTTACGGTTATAGTTCCAGAGTCGTCTGATACCTCAATTTTCAGGAGTCTGAGATTCTTGTCTTCCCTTGGAATCTCGCGTATTTTTCCAGTACTTGATACGGTTCCCCTGAAAGAAAATACTCCTTCTTTATCAAAGGACGAGATTGGTGTGTAAAAATTCTCCTGCCCCTTTGCGTATTCGATTATCTTTTTAGACCCTTCCATTGATAGAAGGTTAGAATTTTTCTCTATAAGTTCTTCAAGTCTCTTGATAGAGTCAGCGTTCATGCGGGGGCGCTTTCTTCAATTTCCCTGCTGAGTCTTGCCTTCTGCTTCTTGACATTCCTAGTAATATAACCGGCAATGAGGTTCATTGTTTTCTTCGAAACACCGCTGATTGAGCTCTTGACAATCTGCTTGTTATTGTAGAAATCCTCGTTGAAAGCATCGCCATGCATTTCTACAAACTCTTCAGCGATCCTCTTGATATTTGATTGTCTTATACTTCCCATGAGTACCTGCTCTGCTATTGCCACCGGATATAAAAAACTATCATTCTTCAAACTTCGGCGGAACCACCATTATTGGAATTTCGCTTAATTTAACAATTTCAGAGCTTACTGATCCGAGAAGCATCTTGCTCAGGCCTGACAGTTTCCTCGTCCCGGTAAGGATGAAATCAACACCATTCTCCCTTGCTGTCTTTATTATGACCTTTGCAACCTGATCGCCTGAAGCGTCCAGTTTCAGGAATGACGCGTTCACATGCTCGGGCTCAAGGATTTCCCTGGCTTCAGAAATGATGGCCTCTGCAGTTTCCTCCTGCTTCTGGTATACTGAGGGGGGGACATACGAGTCAAACGTTGGGCCGGCACCTATTACGGTAGGTGTCACATAAACAATATAATACTCATCTATTAACGACTTGAATTTCAGACCATACTTGAGGGCTTCCTTTGAGGCATCCGAGTTGTCGAATGCTATTAAGACTTTCATAATATATTAATGTACTAATGTGAATTTATACTTTTCCACGCTGTGACCTGATTCCCATATATTTGATCATTTCATTCGCGATATCTGGTGACATCCTTCCCACCCTGAAAAGAAGGGGCTTGCCCGCCTTATTGAGGATTAAAATGGAAATGGAGAGCCGGGTAATTGAAGAATAATGAGATCAGCCTTTGATCCAGGAATGTTTCTTCTTCAGCTCATCATTCAGCTTGTTTATGAGGTCTTTCTGTTTTCCGGAAAGATGCTTTGGTACCTCGACCTTAACCGATACAACTACATCTCCGGATCCTCTTGATGATAGGTGTGGTATGCCTGCATTCTTTATTTTTATTGTTTCACCAGGCTGGGTTCCTGCTGGAATCTTGAAAGGGAACTTTTCATCGAAAATCTCAACTTCCGCATCGGTTCCAAGAGCAGCTTCAGGAAAAGTAATTTCCTTGTTTATGTGCAAATCGTCATTGATTCTCCTGATTTTTCCATTGTTTGAAACGTTGAGTATGACATAAAAATCTCCAACCTGGCCGTTGTGGGCCTGCCCTTTTCCTTTCACCCTAAGTCTAAGATTGTCTACTGCCCCTTTTGGAATATTAATCTCAAGCTCCTCATTCACTACCTCACTGCCGGAACCTTTGCATGATTTGCATGGTTCCTGAGGTATCGAGCCTCTGCCTCCGCATGTTTTACATGTAGTTACCGAGACCATCCTGAAGAACCCCTGGCCCTGGACTACTCTTTGCTGACCGGTACCGCCGCAGGTATTGCATCTGTTGAGTTTACCATTCTTTGCACCTGAACCGTTGCATTCTCCACATGGAGCATTTCTCCTGTACTTTACAGCTTTTTTAGTTCCATAATAGACATCGTACAGAGATATTTCGAGTTGCATTGCCATGTCGAGATTAGGTCCGCTATTCCTGCCGAAACCGCCGAAGAATGAGTCTGAGCCGAACCCTCCAAAGCCACCGCCAAATATCCTGTCGAAAATATCGTTTATATCGCTGTAGTGGGTGAAATCCTCCCAGGTGAAATCCTGCCTTCCGGAGCCGAAGTCAACCCTGCCCGTCTGATCATACATCCGCCTCTTGTTGTCGTCAGAAAGGACTTCGTAGGCTTCCCCTATCTCCTTGAATTTCTCTTCAGCTACTTCCTTGTTGTCAGGGTTGGCATCAGGATGATATTTCCTGGCCAACTGCCTGAAAGCTTTCTTGATTTCGTCCTTGGATGCGGATCTTTCCACTCCAAGTGTTTCGTAGTAGTCCTTTGGCATTTATATGGGCCTCTCGATCACTCTTTTTCTTCGTATTCTGCATCAACAACCTTTTCATCACCCTGGTTCTCCTGACCGGCTGATGTATCGGCTGCCTGTTCTGCAGACTGTGCTCCTTCTCCTTCTGGAGGGGGCGTGGACTGGTACATCTTTGCACCAAGTTCCTGAACCTGTTTTGAAAGCTTTTCTGAGAGTTCTTTTATCCTGTCGAGGTTTTTCTCAGAAATTGCTGTTTTCATATCCTTTACAAGTTCCTGTATCTCACTCTTTGACTTTTCATCGATCTTGTCGCCGGCTTCGTTTATCGTCTTTTCAACAGTGTACACCAGAGTTTCGGCGTTGTTGACTGTTTCCACTTCTTCTTTCTTCTTCTTGTCGGCGTCAGAGAAATTTTCAGCTTCCTTCTTCATCCTTTCTATCTCTTCAGGAGTAAGCTTGTTTGATGCTGAAATGGAAATGCTCTGCTGTTTTCCTGATCCCTTGTCCACTGCAGAAACATTGATGATTCCGTTTGCGTCTATGTCAAACGTGACTTCTATCTGTGGTATTCCCCTCGGTGCAGGCGGAATTCCTACAAGATTGAACATTCCGAGGGAGACATTATCTGCTGCCATTGGCCTCTCGCCCTGGACAACGTGAACAGTTACTGCAGTCTGCATATCTGCTGCTGTTGTGAATATCTGTGATTTCTTTGTGGGAATCGTCGTGTTGGCAGGAATAAGCGCCGTGACAACTCCTCCAAGCGTTTCAATACCGAGCGTCAGTGGCGTTACATCGAGAAGGACAATGTCCTTTATGTCTCCGGTTAAAACTGCACCCTGTAGTGCTGCCCCGACTGAAACACACTCCATGGGGTCGACACCTCCTTCAACCTTTCTTCCGAAGTATCCCTCTATGAATTCCCTGACCTTTGGAATTCTTGTCGGGCCTCCAACAAGTATGATCTTTGTAAGTTCGTCCCTGTTGAGGTCGCCTGATTTAATGGCATCTTCTATAGGTGCCTTCATCCTGTCAATAATGGGCTTGATGAGTTCCTCGAATTTTGCCCTGGTAAGAGTGTACTGCAGGTGTTTTGGACCTGTCTGGTTGGCTGTGATATAAGGCAGGCTTATCTCTGTTGAAAAAGTTGATGACAGTTCTATCTTCGCCTTTTCAGCAGCGTCTTTAAGCCTTATGTAAGCTGATCTGTCGTTCCTGAGATCAATTCCTTCCTTCTGCTTGAAATCCTCTGCCAGGAAATCAACCAGGGTCTCATCCATATCTGTTCCACCAAGGCTTGTATCTCCGGATGTTGAAACTACCTCGAATACACCCTCACCAAAGTCCATGATTGTAACATCGAGAGTTCCTCCTCCAAGGTCAAAGACAAGAATCTTCTGAGACTGGTCCAGTTTGTCGATTCCATATGCAAGTGATGCCGCAGTAGGCTCGTTTATTATCCTCTTGACCTCAAGTCCTGCTATTGCTCCCGCATCCTTGGTCGCCTGCCTCTGGTTGTCATTGAAATATGCAGGCACAGTTATGACTGCTTCGGTTACAGGTTCTCCGAGAAAAGCCTCGGCGTCTTTCTTTATCTTCTGAAGAATATAAGCAGAAATCTGTTGCGGGGTGTATTCTTTGCTTCCAATTTTGAACTTGTGATCGGTTCCCATTTTTCTCTTGGCTGCATATATTGTGCCTTCCGGGTTCAACAAAGCCTGCCTCCTTGCGGGCTCGCCCACTAGCATTTCCCCTTCCTTGGTGAAGGCTACATAGCTTGGAAATGATTTCCCGCCTATGGATACTCCTTCAGCACTTGGGATTACTGTTGGTTTTCCGGATATGACTACTGCAGCAGCCGAATTGCTTGTTCCCAGATCAATACCGATAATTTTAGACATCATTTTCACCTTTTAGATACTATTACTTTTGAACTTCTAACTACTTCACCGTTTAGAGTGTATCCCTTTTGAACTTCTTCGATGACTGTACCGTCCTCACCGTTGTCTGCAACTGCAACAACCTCGTGAAGGTACGGGTCGAATTTCTTGCCCTTGGCCTCGATAGGCTTTAACCCATACATGGAGAGAATTTTAAGAGCCTGATCCTTCAGGGGGTTTACAACCTCTGGATCCTTGCCTGATAGTATTGCAGAATCCATTGAATCAATAGCGGGGAGGATGTTTCTGATAAGATCCTTGTTGGCATTCTTTATAATTGACTGTACTTCCCTGTCTTTTGCCTTGATGTAATTTTCCATCTCGGCCCTTTGCCTAATGTACAGATCCTTGTAGTGCATCAGTTCTTTGTTAGTTTTTTCCAGCATGCCGCCGAAATTCCTGGACTTGCTGACTTCTGCCATTAATTTCCTCTCTCTGCTCTTTTTCAGTTCCTGAGGGATTGTATATGAATCTCCACTATAGTGATAGGACATGCGATACACTTCACAGGTATATTTGTTCTTCTATATAAACATTATCGCACAGAATCATATCTTCTGTAATGTTATAAAGTGCCTTGTCAGTGACTTGTGCTGCATAATCGAGATCCTGGATCTTATCCTGAACAGATCTTCTATACCATCGATGTGATCTTCATCTGATATTGCAATTGAGCATTTTCCATTGTCCTTGAGAATCTCATGGAATTTCTCGAATGACCTTGAATACAGATCCACTATTGACTCGTGTTTCATGAAGGAATTTCTTCCGTACGGCATATCGGTCGCAATACCATCTATCCTGCCTGAGTAGTCAAGTTCCAGAATGTCGGAATTGTAAATTTCATAATCTTTTACACCGAAATACTTAAGGTTTAGCTTTGCACCCATAACCATATTCAGTGACATGTCGTTTCCTATCACTTTTCTTCCTGTAATTGCAGCTTCTAGAAGTATTCCACCGGTACCACAGAATGGGTCCATCAGAATTTCTCCAGGCTTTGTTCCGGACAGGTTTACCAGGTATCTGGCATATTTCGGATGAATTGATACGGGTGAAAAAAATGGCCTGAGCGGTGCCCTTCTGCTTTCCATATCTTTCTTGTCCCTTTCATATTCCAAAACCGTAAGGTACCATTTATCCGAATGAAATATCCTTACCTTGAAATCAGGGTCGTGAAATGATACTCTCCCTTTAGCGCCAAGTAAGTTGCCCAGTTCCTTTTCCAGACTGGATGAATGGCAGGAGTTCATATCAAGCAGCCTGATATAAAACGTTCCCGCTGGGAGGTTTTCTCCTGTAAAATCCTTATAGTCAGTTTCCTCGGACAGAATCCTTGATGCCCTATTGACAAAAGAAGCGTTCCTGATGTCTGAAATAGAGCCGGTTACAACCGCAAATCCTTCCTCTAACAGATCTGTGTGAAAAGAAGAATAGGTTTCCTCTAAAGAACTAAGTTCAGTTTCAGAGGCCTCCTGGTTTTCATGGCTGAATTCTAATAAATACCTGGTCTTAAGCAATTTCCATCATTGAGCTTCCTGAATTTTCTTGTATTCCTTTGCAAGGTCCGATGACAAAGTCTCATATACCTTGCTAAGCCTCTTTACCGATCTTTTGACTGCAGCCTGAGGCTTTCCTGTTGTAACTTTTACAGAAATCTGCGGGTTATCTATAACGGGATGTTTTATGAAATATCTCGATTCCTCTACCTGATCGTCAAGTAAGATTTCCTCTACAAGAGGCCTGAGAATAGTGTTATCGTAATTTAGCATCTCTAATACAATTTCATTCTTTTCCTTAGAGACTACCCTGAACTTGCAATCCATACCCTGTCATTTTATCTTCATATATATTTCTATCCTACAACTGCCGATGCAACAAAGAAGGCGAGAAGAACCAGTTTGATTCAGGATATGTGGAGTCTGATGAGCCCAAACAATTGTTATTTCATCATGTGTCGATATCTGTCATTCAATCTACATATATTTTCAACAAATCTTGCTTTTTTCAATTGCATATATCAAAACATTCATATATTGTCTTTATATATCTATTATG
>OFHI01000096.1_pt1 | contig 19609 bp, 19 predicted proteins | sample 1522021 | NCBI WGS metagenome assembly OFHI01 (sample SAMEA2464839, study PRJEB22497) | soil metagenome | biome: Grassland; feature: Farmland; material: Clay | place: Australia | collected 2013-02-01 | depth 1.4 m | reverse complement strand
TATTTAAGCTAACAGGAACATTCCGTTGATAGAATTTCATAATTCGAAAATACTTAAATAATAATTAGTAATTATGAAATATATTATGAAAGAACAAATGCTACCATTCGCTTTCACCAGCAGTGAGATTGCAGCTGCTAGAGCAATATCCGATCACTCCGGTTCATCAGTCCAGGAGCTGGCAGCTATCCTGAAAACATCAGAAAGCTGGGTTTCACAAATAGTGAAGAACCTTGAAACGAAGGGGGTTGTCAGGACAAGGAAGGAAGGGATGAAGAAATCAGTGGATATATCAATGATGAATTACGCACTCTCTCTTTCAGATTTATTCAAAATCGAACCCCAAGTTCCCTGGGAAAAACTGATTTCATATTCAAATATGGTTGCACTGTTCCTGAGTGCTACTGGAGAGAAGAGCTTTGAGCAGGGGGTTTCTCCGGTTTCCCTGTGGAGAGCTGAACGGAACCTCTCAATGCATGGAATGATCACGAAAGGACCGCAGGGCACAACACTCAGGAATAGTAGACTGAAAAACTTCGTCAACGAATATTCAAACCATGTCAGCAGGATGCACCTTCTTGAAAGACTGCCGAAAGACGCAGTTGTTCTCTGGAGAAGTGGTTATCGCGGCCTTTTCAGAATACATAATGCCAATGGAAAGGAAACAAGGAAAGATCTGCGAAATGCCCTGCCAACAGCACTATCCGCCTTTCCCGAATACGGAATCCAGTTCATTACGCCGGACTCGTACTATTATCTTGATCCTGAAACAAAAGAGTTGACCATAGAGGACATAATTATACATACACTGCTTATAGAGCCTGACAGCCAGACGTATATCACTTATGCTCTTCTTCTCATCTTCAAAGCCATGGATTTGGTTGATTTTGACTCACTAATTTCGAAATCGTGCAAATACGAACTTGAAGCAACCATAGAAGGTATGGTTCGTTACATTAGAAGTCATGGCGAGGAAAGAAACCTGTACCTGCCAAAGTGGAATGAACTAAAGGAGCAGGCTGACTTGTACGGAATAGTGGTCAGGTGATCGAACCAGACAGAAGGAATTTTGATCTCGAATATATCAGTAAAGAACTGGGCAAACTTGAAAAAAACTTTCCGGAGATGCTGAATATTTATGTTGTGGGGGGAGCGGTTATGGCTATGGATAGGCTAAAAGCCGGAACTAAAGACATAGATGTAATAGTCGAAAACAATCATGATCAGAGAATCCTGACAATTTCTCTTGAAAAATGTGGCTACTCAGCGCTTCAACCTCAAGACTTGAGTAGGCCTTACAAGGATCTGTCAGCTACAGTAATGGAGAATAGTGATGGCTTCAGATGGGACGTTTTTGTTAAGCGAGTGGCCGGAAAACTCATTCTTTCTGACAATATGAGGAAACGTGCAAGCACAGTGTATTCTGGTGAAAAAATCGAAGTCTTCCGATTATCAAAAGAGGATATATTTCTTATGAAAGGAGTAACCACTAGAGATAGAGACCTAGAGGATATGTATTTAATTGCAAGATCCGGCATAAATTATGACTTGGTGTTTGAAGAATGCATCAGACAATCTGAGAGTGACATTACGGGCACGATCTGGGAAACTGCCCTTAACGAACAATGCAGGGATCTTGAAAGAATATATGATGTCCGAGTTCCATTCCAAAGGAAGCTGGAGAAAATCGCCACAGACAAGATGTTGAGCAAAAGAATTTTAGACGCTCTGGGAGGTACTTCAAAGAGCAGGAGGGAACTTTTGCTTGAGTTAAATGAATTGAAACCTGCCGACATTGACGCAGGGTTGCAGATACTTCAGGAATCTGGCAAGATCAGAAAATCAACTGAAGAAAAATTTATACCGAATCATTCAGAATCTGAAAATCAAACTCCAAATGATTGAAAAAATCCCAATAACCTGAATGTGTAGATCTATGTTGACGATTTGCAAAACAATAGGACTAAGTTGAAATCTTCCGGGATAGCGTTCGATGAACTGATCTCGATTGACAGTCTGCCAGGTTGTAAACGAATTTCTAAAAAATTCTCATGATAAATTACTTCAGTCTCTTAGCATATGGTAATTCCATGCGCATATTCATCGGGGGTGCCACTGGTGTATTGGGTGTTCGTATGATTCCAATACTAATTCGACTGGGCCATGATGTTGCAGGCATGACACGGAGCCAGGAGAAGATGCAGATGCTCAGAGAATTGGTTGCCAGACCGATTCTATGCAATGTATACGATTTAGACAAGCTTCAGGAGTCAGTTGCAGATTACAGGCCCGACCTCATCATAAATATGCTCACTGATCTGCCCGATGAGCGGAGCGATCTGCCTGCATTCAGAAAAGCAAACAACAGGATACGGACAGAAGGGACCAGAAATATGCTGTTGGCAGCAAAATACTCCGGCTCACCGGGATTTATAGCCCAGAGTGTTGCATGGGATATGCCGGGCGAAGGGGGAGAGGCCGTAAAATATCTTGAAGACTCAGTATCAGGATATGGCGGAACCGTATTGAGGTACGGCCAGCTTTATGGGCCAGGCACTTTTTACGAAAATGAGAAACCTAACCATCCAAGGATACACGTTGATAGAGCAGCAGAAATGACAACCGAGCTTTTGGGCACATCAGCCAAAATCATCGAGATCGTGGAAAAGGAACCCGTTTCGTAGGCAAATTGTTAAAATCCCTAAACCCTCACCTTTCTTGCCTGCGCCTATACATATTAGCTGTTTATATTGAAGATCTTCACAATAAAAACACTCCCCTAGTACTAGTTAGGTAGCAAGGCGAAGTTTGTTGAGAACGATTCAGTACCTACTGATATACTGTGCCAGTATATTCCAGATATAAGAATCAAGTCAACGTGGAAAGTAATGGTCAAATTGGTAACACCACTGTAGTTTCCCTGAGCACTGAATATATACATATAGGTGAGCAAATTGCTTCCATTTCCAACTACAACGCCCTGTTCTGCAGGCCCCTGGGGCTGTCCGTTAACAGTTACGTTCAGATCAGAAATATTGATTGTTGCGTTAGAATACGGAAATAATAGATGCTGCGAAGTCTTAACAATATAAAACGGCATCAAATACTCAGTTCCTTTGGTCCAGTTAGCAATGGGAATATTGAGCATGAACCAAAAAGATGCGTTTTGACCATATGCTGTAAAGGTTTTGTTGCTCTGCGGCAATGAAGGGTAGTTGGCAAAATCACTTAATTGAAAACTGGGATCTGGTGAGGTAACACTCGGCAAAGTAAGATAACTTCCTATGCTATATCCTAAAATCGCAGTCACAATGACTACCACGAGGACTTTTGTTATTCTCTTCATCACTTAATCCCAATGTGTTATTCCAATTCATTTTATTAAATATATATTTTGTAAACATCGAGAAAATTTGATGATTTTTTCTGAGCCTTATTTTAAGGGATTCCAAACGAGGTAGTGCTTCATAGTGTATTGAAAATTGTCACCTTGTAACTGGCCTGAACCATGTAATTTTCAAATGATTTACATAATAATATCTCGAACTTGGCAATATTAATATACGATATAAATATAAATTTACATGACAGCGGTGAGGAAATGCTATTAGTAGAAAAAGTGAAGATTCATAACTATGAACCGGGAACATTCCAGAAATTAAGATCAACTTTCCAGGAAAGGAAAACGCAGATTAGGGCAGGCATAACAATTTTGATTATAGGAATCATCTTCATACTCCTGGGGATCAGGCAGATTTCTGCTTTAGATCAGCTTTATTTCTATTGGAGCTTCACCTACGTGAATCCGTTTGCTAATCTTGCCCCAGGGATTTATCCTGGATTTCCCCTGGTTGTAAGAACCTACGAAATCCTCATACCATGGGTTCTGATGGGAATCGCAACTTCAGGATTTGGAATTCTCCTTCTGGCGAAAGGCATGGGTAAGAGCCTGTTTGGAAGGAAGGAACTATAGTAACTATACAATTATCAGAATGCTGAATGCTTCAATCCCAGAATCATTCCCTTGTCCAGTTTCTTTAGTTGTTCTATTGCCTTGAATATAATTTCACAATTGGTATTTGAACCGTTATTTTCTGGGATTGGAAAATAAACGGGGAACCGCAAGCTTATCCTCTTATTAAATTTTTTAATGAAAATATATTTATTGGCATAATTGCTAAACTCTTTATGAAAGTAGAGGGTGAGGGCACACTTGCCGGAACTCCGGTTTGGATCGGATACAGAAGTTACAGCGTTTCAACGCCAGACGGCAGGAGTATCTATGTGGTTATTCCAAAAAAGACATTTGAAAAAACTCCAGAAAGGCTGAAGGTCACAATTGAGTGGGATTAGGGACCAATATTTTCAATTATCAACTGCAGAGTGATTGAATTTAATGCATGGGTTACTTGTGGTCTCCTTTTCTATCGCGCCTCTTTCGATGGAAGGCCGGTTCTGACTATAAACGGGATCAGCAATCCATATGCTGATATCAGGATTAAAGGCGTGTGAAGAAACAGGTTCCAGAGAGTGTAGCCTGGCATTGTGAAGTATGATAAAATGTTGAACAGGCCTATTACCAGGCCCACGAAACTGGTTGCCCTGAAAACAAGCATGTTGACCCGGGGATAGATCAGGGTCAGGATGGCAATTATTACAGGAGTTGTAAAGCAAAACATAATGCCAAAGGAAGAGTTGAGCAGCAGAAGCGGACTAAAATCAGGATCCAGCTGAGCGTTTATTGGCGACCAGAAAGCCAGAATTGCAAAAGGTATAACCCAGTAACGCCACGCTGGAAGCTTCTGAAACACATAATTATTCTGTGGTTTGTAGGCTTCCCATACCCACAGCATCCCTACTATCAACACTGGAACAAGGTTTCCCGTCACTACTGCAAGACCATAGGTGTCAGTAACGGCGATATGGTTGCTGAATGCCATGAACAAAAACAGGATGGCGAAAAACGAGTCCGCAACCCTGCCAATCCGTGAACCGTAGAAATAAAGAAAAACAATCAGCACAACAAAAGCAACATGAATGAAGGGGCTGAACCACAGGTATTCCACTGAATTCTTCATCAGAACTTCCTTGATTACAAGTGAACTGTCCTGCTGGGAAAAAGGCGAAGCGGCAAAAACAGGGAGGAATGAGCATATTAAAAGTGTAACCAGAAGCAGCAGAGTCCTGGTTTGTTCTTTCATATTAATATCTAGTCAGTATTGCTACTTTAGTCTTCTCATTTCTGAAAGTTGATAACCTGAATAAGCCATTGTGATGTGTAAGTTGGTACGGTGTGAGGCAGAAATATAGCCGATTAAAGAATGTACAGATCTAGTGTTCCACTGCTCTGTCGACTTGAAACCAATAACTTGGAAAAGAGATTTGAATACCCCGGTACTTTCCAGGATTTTGAGCTTTCAAAGAAACGCTCTGGAATAAATTTGATAAGTGAAATAATTTAATGCACGAGTTGATCAGAGATTGTTATGAAGATCCTCGAAGTAATACATGGATACCCTCCAGAGTATAACGCCGGCTCAGAGAACTATACTGAGACCCTGGCAATAGAACTTGCGAGAAAAGGTCATGATTTGTTCATATTCTGCAGAGAAGAGGATCCATCCCGCCCTGAGTATGAAGTGAGGATGCATCATGACGCTAAAACAAAAATAACGAAGTATGTAATAAACACAACTGGGAAAAGGCACACATTCATCGATAAAAAAATAGATCAAGCATTTGAAAGGGTGTTGAACAAGATCAACCCAGACATAGCACACATTGAGCACCTTAACCATTTATCTCTTAATATTCCACACATACTTAGAAAAAAAGGAATAAGAATGGTTTACACACTTCATGATTTCTGGTTTATGTGTCCAAGAGGTCAGTTCATACAAGTTAACAATAAGTCAGAACCCTGGAAGCTTTGCGATGGCCAGGAAGAAACAAAGTGTGCCACAATGTGTTACAGCAGGTACAAAGGAGAAAACACTACCCAGGAAAGTGAATTGCAGTATTGGACAAACTGGGTCTCTTCACGTATGGAAGCGGTTCACAACGCAGTGAATTCCATGGATGTTTTCGTATCTCCCTCAAAGACGGTGGGGTCTGCATTTTTGAAATATTTTCCAGAAAGTGAAAACAAGTTGGTATACTTGGATTACGGGTTTGATATTTCCAAACTTGGCGGAAGACAGAGAATTTCGAAGGATGATATATTCACGTTTGGATATATAGGTACCCACATTCCTGCAAAAGGTGTGGACTACCTTTTGATGGCATTCAACAAGATTAGTTACCCTGCAAAATTGAGGATATGGGGGAGGCACAGGCCGGATTACACTCCCCAATTGATGGCTTTAAGTGAAGAGCTGGCTAAGAAATCAAGCAACAAAGTGGAATGGATGGGAGAATTTCAATCTGAAAAAATTGTTGAAGAGGTGTTTAATCTTGTCGATGTAATGGTTGTCCCATCTATCTGGCTTGAGAATTCGCCATTAGTTATACACGAGGCGCAACAGGCTAGAGTACCTGTGATAACAGCGGATGCCGGAGGGATGGCTGAATACGTTGCAGATGGACAAAATGGGCTGCTCTTCGACTTCAGAAATATTTCCTCGCTGACAGAGGTGATGGTGAAGGTTATTGAAAACCGGCAAAGGATAGAGGCTTTTGGGCGAAAGGGTTACCTTTTTTCAGGAAATGGAGACATTCCTTCAATAGATTCTCATGCGGATTTACTTCTTGATATTTTCAACAGACTGAGCGCATAATACTGAAAGTTTCTTCCGATAACACAGCCAATGCATGCACGCTCATTCAACGGTAGCTGAATGGATAGTCAATACGGTATTTCCCGACTTATCAATGACTATATGGGATCCGTCCATAGCAATCACCTTTGATCTTCCGTTGTAATATGGCTCGACAAAAGCAAATCTCCTTGAGTACATAGGTTCTCCCCTCAAGTTGATGTGAAACCATCCTGCTGAATCTCTAGCCGCTGCCAGTCCTTTGTGAAATGGCTCCAAGCCAAGAAACGGTGAATAGTGACGATGGTTACCTTCGCGATCTATGTGCTGGAATCTCCTATCATCCATCTGGACCACAGCGAAACCTTCTTTGAAATCACCGGCATAATTGTAGTCCTGCTTATATGCCCTTTTTCCGTTCTTCAGTATGTGAAAATATCTCCTTTCCTTGCTCATAACAGTACAAAGTGCGTCCTGGAAATTTCCACACCATTCATACCGACTACTGTAAGCGGCCCTTCCATCAGGAAGTATATGGTAGTAGTCTCTGCCAGATCTTACTGCAGCCAGACCGAAATAAAATCCCCATACGTTGTCAAAAACACCCCCATAAGCCCTTTCACCGTCTGGTTTGATATGAAACCAGTAATTACCCATCCTCGCCGGTGCAAGTCCCGGCTCATGAAACGACATGACCTCATCGAACCTTTTCTCATAAAGGCGCCTTCCGTTTATTTCGTGATAAGTTCTTGATTTTGAGACTCTGCTCATCCTCCACAAATTCTTTTCGCAATCACCTTCTTCTGCTCTTAATCTTGGATTGTTATCAGTTTTCAATTTTCCTCTCTTCCCTGACAGGTCTCCTCATGGTACACTTCTTGCAGACCGGATAATCCATATAGTGCGATCGCAACTCTTGATATTTTTTTCCAAACCATATCTCGGGAAATCCTCCTCCGATACTCAATTTGCCGAAATCACCAAGACCTCTTCTCTCGGCGTCTGGTGCACAGCATGGATCAAACCTCCCTTCGGTGTTTATCCAAGCCTCCTTGCCCAAAAAGGGGCATTCCCAGGACAGCGGCATTATTCCCGTCTCATCTTTGTGCAATTTGTAGAAGTTGTCAAGTTTAAGTATTGCTCCAGTTTTCTGGTTGTAAACTTTTACAATATCATGGCACCTATCAACTGTCTTATTCCATTTGTCAATAGATTCTTTACTCTTCCTGAGATCGAGACTCCTTATCTCAGGAAAGTGTACCCAGAGCTGATGCCCTTTGACTCTGTCAAGGCCTAGCTCCATTGCAAGCTTAACGATATCCGGCAATTCTTGAACGTTATTTTCCATAAATGTAATTTGAAGTGTAATAGTGCACCTGTTGCCTCCAGATTTAGCTATGTTATCTCTTATTTTTACAAACTTACGGAGATCCTCCAGACGCTTCTCGAAGGAAGATCCTCTCATTATTGACTCCTGAACTGCTGCCGTGGAGCCGTTCCAGGATATCTTCACATCACTTGCAACCGGGCATATCAATCTGGCCCATTCCTCTGCACCGTACTTGGACCAAGTACCATTTGTAGTAAGGTTGAGCTTGACTCCATATTCTTTGCATATATCTATAATATCCAGAAAATGAGCGAAAAGAAGTGGTTCACCCATTGTTGAGGGTATGATTTCCTTCAGTCCGTAATGTATCATCTCCCGGACTGTATTTCTTATAATTTCTATGTCCATTCTTCGCGGTTTCCTACCGCCCAAGGCACGTTCTTTCTTAAGGGGGCTGTAATCGCTGTGTTCTTCACACATTATGCAGTGCATATTACAATCATCAGGATTTGTGTCAAAAGTGATTCTCCATGGGCCAGCCATGTTTTCAGTGTAGGCCTCTGGTTTTTGTCCTCTCAGAGATCCAGTTGTAGTTTTCAGCCTATCACCATAGTGGCATTTTCAGAGAACCATTTTGTCGTCCTTTCCAACCCTGAATTAAGGGTAAAATCCGGCCTCCACCCCAGAAGATTCCTTGTCCATTCAGCATCGATGCCAAAATCAATCGGACTTCCATTTACCATTTCTCCGGGTTCATAGTAATCCATCGGAGTCACTTCTATTCGATTACCAATTAAGCCGGAGATGAGTTCTCCAAGCTCTAGGTTATTCAATATCTGGTCGTTCAGATTTCCGGCAACATTAAGCGCAAGTCCTTCAGATTCAATGGGCTCCATAAATTCCGGATCGTGTCCATAATCACTTTGTTGAATTATTGCCTTATATGCGTTAATCACATCTCCCAGATAGGTCCACAGCCGTCTAGACAATGGGGATCTCATCAGAAATTTCTTTTTATTAATGGCAGCTAATATTAGCTTTGCGACCAATTCATCGGTTCTCATCATTTCTCCATAGCTGGAACCGACACGTGTTATTATCACCGGAATTCCAAACGACGTGTGGTAGGTCCTGTAGAGTTGCTCGGCTGCAGACTTGGTCCACCCATATATTGAGGTGGGGTTGGTCGAAGTCCTCTCATCATATGTGCCTTTGTTCCCGTACATTGAGTTGAAACTGCTTGGATAAATGACAACAGGCTTGTGGCTACTGTGCCTAAGTGCTTCCAACAGTCCAACTGCTGGAGCAATATTTGCATCGATAGAGGCTCTTGGTGAGGTCGTACCAAATGGACGATCAGGGAAGCCAATTGCACAGTCGACTACTAGGTCGGCATCTTCCACATCTTTTGTTTCCAGGTCCTGTGATCCTTTCCCTCTGTAATCCACGTGATCTACGATACCAAGTCTCTGGAGTCTCCAGCATTCATCCCTTCGGACTATATCTATGACTGTGACATCGTCCCCAAGTTTCAAGAACAGATCAGAGAGGCTTGATCCAAGGACTCCCTCCCCACCAGTGATTAGAATGTTAGCCAAGGCATTTCATCTCCTAATATTTATTTACATCATCCTGTATTATATATTATAAACGTTGGACTCTATAAAATTACTCTAACCAATTTTTTCTATGATATACGGAATAATTTTTCCATGAGGTATATTTAATACCTTAGAGGAAACCACCCGATGGATTCGATCTACCAATTGCTGATTACAAGTCAGCCTTTCTACAGACTCATCTAAAGTAGAACTTCGCACTTATCTCTTCCTGATAGCTACAATGGCAGAATAAAAACTGGAAAAAATAAATTGGAACAAAGAGAAGATCCTAGTCAATAAAAACCTGCTTCAGAGGAGGTATAATTCCCGAAGTGTTTCCCACTTCCCTAATCACTGCCTCTTGCGATTCTTCCTTCAGATGCACAGGTATCAGATAGCTGGCTTTGCTCTCCCTGAAAACCCTGAGTGTATTGCTCATAGTGGAATGTTTCCAGATATCTGCCTCTTCTGCCCGGGCATCCACGTACGTAGTTTCATGTATCAGGTAATCCACGCCTGAAGCACCTTCCACAATGCATTCAGAATATGCTGTATCACCGCTGTAGAATATTGTCCTTCCTTTGTGTGTAACCCTGTAGCCGTTGTCAGGAATCGTGTGGTTTCCCTGGAATATTTCTATGTAACCCGCATCATCTTTTTCCCTGAATTCCACGTTCGTATCAATCTGCTCATCATACCAGACCTCAGGAGTATGGACTGCCTTCAGCAGATTTTCTGTGTTTTCCCTGATTCCTTCCGGCCCAATCACAAGAAGGCTGTTCTTTGCCTTGTAGATTGACCGGTACCACAGGAGTTCTGCTATGCCCATGTAGTGGTCAAGGTGCATATGCGATATCAGCAGTGTGGAAATGCTGTTTGGATCAATGCGCCTATCCAGAAGCGACTCAATAGCATGAGGGGAAAAATCGAAAAGTATGTCATCATCAAGAAGGAATGTGATGTTTCTTTCTCCAGCTATAAGATTGGAGCTCCATGTTCCTAAAAATTTGATGTCCATTGGAGATCAACCCTAGCTGATCTCCTCTGAACTCCCTGCTCCGGACATTTCGGATCCGGTCACGTCCTCAAGGCTTCTATTCTTCGTCTCTACTCCCAGGAAAATCGTGGCAAGCAGACCTATCACGGAGAATGCAAAGAAGAAAAAGAGGCCGTATCCGATTCCTGCCATCGCTACAATCTGCGGGAACGCAACCAGTCCAAGTATTGCACCTATACGACTGAATGACGTACCCCAGCCCTGGGCAGTTGCCCTTATTGAGGTTGGAAACAGTTCCTGCGGAAAGATAAAGTCCGTACCTCCCGGGCCCCATGTCTGTGTAAGCTCGAAGAGCACATACATGGCGATTATGATCACTGGAGCTATTGCACCTGTTGCGAACGCGGATTTCGGAATCCTCAATGCAAGGAATGCCAGCACAATCAGCGCAACAGACATTCCCGAGAATCCGAGAATGGTGTCGAACTTCCTTCCCCACCTGTCTATGGTGAATATGCAGAATATGCTTCCCAGCACTGCAACAGCGGCGAACAGGGCAGAACCCAGCAGTGCATGGCTGTGGCTGAGGCCGAATATTTCAAGTATGGTTGGAGTGAAGAGCCCGATTCCGTAGAATGCGACATCATAGGAGAACCAGAATATTGCAACAAAAACAGTAGCTTTTATGAATTTCTTGCTGAAAAGCGCCTTTATGGAGGCTCTCTGGCGAGTTACTCCCACGAGATTATCTGAAGATCCCGTAACCTCTTTCTCCACGGCCCTGGCCTCATCCAGCCTGCCTTTATTGGCGAGCCATCTTGCGGATTCCGGAACTGTCCTTCTCATGGCGAGAACTATAGCCGCCGGTATAACGCCAATGATGAACATCCAGCGCCATGAATCAATGCCAAAGGGCAGAAGGGCAAAACCAACGAAGAATGCCACAGCAGATCCGACCCACCAAGCGGAGACATTGGCAGCGAGAAGCTTGCCTCTGGACTTGACAGGGGAAAACTCGGAAATTATTGTTGTGCTAATGGCATAATCAGCACCTATTGCCAACCCTAAGATGACTCTGAAAATGAACAGCGAGGCATAATTGAACGATAACGCTATTGCCACTGTGAACACGATAAAGATGACCATGTCCCACATATACATGAACTTCCTGCCACGGAGATCTGTAATGTAGCCGAACACAATCGCACCAACGAGCATTCCTATGGTTGTTGAAGCAGCCATAAGGCCCTTTCCCAATGGAGTTGAGGCATAACTGAATGCTGATATTCCGGTTATTATGGTCAAGGCCACACCTATTATGGAGATATCAAATCCATCAAGAAATACGCCCGCAGCTGACAGGAGCGTGATCCTGTAATGTATACTCCTGGTCTTTGCAGAATCAAGAGCATTGTAAGTATTCTGAACCATTATAAAATGCAACACTGATCCTAATTTAAACTTTGCACATTTATTCTATATTGAGATATATAGGCATATAGCACATCCCTATGCTGCCTGCCTTGATCTCTGTCGTCGGGCCATACTGAACAAGGGGTTAAGTGATTATAGCAAAAAAACCAGTTTGTCCATCTTTAGGATGAATTTTATAGAGTGCAAAATAAAGAAAGAAACGAACACAAAGGTATTCATATGAAACAATTTATAGCATAGAGGTATTTAGATCAGCCTTTGCTTTGACGCCACCAATGAGGGTGAATTAATTCCACTTTAGATAAAATTGGCTTGATCTGATTGTCGCAGATAAGGCCTTGTTTATTCCCTGACTTTAATATTGATAATAGAGAAATCTGTATTACTTATAGCAAACTGCAAATAATTCAATAGTCTTTCTTCTCGCCGCCACGAATGTATTTTATCCGTCCTATAACCATGTGCACAATGACACCTACTGATAGTGCAATGAAGAACCAAAATAATACGTCAAGAATAAATCCGAACCAGTGAAATCCGAATTCCGCATAGAAAGTAATAGATGTGCCCCCAATAGTCTGCATCCTGCCAGTCACATAGGTGATAAAAAAATCCGGCCACCCTCTGTATATTGTAGGGAAAGCGTAAACAGGTAGGACTTCGGTTTCATCATAAAATAGCAGGCTCAGTGCTGTTACGGGAAAGGACGCAAGAAATGCATATATGGATAAACGCAGGAAATAGTTCATAGGATCGACCCTTTCAAATTAATTGGAAGCACCACTAATTAATAAAATAAGTGGGACTTGATAAATATTTCTCAATAACCTCCAGGATAAAGCGAGTCAGCCAAGCCGTAAACGAATCCGTAAGCATTGACAGTACCAAGTCCTGTGACGTAGTCCCAGCCACTTCCAGCGGACATCCCGTTATTACCTGTAGTTATGTCATTGAAATCATTACTGTTTGGATACATTCCATAGATGTTATAATTGAGCCATCCATTGTAACTGTATCCATACCACACGTTAGTAAGGTGATCCATGTTGGCTATCACTCCGGCGAACATCGGAGCGGCAAAACTCGTCCCACCGTATCCTCCAACCAATTTGCCATCGAATAAAACTACAATTGAGGGAGCAGCGGGAAATGCCACATCCGGAATCAGCCGCCAGCTGTTTGCAGTGGACGGCATTCCGGGGGTACCATAAAGAGTTTGGTAACCAGGTTGATCGTAAATCGAGTTTCCGGTATAATATCCGACGCCACTATAAGACCATCCACTTTCCGAAGTTATCCCTGAGCTATCCAACCCAATGGTAACGCCGCCAACCGCCAAAGTATAAGGGTCCAAGGCCAGAAGATTCAGGCCAGGCGTACTGCTTCCACCGCTCCAATAGCCACTGTCCCCACTAGACGCAAGAACTGTCGACAAGGTTATGGATAGTACTTTGGTAACTAGCCTCCCCAAAAGGAACGGTGGAAGCACTTATAATATTTGGATCCAAGGTGTAAACAAGATAATGCAGGATACTGGTATATTCTGCTGTAGTTGGAGAATACCCAGTGACAACAGTTATAGAACTACCAGGTGCAGTGGTTCCAGACCATTCGGCATCCAAAGTCTCTTCAAATGATCCTGAGCCTATGGCACCAACAGAGGGCATGGAATCAATTGATACCTGCCTAATCGAGGGCATAGGACTAATTCCATATTGAGTCCAAAAACTAGTGACACCATTTGTGAATAGGTCCTTGAAATCGTAGGGGGCATAGTTATAGATGTCCTGAGGCGTGGCAGTCCAATAACCATTTAGGTATGTTGCCTGTTTGTAAAGTATAGGGTAATTGTTTAGCCCTCCAACGCTGCTTATATCATTAGCTACAGGTTCAGGAAGAGATGGATTTGACGGATTGGCATAAAATTGTGACGATTCAGTTCGATACTCATTGAGTCGTATGGAAAATAGCTTCTCAACGTGACCTGTCGTAGTGGAAAAGTTAAGCTGATCTCCATAAGATAAGTTATAATGGTTAATTCCGTTCTCGATAAGCCAACTCTCGACAGAACCAGTTTCTTGCAAAGTCGGGCCAAACTTATTCAAGAATTGGTCTGGAGTTAAGAATTTGTGGAACAATGGAGAATTGACGTCTGACACTTCTTTCAGATAATTTTCCGCTCCCTTGACGTTTATCTTAAGATTTATGCTAATATTTATCACGTAATTTTGGGGTAGTGGGCTAACTTCAGTGATACTATAGTTGTCAAAGACTGGCAGAATTTCTCCCGAGAGGAAAGTCACATTATTATAAGTCTGATTAGAGGAAATATTAGACACTTGGCCCAATAAAATTGAAAAACATAGTATCATTACAATACCTCCAGATAAAAACTTAGTAACTAGACTTATTTTGGCCATCAAGAATCATATAATAATTAACCAATTATTATATTTGAATATTTTTAATTAACTATTTTCAATAGGTTGCAAAATTGACCACTATCTCTCACACTGCTTTCAAATAGCCACTTTCTCATTTCCAGGCAGTTCATCATCTTCAAGTACCTTAGGCGATCTAACCGCAAATTGTTTGACAGTTAATGCTCCTTAGCTCGAACCCTCGACCTATGGATTAAAAGTCCATCGCATCAGAAAGACAAGAAACTCCACAGAACTTTAGGCCTTGGTTGATTTTATTGATAATTTAAACGCAATCATTACAGGAGACAAGAACTAATGATTAATTTTCGAAGTCACAAATTCCCAACAAACTTCCTACTATACTTCAGGCAGAACCATTTAAGGAACTCATACTCATTTTTCTTCTCCATGGAACGTGCCAGTGCGTTCTGATACCTCTTCCTTTCATTGTATTCTATGTCTAGCATTGGGAACCCATTCTGAAATAGGATAATGTTCGTAGCGAGTCTGCTGATCCTGCCGTTTCCCACTTCAAAAATATTCAGTGACCATAGGAGAACATGAAACAGGCCTGCGAGAATCACCGGATTGATTTCACTCTTGACCTTGTTGTACCACTCAAACAGCGCATTGAGTTTTTGCTCTAATTCAGGGTAGTTATTGAAAGGCCACTCACCAGTTGAGGAGTCACCGTCAACTGTCCGCAATTCTCCGGCAGATAAAGGCACAGTTTCCCTGAAAATCCTCCAGTGCCAGTCTATTAGGATTTCCTGAGTAATCTCACTTTCATCGCTCAGTAATTCCTGAAATACATTGTAGTAAGCAAGAGCCTCCTTGACTTCCTTTATTGGCCGGTTTGCAGGTTTCCTGCCATCCTCAATCATTCTCCCCAGCTCCAGAGGGGTTATACTCGAACCGGAGATCTTCATCGAATCTGCAATGAATTTGATCACGAATTGTCTCTCTGAATTAGAATGAACATTGTTATCTTTTTCCCGGTTAAACGGATCAATTCTTGCCTGTATCTCATCGAATATCGGTGACCACCTGTTGTTTTCGATCTCCAACAGGAACTGCTTCATCATTTCTTCCAGATTATCCGGTACAGTCTTCCCTATGAATTTCGATCTCATCCTTGGTTTTCCGTTTATCTTTACCGGGTGCTCCAGGTAATAATAGGTTCTGTCTTCCTGGATCATCTTTCTTACAGTAACCATTATGCTGCCTCAATTCTCCCGTTCGATATTTTCACCCTGCAGTTCCGGTACAATTCTGTCCAGCTCAAGCAGAGCATTAATGCTCTTCGGCTCCCCATACCCTCTTTCCAGGATGCTCTGAAGCAGGCTCCTCAACCTTTCTCTCCCGTATTTGGACTCAAGCTGATCCAGATCCACGATTCCGCCTTTGGAGAGCATTTCAACATAGTCATTCAGGACAGAGAAACGCAGATTTCCCAGAGGAAGTCGCTTTGCCCTGTAATCCATGGAAGACGACCTCTCAAGGTGAGTGGTAAGAAACTTCACCATCCCGCTTCCATTGTAAAAGTAGAATGAATTATCCTGCAGTGTGACGATGGAAATATTGGGAATAGCCCTGATCGCCTGTGCAGCAGGGATTTTCTCCCCTTCATAAATGTAATCCTCTTTCCTTTCGGCAGCTTCAACAATGTTGCCAAGGAGTGAAACAAGATCATGGAAATCTTCTCCCCTGCAGAGAAATATCAGCTGTGATCCGGCATAGTCTGCCATCTTCTTTGCCACTCTGTGTGTAACGAGAAGGTCAGAATCTTCCACTTCGCATATGATCTCCCTGTCTTTGTGCCTGACAAGAAGATCAGGAACCAGCCCTCCCAGATCGGGCTCTACAAAATTAGGGATATTTCTTGAGTCCAGAAAGTCCGAGAACATGAAAATCATCCTGTTGTGCCCTGTCCATTCCGGTGCTTCCTCAATTTCCATCTCCGGATCATGAGACCCGGTATTTTTCAGGATTGAAGCTTTCAGGCGGTTGATCTCCTCCTGCTGCGGCGCATCATTTACGAGCTCCGGCATGTGGGTCACCGGGCCATACCTGCCAATCCTACCTGCATTGACTCCATGGGTTTCATGAGTTTCGCAGGATACGGTAACCTTGTGTTTTTCCTGCTTTACAAGAGTGCTTATAAGGGGCTCGTCATTTCTCTTCCCTGAAGTGTTCCTGGCGATCAGTTCAGCACCGCTTCTTGACATGGTGAAGCAGGCATAACCCTGGACATTCGAGAACAGGGACTCCAGAAATTTCTCTGAAGGCTGGTCCGGGGACTGGTATCCGAGTATGAGCGTTATGCCGTATTTCCGGCCCTGTGTTAGAAATATCTCCAGTATGTTCTCGGATATCAGGTGCGCCTCGTCTATTACGACATAAGTCTTCTGCTTTGTCGGGCCTCTTCGTAAAAGGACATTCCAGATCCTTGCAAGCATCAGTGTCGATATTGTCCAAACAGGCCCCGCCCCGACTCTGCCAATATTGAGCTCAGGTATGATAGCGCTGTTCTGTGACAGTATTGCCGCATCAAGATCAATGGAGTTCTCATCGGTGGATGAAATAACCCTCCTAATGGCAGGGTTCTCTACGAGGGGCAGGAGCCTGTTCAGTGAGCTTGTCACAAAATCTGACCACTGCTTTGAACTCACATTCTGTTCTCTTAGAAAATCTCCGACCGCGGAATCCACTTGCTTGGGAAAATACGAAAGAAGTTTCTTGCCGTTTGGAAGGAGGTTCGTGAATTCCCTTAATGTAAGCCCCTTTTTCCTCTTGATCATATCTGCAAGGAGAGAGGTGAACACAAGCTCAAGGCGTGCTCCCCAGGAACCATCGGGAAGGTTATCATCCTTCGAGAAGGCCTGCTTTACCCAGTCTGCTATAAGATGCGCCTCTTCAGGAACGCCAGATGTACTCAGCAGGTTTACACCGGCATAATTTCCATCAGATCCCTCGTAATCCATTCCGCTGAGAAATACAGTTTTCTTGATGGTCATGGAAAGAAAGTAATCTGCAGCTTCTCCGTGCGGGTCAAGAAGGACAAGGTTTCCATCTTTTGCATCGAGGTGGTTCAGAACATGTCGTATGTAATTTGATTTCCCTGTTCCGGTCTTTCCGAATATAACTGCGTGGGAATCGAGATTGATCAGCCATGGCTTGTCCGGATGCGGCGGGAACCTGTCGTTTTCCCGGATTCTGTGATCATAGGTATACACGACGTTAAATCGGCGCGTTGCATAAAATGTATTCACTTATGTGGCGTATCAGTAATTCAGGTGTTGATCGAAATATCAGGAAGAATCCAACAGGCTTCAAGGTCCGGATATATTCCTATTTATAAATTAGTAAATCAGGTATGGTAAGGCTTTAGCAGGAAAGAATTTTTATTATGTTCTTATTAATATTACTTTGTGAATGTTAAACTTGGTAGTGAGAAATTCACATCTGGTAAGAGGAGATCTAGGTATCTGCTTTACTTCTCAGTTGGAAGTTATGCTGTCGTTTTGGCATTATTCATAATATCCATCATAGGCACATTTCTTGATTTCCCGGGACAGAGTTTTACTGTTTCAGTACCTCCATTCTTTTTCATATTCCTTTTGGAGATAAATACAGGTTTGTCTGTGCCGCTTTTGGCAGTATTATCCATCATGTTTTTCCTCTATGCAATTTTTTTTGCAACCGTCATATTTTCTTCAGCAAGACAGAAAGATCTTGCTTCTCTGGATTCACCAATGGGGTTTTTCATCTATGTTTCTGCAGCTTCTCTTATCATCTCGTTATTAATATTCCTGATAGAAGGTGAATTGGGAATAAAAGTGGGAGGGAGTTCGTTAAACACGTTTGCTTCAGAGCATCCCCTGCTGGGTTATTCCTCTTTGATTTATGCGCCATTCGTTGAGGAGTTAGGCTTCAGGATTTTACCTCTGGGTGTTCTTTCAGCAATTTTAGTTTTCCTAAAAAACAGGAAAGTGTCTCATCGTATTGCAAACAGGAGTATACTATTGTCCATATTGATGCCCGGGTCTGCCAGGAGAAATCTCGGAATGGGGATAAGCAAGATTGAGTGGATTGCTATAACGATAACAAGCGTACTTTTTGGATATGCTCATATATACTTTGGTGGCTGGGACTGGGGGAAGCTAGCCGATGCTTCTGCGTTCGGGGCTCTTGCCGCGATTGGTTTCCTGAAGTTTGGAGCATACATGGACATATTGATGCATTGGTTTACGAATGGATTGTTTGGACTTACATTATATGAGGGATATTCATACACAGGAGCATATCTCACAGTTGGAATTGATGCATTCTTAGCATGGTCCTTAATTTTGGGAGTTATAGGGCTTATACTGATGTTAAAAGGGGCTAGGATATATGTCGGGAAAGGAATTTCTGACAGAGGGAAAAATGTTGACAATGAACGGATAAAATAAGGAATTTGGAGATTTCGGGAAGCGTTCAGCAATTCGCCTCGCAATAACTTCGCCAGCTGGTTCATTTAAACTTGAATCTATTACCAAACAGAATAGATATTTTAGTCTTGATAATGAATACATAATGTAACGCCTCATCTATTGCATGGAAAAAGGAAAACCTTAGAATTCACCATAACTTGAAAAGCTCTTGACGCAGTTCTATAATGATTTGATAAACGATTGGATTAATCATTGCCCGATCATCAATTTGAAAATATGGCTGTGCGAAATACCCGGTACGAAGAAAGGTTTAATTATTGCTTAAACGATTAAATTCCAGCCATGGAAAAGATTAACTTTACTTTTTTAACAGTCTTGAACAGAACTATTTCGGTGAAAGATATTCTCCCTTTGTTCTCAGGTACTATTGAGTCTGTTGTTCCGGAAGATATTGTTCCCGTAATAAGCTCTATTCAAGGGGTTAGAGCATCATTCTCTTCCGGTTTCCTGGTGGTAGCAAAAGTTGACGACTATGAAATCGAGGTTGGAAACTTTGAATACTCAAGGAATTCAGTAAATGGCATATTCCAGATTAAGAAAAGTGGAATTGTTGACATTGAAAAGACGCAGCAG
>OFHI01000095.1_pt1 | contig 19773 bp, 22 predicted proteins | sample 1522021 | NCBI WGS metagenome assembly OFHI01 (sample SAMEA2464839, study PRJEB22497) | soil metagenome | biome: Grassland; feature: Farmland; material: Clay | place: Australia | collected 2013-02-01 | depth 1.4 m | reverse complement strand
AACTTTCTTCTGCCCTTCCGGCACGTTTTGTGTAGCTATCTCCCAGGCCTTCTCATCTCCTGCAAGAAGGGAAAGCGCATGAGGCATCGTGCCCGTGGCCTCTATGCCGACTGCCTCTGCCCCGAGAATGCCTGAAACGCCGTCAGCTCCTCCAATGTAAGCTGCCCTGTCGATCATGGGTGAAATTCCGGGATGCATTCTCCTTATTCCAAATGAAAAGAATGGCAGATCTCCAAGAGCCAGCCTTATCTTTGACGAGTATGTTGATATGCCTGTTGAGTGGCATATAAATCCCAGTAATGATGTTTCAAACTGGCCGAAGTCCCTGTACCTGCCTTCAACTCTCAGGAATGGCACAGGTGTCCCGTACCTGTCCCTCGGGTACATTACTGTCCCCTCCGGAATAGCATATACATTGACATCTATGCCCTTAAACAGGTTCATGATCTCATCCAGTCCTGAAAACGTAAGCCATGTATCCAGAGGTCCGGAAACAGTCACTTCCATCGAGACCCTGTCATCAATATCCAGTCCGTCAAGTCCTTCTATGCTTCTCTCAAAGTAAACGTCAGATGCTCTTCCCGCCCTTATTTCCTCTTCGGTGGCAATGTTAAATTTCCGTCTTTCAGCTTGCTGTGACTTTTCCAAACTTATCAACTTTTAACCTCCTCTATAAACTCTTTTGAATTTATTATTCTTGCACCATAATTCCTCTTCATATCCTCAAGTGCCCTCTCGTGGTTCTCCGGATCTATGGAAGCACAAAGATCCTCCACTATGGTGATGTCGTAATACCGGAAGAATGCGCCAGCTGCAGTATGAAGCACGCATATATCCGTGCTTATGCCGGAGATATATATTTTATTAACGTTCAAGGCCCTCAGCAGGCCGTCAAGATCTGAATCATGAAATGAATCGAAATGCCTCTTTTTTATCCTGAAACCCTCAAAGCTCTTGAGAGCGTCAACAAGTTCTGAGCCCCTGGTACCGATGACACAGTGCTCGCCCCATACCCTGAATTCCGGATCGTTCTTTATGTGCGAATCCAATGTGAAAATCACTGGAATATCGGGCTGCAAATCCAGGGTTTCTGCCGTCCTGACAGCAGCTTTTTCCGCATTGCTGCTGCCGAATTTGCCGTTCACAAAATCGTTTACAAGATCAACGATAACAAAGGCTGCGTTTTTTACGGCCATGTCTCCACCCTGAATCCAGTAACTTTATTCTTCATCCGAGAACCACCAGAGTGTCCTGTCGTTCTTGTCTTCTATATATATCCCGCCGGATTTTAATTCTGCCCTTATCATGTCCGACAGATCGAATCTTTTTTCCTTCCTGAGCTTTCTCCTGATGTCGAGAATTGATTCTATAATGTTGCTGACTCCTCTGAATTCCCTGTCTGAGCTTATAACGGCCAGGAAACTGTTTGCCCAGTCCAGCACCGATAAAGCATTTTTAGCCTGCTGCACGGAAATGCTTTCAATGTTTCTGTTCAGGTCAGAGACAAAAGCTATAAGCCTTGTTATGAGCGTCCTGGTATCGAAATCATTGTCCATGAGACCTGCCATTTCGCTGATCAGTTCACCGTGCTTTACTGTGTATTCACCTGTCTGGTTTTCTATCTTTTTCAGCTTATTGTAAAGAGTCTGGATATAGGAAAGCGTTTCACATGAGCCTTTCATCAGGTCTTCTGAAAAGTCCAGTATGGAACTGTAATTGGCGTTGAGGAAAGCGAACCTGATCTCTTCTGCCGAATAATTCTCCAGAAGCTCCTTTATTGTCTTTATGTTTTTCAGTGATTTCGACATCTTTTCAGAATTTATGTTGAGCATGCCTGAATGAATCCAGATTCTTGAGAGATTATCCAGCCCGCTGATCGATCTCATCTGTGCGATCTCTGCCTCGTGATGTGGAAATATCAGATCTGATCCCCCTCCATGAATGTCGTATTCCGGACCGAAATAAGTCTCGGTTATAGCAGTATCCTCTATGTGCCATCCGGGCCTTCCTCTGCCCCATGGGGACTCCCAGTATGGCTCACCCGGTTTCTGCTTCTTCCACAGGACAAAATCCGGGGGGTTCTTCTTCATCTCGTTTATATCCACTCTGGCCCCGTGCCGGATTTCAGTCATTTTCTGTTTGGACAGCTTGCCGTAATCCAGGAATTTTTCAACGTCAAAGTATACTCCATCGCCGACTTCATAGGCAAATCCCTTGTCCTGAAGACGCTTTATCTGGGAAATTATCTCATCCATGTGCAGTGTTGCTCTTGCGTAAAAAGTCACACTGTCCACATGAAGATTCTTCATATCGTCAAGATATTCTTTCAAGTACTCTTCCGATACTTCTTCAGAACTCCTTCCCTCGTCTTTTGCCCTGTTGATGATCTTGTCATCGATATCCGTGATGTTCTGCAGATAAAATACCGAATACCCTCTTGCCCTCAGGTACCTTGCTACCGTATCGAAGAATATGTATGTTCTCGCATGGCCTATGTGGGAATGGTCATATACAGTGGGGCCGCAGACAAACATGTTTACCCTTCCACGGTGCATGGGAGTTAATTCCAGCAACCTTCCTGAGAGAGTATCGTGAACCTTTATCATTTCATCCAAATATTGTCAAGATGTTTAATATCTTTCTTCACCACTGTCAGTAGATATAAATATCCGGAAGTTTTGGACACCTATGGCCGAGGGTGACAAAGAGACATATCTTGAGAAACTTGAAAGCAGGGTTAATTCTAACGAAAGCAATCTTCTGGCATCAATCTGCGACGAATTGAAGCAGATGATCCCGTCATACAACTGGGTTGGCTTTTACATCCTCAACAAAGGAAAGTTGATGCTTGACAGCTTTGCGGGTGAAAAGACGGAACATGAGCAGATCTCACTTGGAGACGGCCTTTGCAGCATGGCAATAGTGACAAATGCCATCGTCAATGAACCGGATGTGAAATCAAACGGCGAGTACCTTGCCTGCTTCCCGTCAACCAGTTCCGAAATAGTTGTGCCTGTAAGGAATAACGGAAAAGCAATAGGGGAAATAGACATAGATTCGGATGCGAAAAATGCTTTTGGAAAGGATGATGAGGTCTTTCTTGAAAAGGTCGCCGAACTTGCTTCCGGAATAGTTTTTGAGAAGTACGTGGAATGATTTTTTCCGGACTGTATCGAGAATTATCTAGATAAAAATCTTTATTATAATTGTTATAATTACCAGCAAGGTTCTGATTGCAATGATGCGAGGATTTAACTCAGCACAGAAATATCTTATGTTTGCAGTAGCGTTTGTTGAAGTTCTCAGAATGCTCGGCATTTTCCTTGTTCTTCCTGTTTTCACGTCCTACGGGGAGTTATTTACAGGTTCTGATATACTTATTGGATTCGCCCTCGGAGGATACGGCCTTACGATGGCTATTTTCCAGACTCCTTTTGGAATTATATCTGACCGTTACGGGAGAAAAAATGTCATTCTCCTTGGCATGATCCCTTACATAATTGGAAACTTCATAGCGTGGCATCCGGGTTCCATCGGCATGCTGATAGTAGGGAGACTGGTCGCTGGAGCAGGGGCAATAACATCCACCGGCATGGCCTTTGTCCAGGAAAGTGTTCCTGAAGAGCGCAGGAACATAGCTATGGCAATACTCGGAATTCCGATAGGCCTTTCATTCATGATAGGCATATTGCTCGGGCCTTACCTGGCAGGCCTTTTCGGTTACTCATCCTTATTCCTGATTTCTGCTGTCCTTGGAATACTATCAGTATTTCCGCTGCTAAGCCTCAAGGAGGACAGGGTGAAGAAAGTGAGAGCGGAAAGAAAGAAAGCCGGAAAGGTACAGTCGAATGCCCTTCTGGTCGGCGGAGTGGGCTTCATTGTCTCATTCTTCCTTATGGCGTTCTTCTTCTTTCTTCCGATTTATGCACGAGTTGCGTTCCCGCACACTGATTTCTACCTGCTGCTTCTTCCGCCTGTAATAATAGGCGGGATAATAGCATTCATTGTTTCTATGTTCGCAGACCGTGGCAGGCACACGCTTTTCTCTGTAGTCGCCCTTGTGGTCCTGCTGATAAGTGTGCCGGTTGTATTTCTTGTGCCTCACGCCTCAGGAAGCGGAATGCTGTTCATGGCAGGTTCAGTAATATTCTTTGCAGGCTATTCCATATACGAGATTGTTTTCACACCACTTGTTGCGAAACTTTCAAGAAAGGAGAGTTACGGAGCAAATATAGGTGCATACAACATGATGCAGTTCACAGGCCAGTTCGTTGGAGCCGCTGCAGGTTCGGTACTAATCACACTGAGCCTGACATACAGCACAATGCTGAGAACCACGCTTGTACTGATGGGATTGCTGGCGATGTCCCTCGTTTTCCTCTACCTGCCAACAAGGTTCAGGGAGATAAAGAAGGGTGCGACAGCCTAATCCCTCATCAGCATTTTTTTAACTCTGTCGGTAAGAACTATTGAGCCTAAAGCCGGCACATCCCCTTTTTCTGCATCTATAACCGTCATTGATGCATTCTTGATTTCGACTCCGGCACTTTCAAATTCATTCCATCCCAGATAATAACCCGCAATGGCCCTTATAGGAAATCCATGGCTGACGAAAACATAGTCCCCGTTCTTCTCGTTGATGAGGGAAAGAAACCTTCCAACATGTGAATCCCACGATTCAAGCTTAAGATCAGTGCGTGACTTTCCACGGGGAATTACAGGAATGTACTGATTGTTGAGGGGGCCAAGGCCGGATTCCCTTATTCTATCATCCACAACTGGTTCGATTCCAAGAATCTCCCCGATGATTGATGCTGTCTGCCTTGCCCTTAGCACGGGACTGGTGATTATCCCTGTGAAACTTATGCCTTTCAACTGTGATGCGGCGAATCTCACCTGATCCATTCCCTTCTCAGTGAGAGGATATTTTTCATAATCCTCAGATATTATTCTGCTGACATTTGCTTCACTCTCTCCGTGTCTGATAAGAAGAATCATGCGCATTCTCCACCATATCCCGAAGATGATAATAAATACTGTCGCGTCAGGATCATTTCAGCAAAATGCACAATGTCCTGCACTTGAACAAGGTCTTTTTGCGCATTCCAATACGATAATTTTGAATAATTGAAAGAGTATCCTCTGATAATCAAGGTTCTGGGATTCCCACAGTTTGCTGGTAACGGCAACCATGACAAGATCTGACAGTTCCCGGAGAGGTTAATTTATGGATAAACAACACACGAACAGGTTGATAAAAGAGAAGAGCCCGTATCTGCTTCAGCATGCCCATAACCCCGTGGACTGGTACCCATGGTCTGAGGAAGCTTTCGAAAAGGCCAGGAAGGAAAAAAAGCCCGTATTTCTCAGCATAGGCTACTCAACCTGCCACTGGTGCCATGTCATGGAGAAGGAATCTTTTGAGAATGAAGAAGTTGCAAAGATAATGAATGATACTTACGTGTGCATCAAGGTCGACCGTGAGGAGAGGCCGGATCTTGACAACACTTACATGATGATCAGCCAGATTATGACCGGAGGTGGCGGATGGCCTCTGAACATAATAATGACGCCGGACAAGAAACCCGTGTTTGCCCTTACATACATTCCAAGAGAAAGCAGGCATGGGCAGATGGGGATTATTGAGCTTTCGAGCGGAATAAAAGAGCTGTGGACAGAAGGCCCGGATGAAGTTGAGAGAAGAGCCGATGAAATAATTTCACGCCTCCAGAGACTGAAAAGAGAGCAGTCGGGAGATGTCGTGAACGAGAAAACAATAAAAAGCGCATACGAGCAGCTTGGCGGAAACTATGATCCGGTGAATGGAGGTTTCGGGCATTCGCCTAAATTCCCTTCACCGCACAACCTGATGTTCCTGCTGAGATATTACAGGAGAACCGGCGACAAAAAGGCACTGGAAATGGTTGAACATACGCTTCTGAAGATGAGGCTGGGTGGTGTTTATGACCACATCGGGTTTGGTTTCCACAGGTATTCAACGGATCCGGGATGGTTCCTTCCTCACTTTGAGAAAATGCTGTACGATCAGGGCCTTCTTCTTTATGTGTATTCTGAGGCATACCAGGTAACGAGGAATGAATTTTACAGGAAAGTTGCCTACGAAATCCTTGAATTCCTCAGGAAAGACATGACTGATGGGGTAGGGGCTTTTCATTCCGCAATAGATGCAGACAGTGAGGGTGAAGAAGGAAAGTTCTACACATGGACTGCTGACGATGTGAGAAGCGTTCTCGGAGAAAAGGATGCGGAACTGTTTATGGAAGTCTACAGCACTGATGAGTCAGGAAACTATGTTGAAGAATCCACCGGCAGGAGTACAGGCAGGAATATTATATTTCTCGACAGGAGACTCGAGGACATTGCTGCCTCAAGAGGTGAGGATGCTAATGCCTTTGTTTCATCAATGGAAAATATGAGGCAGAAACTGCTGGAATCAAGAGAGAAGAGAGTCCATCCACACAAGGATGACAAGATCCTCTCTGACTTGAATGGCCTTGTTATAGCGGGACTCTCGAAAGCATCACAGGTATTTTCAGATGGTGAATTTTCTGATGCCGCCAAATCGGCAGCGGACTTCATCCTTTCAAGGATGGTGAAGGATGGAAAAATACTGATGCACAGGTACAGGGACGGAGAAGTATCAATAAACGGATTCCTGGATGATTATGCATTCATGATCTGGGGGCTGACCGAACTTTATCAGAGCACTTTTGAAACTGATTACCTGGAAAAAGCACTTGAACTTAACACCAGCCTGATTGAGCATTACTGGGATGCCAAATCAGGTGGTTTTTACTTCACTTCCGATGAGGATGAAGAAGTTCTTCTCAGGAGCAGGGAAGGGCACGACAGTGCAATCCCGTCCGGTAACTCTGTACAGATGACGAACCTGATCAGGTTTTCAATGATCACCGGAGACGACAGCCTCAAGGAAATGGCATACCAGCTTGCAAATGCATTTGCAGAGGACGTGGAGCGCGGCCCGGCTTTCCATACCCACCTTATCAGCGGGATAAATTTTGCTGTTGGGCCTTCTTTCGGAATCACGATCACGGGGAAATATGATGATCCGGCAACTGAAAGCATGATCAGCAGGATAAGGGAAACATTTGTTCCAAACGGCATCACGGTGCTCGTTGATGAAAACGATTCCAAAATAAAAAGAATTTCAGAATTTGCGGGAAGCCTCATGAAAACGGAGAAAGGGGCCGTGGCATACGTGTGCACAGATAACACATGCAAACCCCCGATAACCTACGGCAATAAACTCGTAGAAGTCATAGGCTGATTTTCAGCCAGTAGTTGCGGAATAAGGAGAATCCGCAATTCTATAATTTTGTACCATAAGCTATTAACTGGCATTAGCCGTAAGTTTACTGATATAATGTATGATCTTTCCCTGAAGGGGGATACAAGGGACTGCATCTCAGTTCAGGATGTTACCAAACTCTATGGCAGGACCGTTGCCCTGAACAAGCTGTCATTCAACATACCGTGTGGAGAGAAAGTTGCACTTCTCGGCCCTAATGGAGCAGGGAAATCCACGATGCTTAAGCTTCTTGTCGGCCTGTTGATTCCTGACGGCGGATCAGTTTCAATAATGGGAAATGACCCTTCCGCAGTTGAAGCGAAGAAGCTGATAGGCTATCTGCCGGAAGATGCTTCCCCCTACCTTACACTTTCAGTAAGGGAGAATCTTGAATACATCGGATCACTTAGAGGTGTCCCGGAACTGGAAGACCGCGTGGAAATGCTTCTCGATGATCTAACGCTCAGAGATAATGAGAGGGCAAAAGTAAGCAAGCTGTCCAGAGGTAACAGGCAGAAGCTGAGCGTCGCCCTTTCGATAATACACAGGCCGAAGATTGTTCTTCTTGATGAGCCCCTGAATTATCTGGATATACCAACCCAGGAAAAAGTCATCGCGATGTTCAGGGAACTGAATGCAACGTTTCTTGTCTCTACACACATAATGGCGATTGCTGAAAGGCTCACTGAAAACGCCATAGTGATAACAAGGGGCAGGAAAGTCTGGGACGGAACCATGACCGAACTGCGTGAACTTGGCGATCCCAGCGAGGCAATTGAGAGCATAGTTACGAGGCTGATGACAGTTGCTTAGGAAACTCCTCAAATTTCTTTTCTTTACGAGATTCACAAAACCCCTTATTATAGGAATAATCCTGTTCCTGGCCTATGCCGCCTGGTTTGGCATCTTTCTTCCAACGGCATTCAACCCGTTCTGGAACTATTACATAATCGCGATGCTGGTTTTCTTCATGAGCCTGATGATTCCATGGGGAGGAGTGGCAATAATGAAATCCGACCTGGATTATCTTTTCACCCTGCCGCTCAAGAGGAATGAGCTGGCATTCAGCTTATACATAACCCAGTTTTTTGCAACCGGGATATCCTTCATTTTCGCGCTGGGTTATGTGTTCCCTTACATAGGCGACAGTCTCACGGAGAAAGCGATAATAGCTGGAGACATTGGACTTATCGCCCTCCTGATCACAGCCCTGAGCATAATAGCATACAGGCTCAGCATGAAGTACAAACTGGCCATTCTTGGTGCAATGGTCCTGTGGACTGTATCTCCCCTTATTGGTTTTCAATACTCATACACGGCCATATTTACGGGAAACACGCTGATTGGAACCATATTTACAATAGTCTTGAACATACCTGCCAACTATTTTGCTCTCAAAGAGCTTGGCTCAATTGAGCTCGGGTTCACAAAGGTATCTGTCAGGATTGCAAGTTCAGAATACAGGGACCAGAAACAGTACAGCAGGTATTCACCAATCAGGTCCATCTATACATATTATCTTTCACAGCTCAATGTTACAGCAAGGATCAACCTTGGAGGCAGTACAGGAACGACCAGCTCCAGGGTGAGGCTTTCCTACCTTTTCTTCCCGATGCTTGCAATCGCCGTATTGTACGCATTCCTTGCGATAATGTTTGAGGAAGGGGAGGAAATTAATCTCGTGATTCTGCTTGGAACAGCATACATCAGCACAATACTTCCGATACTCTTTTCCCAGGGAGTAATAAGTTATGAAAGGGCCTGGCTCGCTTTCACTTCCATCCCTGCTCCGACTTACTGGAAACATGTAATTCTTTCAAAATTTCTCCAGATAGTGATAATGATATCACCATTTGCCCTTGCAGGCATATATCTTCATTTCCTTGGAGTTACCGGCGCCATTAACACGCTTCCCATACTCCTGATCATGGCACCATCTGCTTCCATAATATTCATGTTCATATCAGCCAGGTTGACAATGGAGCAGATAAAGGAGCCTGGAACAATGCCCGCTCAGTTCAGCCTTAAGCAGATTCTTGTGTTCCTTCCAATCGTGCTCATCTTTTTTGCTGTGATACTCTCTCTTATCCTGGTCACCCTGAGCATAATCATAAGCGTCCTGTTTCTTGCGGTTACATTAATGCTGGTATTCAGAAAGAGAACCTGGACACGCCTTGTGTACAAGCTGACGGAGAACGGATACGTGTGAACCTCTCAGTAATGGCACAATGAACACGATTATAATTTATCAATCAAAAATTAGGTTGATTATTATTGTGCAGTCCCCTGCGCTATCATGCCGCTCGTTTTCAGATCTATAAACTGGATCTGTTTTATGAACGGAAGCGGATGAGCCAGGCTTCCCTGTATTGAAAGCGACGTGGAAGCTGTGAAATACTGCGAACCTTGTACGGTGATATTCCATTCATTGGCAACATTTATCTTCTGCCCTGGTACAAGGGAAGTGAGATAAATCTGGTTCGAAGAACTTGTTATCCTCATCTGAACATCGTTAAGGGAAACATTGCCGTTGAATTGATCAACATATACGAAGTAATACGGTGTTGTCGATGTGGATGCATTCTTGACCTGAATAGAAGCCGTTGGCGTGGATGAGCCAAGAAACAGGGTATAGTTGCCAAGAATCGTGTATAATGTTGCGGCAAGGACAACAGTTATGGCTACCAGCAATATCGTAGCAATTATAGGGGATACAGCTTTATCTTTTGTTCGGAACACTTGCTTCATTGAGACCACGCTATATATTCTACCAGAAAGAATTAACGTTTAAGCCTTATTAAATTATTTGCCTGAAAAGAACGCATTCCCAGTCACAATAGTGAAATTTTGCTCCCGACGAGGCAACATAGCAACCTGCGGATGAACCTACATTGCCCTCATGCGAAATTTTGCAAAAAATAATATAAAGAATTTTCCCTGTATCGAGTACCGTTAATTTCGTTTCATAAAATATCTGACCGCAATATCCTGATCAAAAATAGATGCGACCGGTAGTTATGATGTGATTTCCACCTCAAAAATACTCCTTTTCTATTTTATAACTCAAATCCTCATAACTAAGCTTACGAATTCGCGATGAATTGATAAAATGATGATATATTGTTCCTGGTATAGAATCCTAAAAACAATAAATAATACAATTGGTATAGACAAATATGATTCTGGTAATTGGGGCAGGAGCTATTGGTTCCGCAATAGCGCATGACCTGTCAGCCGACTATGATGTCGCTGTAATGGATAAAAGCGGGGAAGCTCTTGAAAAAATTGACTTTGCGAAGACTTTCCCGGGAACAATATCTGAAAATGCGGATATTGTGAGTGAGTCAGATATTATCGTTTCTGCCCTGCCAGGGAAAATTGCCTATTCACAAATCAAAGAGCTTATGAAATTGGGGAAGAAAGTTATTGATATATCATACATGCCTGAGGATCCGCTATCACTGGATGAATTAGCCAGATCTTCGGGATCCATGCTCATCCCTGATTCTGGTTATGCACCCGGCCTTACCAATATACTCGCAGGTTATCTTCACAGCAAGGGGAAATATGAGAGGATAGAGATTTTCAGTGGAGGACTTCCCAAGGAGAGAATACCGCCCCTTGACTACATAGTCACCTGGAGCGTGGAAGGCCTCATTGATGAATATATAAGGCCTGCGAGGATTATTAAAAACGGGAAAGTTGAATCTGTTGACCCTCTTAGTTCCATAGCTATCCATGATCTACCCGGACTGGGGGAAATGGAGTCGTTCTACTCCGACGGATTGAGAACCCTGATAGATACCATGGGAGACACGGACATGTTTGAAAGGACTTTCAGGTATCCGGGGCATCTCGGAAAAATGAGGTTCCTGAGAGAGATGGGATTCCTGTCGGAAGAAGAGATCGATGGAACAGTTCCGAGAAAGCTTACTGAAAAATTGTTTGAAAAACTCAGAATTCATGCTAAGGACATTTCCATCCTTATAGTGCGTGGAATCGGTGAAGAAAATGAAGAATTCTTTTACATAGATCATTTTGATGAAGCCAAAGATATGACCTCCATGGCCAGAATGACCGGATTTACAGCTGCTGTTGTTACAAGGGCTGTGGCCGAAGGCCTGATTGCCGGCGAAGGAGTGATCCCCCCCGAGAACATAGGCTTAAGTGAGAAGGCTTTTTCCTATGTTCTGGACGAGCTTGCAAAGAGGGGAATTAAATTGAGGAAATGAAAATAATCCTGTCCTTGAAATCTGCAATTATTCAGGCGGAGAGGCATCATCATAGATACTGACGGCATTTATCAGTTCCTTTCTTCGAAGACGGTTATTTTTCCATTATCATGCTTGAAAAAGTATCTGTAAGATTTCCCTTCATGTGTAGCCTCGCATTCCCTGCCAATCCTCCCGTTGCCGCTTATGTTTATGGAATCAATTGTTTTCCAGCCTGTCCTTTCTTTTACTTCCCTGACCATGTTCTCGTATGCATCCGCGCAGATGTTGCAGCAGAAGAACATGTTCTGCCCCTCAATGTCTCTCCAGTATTCGCCCCATGTGGCATCACAAAGTGCACATCCTTCATAATTTGTTTTCATACTCTTTCGCCCTCTCGAGTCTTGCATCAAGATACCTGTCAAACGCATCTATTGATCTGAGGAATGATGACTGTACTTCCTCAGTCATTTCCAGCATTTCCGCATACTTTTCGATTATTTTCAGAGCCTCTTCAGAATGGCCTGCATCCGCTTCGTACCCCTCACGTAGAAATCTCTTTGCTGATTCTGGAAAATTGCTGTCTTCCAGAAGATCAGGGTTGAAGTACCTTATGCTTGCACCCATTTCGGGAAGCCTCCTGCTTGCAATAAGCTCAAGCGAGTGCATTGCTGCCATCGCTTCCAGCCAGTGGAAATCCCGGGCTATTTCATTCCAGATCCTAATGGAATCCTCAGTTTTCGAAAGAGGGGTGCTGTTGTAAATTTCATCTCCTGAAACCCCAAGTGCTTCCCCCATCCTTATGAGGAGTTCATGGTGCGAAGGTTCATCTTTCCCGTATCCATGGAATTCCACCATTATATTATCAAGCTCATATCTCTGAACGTCCTCAAAATCAGTTTTTGCAATTATATAGGCACAGGACTTTACCCACTGCTTCAGGAAATGGTGGTGTTCAATTGCATATCCAATTAATATGCTTCTATCCGGATTCTGCATCCTTACCATGAATTCGTGAGGGTGATCTCCATAGAATTTCCGGACAAACCTGCCCTTGATCCATTTAGCAAGACCCTCTTCTGATACATCATAATAGCTTTTCAGCATCTTTTCAAGTTCATCCTCAGTCGCCTTCTTCTTAGTTATGTTGTGGTTCAGCCACCTTATGTGATCGGCATCGCTCATCTTAGCATTTGAAATAAAGTGTGAAGATAGCGCCTTGTAATCGCCTCTGGAAAACCTACCGGAACAGACAGGGCATACAGTCATGATGAATATTTCCTCCTGATTTTAATAGCAATTCTTAATATAAAAAAATTATTGATAACCTGTTCCATAAATAATTGAAGAAAAAGAACGATGCAGATTTATTTCTTGCATCGTTCCTTGTATTTGGCCCTTATTTCTTCGAGAGAGCCATAGTAATCTTCACGATCGCTTTCCAGGAAACATTCCATGAAGTGCTTGTCATTCACATTGCTGCAAAACCAGTCCCAGAATTCCTTTTCAGACTCAAGCACTGTCGCTGTCTCATTGCGCACCTCGAACCTAGTGGAAGTTTCTCCTGTCTTTATGTTTGAGTACTTGCTTATAATTTCTCCCACGATTTCTGTGCAGGTCTTCTCATTTTGGTTCATGATCTAAAATTTACTCCCAACTTAAAACTTTACTTTATTTTCGGCTTACCTGTGGAAAATCGAAGCATATGCCAATCTGGAATGGCGTGTAATGCGGACCCGGGAGAGTTTGCACAATATCAAAAAAAAATAATGAGGTTATTCCTCATGAACTATTGATCCCTCGCCCACAACCATTTTCGGGTATCCTGTGAGCGAGAAAGGGTCTCCTTCCCATACCACCAGTGAAGCCAGATAATCCTCCTTCACCTGCCCAATATCTTCGGCACCTATTATTTCCGCTGTTTCCCTGGTCACTTTTGAGATTGCCTCCTCCTTTGTCATGCCAAACCTCATGAAGTGCCTCAGTGTCATGAACATGTTTCTCTGAAGTATGACCGGATGATCGCTCATCAGGCCGAATTTGGCACCGGATCTGTAAATAATTTCTGCGTTCCTCCACGTTTCGTGCTTAAGTTCAACCTTGTAGGGGTGCGAATCCATAGGGCCGTATATTACTGGTATCCCGTTTCTTTTTACCGCCTCGAAAGTCACCTGGTTGTAGATGTCCATCCCATGGTTCAGGACTGCTGAAAATCCGAATTCCCTGACAAGGTTTATGAGAATATGTGCATCGTCCTCCCTGTGAAGATGGACCATCATCTTGTATTTCCCCGATAAAATGTCCATGAATCTCTCCTGGAGCGGATCTATCTCGTCTATTGTTTTCTTGCCTGCCTTGATCAGGTTTGCCGCTTTTCGGGCCTTTGTAAAATTTTCCCTCAGAAGTGCCACAGCACCCATCCTCGTAGTTGGCCGCATAGCCCCTTTCCAGTCTGTTGTGCTCCTGGGGTTGTACCCTAGAGCCGCCTTTATTCCGATATCTTTCACATAAGCATCATTGATATTTTTAGCAAAGTTTCTGAGAAGTACGGCTTTTCCTCCGATAGGGTTTCCGCTTCCCGGAAGTACTGTGGAATACAGAACACCGCTTTCCACAGATTCCCTGAATGCAGAGTCGTCCATGTATACGCTCTCAAGTGCACTGACCAGCGGGTATATGGTCTCCATCCTTTCGTTTGATTCGTCCTCGTCTGAAGGTTCTCCGGCCCTGACCATTCCGATGTGGCTGTGCCCGTCAACGAACGCGGGTGTTACAACCCCTTGAGCCACCTGTTCACCTTCAGGCTTCTTCTCCCCTACGTACGTTATTTCTCTGTCAAAACCCACGTAGACGTTCTTCCTCATTCCAGTTCCATCATAAAGAATGTCAGCTTTCACATATTTCATTTAAATCACATCCATTGCTAAACTGCAGTTCATGCAGTGGACCTGCACGGTTGAGACGTTGCTGTTCTTTTTCCAATTATGCTTGAGAATTTATTTTCCTGCTGCAGCGCATTTATATTGAACTGATCCTGATAAATATTTGGAATATGTGCCTTTGCTATTGCGGAAATGATAAAGGTTATAATAGCAGGGAGCATACAGAGCAGTATATTGAAAACACAAAATGGCCTGAATACAGTTATTTTCGATCTTGACGGAACAATAATAGACAGTGAGAAGACTGCATTTGAGGTTGCCAAGTCCGTTCTTCCACGGTTCGGAAAGAAAGTTTCAGAGGAGGACCTGGCATACCTGAGAGGCCGGGCCTGGTTTCCTATTATAAAGGAATGGTTCCCGGATAATGGACAGGAAGTTTACAACCAGATTCTGACGGAATGGGACAGCCTATATCCGGGCAGTTCCATGTATGACGGCGTACTTGATTCAATAATTGAACTTCACAACCTTGGAATAAGGCTGGCTATTGTATCATCAAAGGAAAATGAGTATATTTTCAAGGACCTGCAGGAGCTTTCACTGGGAAAATATTTTGAGATAATTGTGGGGCAGAAAGATACTTACAGGCATAAACCTCATCCTGACCCCCTCATACTTGCTGCAAGAATGCTGGATGAAGAGCCTTCAAACTGCATATATATCGGGGATCAGCCTTCTGACATTATGGCCTCCCGATCTGCCGGAATGAAAAGTGGCGGCGCCCTCTGGGGAGAAGGAGACCGTGAACTCCTTGCCCCGTCTGATCCGGATTACATGTTCCAGGCACCGGGAGATGTTATTGCATCTCTTTTCCCCGAACTTTCAGGCAAATGAATGCTGGTTCAGTTTCAAATGCTGATTTTAAAGCCGCAGGTGAACTCTCCTGCAGGTTCCACTTCAGTAATGCCTATCCTGTTGTTGAAAGCGTCGGGAGCTCCCGTCATGGGCTCAAGTGCTACAGATTCTCCACGCGAATATTTGCCATTGTACAGAACGAAATAAGGCATGTTTTTTCTCTCAAGCTTTATTTGTCCGTATTCGCTTGAAAGTTCCAGCACACCACCGCCATAACAGCAGTTATCAAAGGAACGGCCACTAACGTCTCCGCAACTGTTGACACCTTAACCACTGAAAGTTCTGTCCGGGAAATACTCGTCCAAATAATTCAGCTTCTTTATTTCCGTTGAATGATGAATTTGCCAGTTTCCGTTTATCCTGAAGTAAGGGTGGGTACCAATCACGAGGGGTACTGGCCTTGACCCGAGGTTGAATGCTGAGAAGTCCACTGCCAAGGAGTTCTCAGTTATCCCGTACTTTACAAGAATGCGCATAACTGAGGGGTAGCCTTTGCTTTCCAGCGTGTATTCCAGTTCTGCTTCCTTGCTGTTTGCATTCCTGTGCAGTTTCTTCCATTCAACATCTCTTGTAAGACCATGTATGCTGTTCCGGCCATCGTTGTTTGGAAGCCTGTATTTTATCCCGTCGAAAGAGTACTCTGCATTTCTTACCCTGTTTGCAAAAGGTATTAGCAAGGCCATGCCACCATGTGTCTGTTTTCCATCCAGAGATTCCATCAGGACTTCCCTGTTATCAAGAACAAGAGATTTCAGGTATGCCCCCACTGGATCAATGCCCGCTCTGCTGCGGCCTGACTCGATCTCGATCATGGATTAATCAGGTTAAGAAAATATATGTCATTTACCACGCTTTAACAGCTAATACCTTTTTTTCAGTTTAATGAAAAGATGGGTCTCCGGCAAAGGTTATAATTGTTATAAAAATAATGGTGGGAGTTGCAGGACATACAGATAGCCAGAGACATATTCATATCAGATCTTCATTGCATTTACCTGCGGGACGAATCTGCAGTGGTAGTGTCGGATCTGCATCTTGGATTTGAAGAGGAGATGAACCTTCACGGGCTTTTTCTTCCCAAACTGCAGAGAGATCATGTAGAGAAGATGATAGATCGCATACTGGACAGATATAACCCTGAGAAGCTCATAATAAACGGTGACTTCAAGCATGAATTTTCCAGGAACCTTCCACTGGAATGGCAGGACATTATACACTTCATTGACAGGTACCAGGATCAGGTAAAGCTCATTTTTGTCCGCGGGAATCATGACAATTATCTCCTGACCATCCTGAAGAAAAAGGGAATTGAGATGGTGGACGCTTACGAGACGGAAAGGTACTACATCTACCATGGAGACAGGGACAGGTCACTCAGGAAATTCACGATCCTGGGACACGAGCATCCTTCGCTGGTCCTGAGGGATCAGGTCGGAGGGACATTCAAAATTCCTGCATTCATTTACAATGAAGAGTCCAGTGTGGCGGTAACGCCAGCAATGAGCTTTTTCTCATCTGGAACAGATGTTACAGAATCACTGCTCAGCGACGAGCACTTCACCCCTGCCCTGAAACATACAGATCCTAAAAAATTCAGGGTTTTTGGTCTAACTGAGGAATTTGGTCTTGTTGATTTTGGCTTTCTTGGCGATCTGCAGATTTCTGCGAAGAAGTTCTAAGCCTTGAATTCAGTGCCTTCTTGTAGTTCTCAATTACTGAATTGAAAATTTCCTCATTCTCTGATTTTACAAGCTTTTTCAGGGCAAATGTAGGTGGAGAAAGTATCTTGTTAATCAGGGAGTTTGTCATGGCCTCAAGTGCTGAATCAATGTCAACACCATTATTCAAAACACGCTTAAGCTCCTTGATCTCATCTTCCTTTACTTTTCCCGAGAATTTGTAAAACTCGCTTATTATGCTTTCGGCCTTCAGCTCCCTCAACTTCAGCCCGAATACCTGCATTTCCTGCGTAAGTATGTCTTCCGCCCTGTTAATCTCCTTTTCCTTGGACTTCCTGTTGTTCTCCAGCACAGGTTGCACATCGGCAAGATTCTTTACCGTGATGTTCTCCGGACAATCTTCAGGGCAGTCTATGTTCTTGGGGTTTGAAATGTCAAGAAAATACTTTGGTGTCGTTGTGTTGCGCATCATTTCCTGAGTGATAAGGATCATGCGGGAAGATGTGGCAGTGACAATTATGTCGTTCCCTGAAATTACATTATCGATTTCAGAAAGGTCGCCATATGATATGGCAAGGCCCTCAGCAACATTGCTTGCGTGATCTATGTTTCTCCCGATTACTGTGACTTTTCGCGGATCGAGCTTGGATATGTATTTTATCATATCTACGGCCATTTTTCCGGTTCCAATGATCGCAACGTTCCTGCCTGAAACTCCAAATTCCTTTTCAACTATGTCAGTTGTCAGGGCTGGAATCGAGACTTTTCCATGTGAGATTTCCGTCTTCTCCCTGACTTTTTTGCCGACACTGAGAGCTTTCCTGAAAATAAGTGAGATGTATTTATCCGCTCTTCTTTTCTTCAGGGAATAATCATACGCTTCTTTCAGCTGGCGAAGAATATCGTTTTCGCCGACCGACATTGATTCGAGACCGGATGCAACCCTCATAAGGTGCTTTACAGCATCCATTCCTGTTAGAACAGTGGAATCTGAAAATTCCTCATAAGACCACAGTTCAGAATCAGAAGTGGTGTACAACTCCAATCTGTTGCACGTTGAAAGAATTACATAATTTTTAATGTTGTATCTCTGGAAGGCGTCTTCCCAGAATTCCATGCCCTGCAAGATCATTCTCTCGAATGCTTTTGGGGTGTTTTTAAAATCCCAGGATATCATTTTGAGAGTTAACATAAATTCACCGTCCAGATTAAAGCCGGATTATCAGTTGTTCTTTAATTACTCCATCTTATTTAAGAGGAATTGTCATTCTATATTCGGTCTAAAGCGCATATACCAATATAAAACTTACAATACCTCACACGCTTGCACATGACCGGATGGCCGGAGCACCAGAACCTATTGTTTTTCCTTGATCTCAAAAGTCTTGTTTCTGCTGGTTCTGCCTTTTATAAGTCTGATATCTGAGATACTTACTCTATAATATTTCGACAGTTGGCCGATAATGTCGTAATTGGCCTGGTTGTTCTCCCTTTTCGCATTAGTGTACACTAACAAAGTGTCACCCTTCGATTCTGGTGCTTTTCTGCCTTCCTTTACCAGGACTTTAATTATCATGTCAAATTCCCCATCAATTCAGACAGTATATTCAGGAAAAGTGCATGGATTCTCCTGAAATTTGGCAAGGTATAAATAAATCCTTAGTATTAGAGGGTTAGCCCCGATAGTGTAGCGGCCTATCATACGGGCCTGTCGAGCCCGTGACACGGATTCAAATTCCGTTCGGGGCGTCTTTTAAAGGGTCGGGCCAGCAATCGGCCTGCCTTGATTTTTTATCAGATACATTTATTGTAAACAGAAAAAACTGAAAAATAGCGTCTTTCTATACCCTCGGCATTTCACTAAAGGAGAGAAAGATAAATCTTATAAGCCATACGAGTAATTTTTAAATGGTGGAAGGCTTGGAAAAAGAAAAAAGCGAGGAGAGAGCCGGTGGAAAGGAAGAAGAATGGACTTACCCCCGTGGCGGAAAGAGAAAACCCTCCAACAGGTATGAGGGCCCGATAGCTCCTGTAGTTGTGTCAATACTGGCAGTGCTTGCCTGGGCAATATTCACGTTGCTGTATGCTTTATTCTGGTCCACACGCTTTACAATATTTCAGAATGTCATAGTTGTAATGTTCTCGCTCATAATCACAGGACTCCTGATTGGCCTCATGTGGATCCTGCTCTCCCCAAAGGGAACCTGGAGAGGAAAATGAATGTCAGCCAACCTGTGGCCTTTATTTGAGTTGGCCACGGATGTTTATTTTACTGATTCAGCTGCTGATGTGCAGTGCACCATTGCATCTTGATCCTTTTCATTGCGGATCATATTGGCACTATGTTACTTTGTTGGGATATGTGCTACTTGTATATTAGTCGCAATTTATATATATGTGGTCATCCATATAATCCCGTGAGGAAAAACGATAGAATGGGGGCTAGACTATCATTGAGGGATGAAGTCCAGAGGCTGGTTGGAAGAAATGTACGGTTTCAGATCAGGGAGGGTCGCAGCAGCAGAGAAATTTTTGGGATTCTTGTGGCATGCAATGACTCGGGTTTCAAAGTAAGCCTGAATGGCGGCGTAAGCAGCATAATAATACCAAGAAATATTGTGTACGATATACTTTGCAGCGACTGCCTCAATGAATCAGCCTGATTTCGCCGGCTGAGTTCTTTCCCGCGCTGTCCTTATACCGCATTTATTGATCAATATTATATATGGCAGGGTAGTTTATGGACATCTTATGAT
>OFHI01000094.1_pt1 | contig 19860 bp, 24 predicted proteins | sample 1522021 | NCBI WGS metagenome assembly OFHI01 (sample SAMEA2464839, study PRJEB22497) | soil metagenome | biome: Grassland; feature: Farmland; material: Clay | place: Australia | collected 2013-02-01 | depth 1.4 m | reverse complement strand
CATCACAGAGTGCAACCGTGCTCTTCACCGAACTCATCAGTGGATTCATCCTTGCAGTGGCAATATTCGGGGAAGCCGATATACTGCTTCGTGCAGCTGGTGCGGCTGTCATTTCAATCGTTATAATACTCTCCACCATACAGGGTGGAACAAATGAAATTGAATCTCCTCTGCACGAGAGTATCTTCAGGCAATGAGCACAGTAAAAGTAAGGTTTCTAAACGACTAAATCACAAAAACATAATTCCATGACTAACACCAGATAAAATTATTACAATATTCAAAAAAAGATATTGTCGAGTTACGGTCCCCCGTTAAGGGCCGTTTCTCCTATCTCTTGAATATTGCAAGCTTTATTTCGGACATCTCGTCCATCGAGAACCTGATCCCTTCCCTTCCGAGTCCGCTTTTCTTCATTCCGCCGAAAGGCATGGTGTCTACACGGAAGTCGGAAGTATCATTGATCAGCACTGCACCAAACTGCAGCCTCTCTATCGCCTGCATAGCCAGTTCTATGTTTGATGTAAAGACTCCTGCCTGCAGCCCGTATGGAACGTCATTGGAGAGCTGTATCGCCTCCTCCATGGATTTTACGGACCTGACAAGCGTTACCGGGCCGAAGATCTCCTTCTTCCAGATCTCCGAGTTCAGGCTGACATTTTCAAGAATAGTTGGCATCATCATGCTGCCTTCCCTTTCTCCGCCTATAAGTGCGTGTCCGCCTTCCCTTACTGCATCGCTGACAAGGCCTTCAACTCTCTTTGCCTCTCCTTCTGATATCATCGGCCCCACATCGGTTGATTCGTCGAGTGGATCTCCAAGCTTCAGGCCGGAGGTAATTTCAAGCATCCTGTTCTTGAAATACTCATAAACATCCTCCTTGATGAGTATCCTCTGGGAATGGATGCAGTTCTGCCCCTGCGCTTCAAAAGCAGCATCAACAACTGCCTCGGCAGCAGTATCGAGATCAGCATCATTCCAGACAATCACAGGAGAATTGCTTCCAAGCTCCATGGAATACTTCTTGATTCCTGCATTCCTGATCAGCTTGTCGGCAGCCTCCGTTCCACCAGTGAATGTTACCATCTTAATGTCATCAGAGTGAAGGAAATAACTGGTGATCTCGCCTCCCCCTGATGCAAGTACAGTCTGCATCGCATTTTCGGGGAGCCCGGAATCTGCTATTATCTCATTCAGCTTTACTGCGGAAAGTGGAGTAAGCGTGGCCGGCTTGTTTATAATGCTATTGCCGGCAGCAAGAGCCGGCCCCACCTTGTGGGCTACAAGGTTCAGGGGATCATTGAACGGTGTCACTGAAAATACAGTTCCAATGGGTTCCCTTGTATAATACGCAAACCTGTTCACCCCTCTCGGCTCAACATCAAGTGGTATTGTCTCGCCATATTTCCTCTTGGATTCTTCAGCAGAAAACAGCATAGTTACTGCTGCCCTCCCCACTTCTCCCCGGGAATACTTAAGCGGCTTTCCCGCTTCCATTGATATGATCTTTGCAAGTTCCTCCTTGTTTCTCTCTATCCCCTTGGACACTTCAAACAGGCTTTCGTATATCTTATGGGATGGAGTATCCCTCATTTCCGATGCGGCTTTTATGCCATTTTCCAGTATTCTTCTTGCATCTTCCATCCTGGTATCATCAAGCTCTGCAAACTTTTCACCTGAGAATTTGTTGACAACTTGCATGGATGTAAATTGCGTTAAACAGATAAAAAACCTACCCGAATTTTATGGACAAAATGGTGTGTCCATTCAAATATTCGTGGTTATGATGAACAAATCAAAGGAATAACACAAAAATTTTGGAAAAATCGACAAGTCTCCAAATTTGGGGTGAAAAATGAAAAATATTGCTGATTATTGGTGGATTTCCGATTGTTTCTAAAAAATGATGAATGCATTAAGTATGGCTATTCCGGGTTCCCTGCTGTCGGCATTGCATTCTAAATTATCACAGCAGAATCTGCTGCACTTTGCGAAATACCGGATTGATCCGTTATTTGATCCATCCGGCACAGCATCCTGGAGATTCCGGAAACTCCCTCCCGGCCATTCCCGGGGAGAATCAATGAGCTTCTTCATTAGATCCATGGCAGCAGCAAAGTCTCAGGAATTCTTCAGTCTTATGACTTCTTCAGAATTCGGATCTGACATGTGTTTTCAAGAAAAAACTGATTATAAAAATAAGTTGTTGGAAATTGATTAGACAATTTCAAGTTCAAAAGGTTCGAGCAGGTTCATGCTGACTGCTCTCTTGTAATACAGTTCAAGAGCTTTCCTGCCTTTTTCCCCGAAGTCTATGGAGAGAGGATTTACGTACATCCTGATGAACTTTCTTTCAAGCTCCATGTCAGAATATCTTGCATATTTCAGTGAATATTTCACTGCATCGTCCTCGTGATCCATGCCATACTTTATCGAGTTCTCGAAATCTTCCTTGTACTTCTTGGCATTTTCTGTGCCCAGGGACTTCTTTATTGCATTGAAGCCCAGGGGAATTGGAAGGTCGCCTGCGTATTTTTTCCACTCATCATAAAGGCTGAGAATTTTCACAAGCCCCTTTTCCTGATAAGTGAGCTGTTCATCATGGATTATTATCCCGGCATCTATCTCTCCGGACAGAACTGCCTCAGGAATGGTGTCAAACCTCATTTCCCTGAATTCCTTGGGATCCGGCCCGAACATCCTGTACAGCAGGTAAGCCGAAGTGAAAAATCCAGGCACTCCAATGACTGCTTTTGAAAGGTCAACATCCTTTTTTGCAACGACAAGAGGGCCGTACTCTATTCCGAAACTTGCTCCGGAGCTTGTAAGGTAGTACTTGTCATGCACCTTGGCATACCCGTTTGCGGATATTGCTGTAACATCATACAGCTCGTCCTTTGCTTCCTTGTTCAGCGTTTCTATGTCTTTTACAACCTGATCATATTCGAAATTGCACTTTATTTTCTTTTCAAACATCCCGTAAAACATGAAGGAGTCATCAGGGTCAGGTGTATGAGCAACAATCAGTTTCATGCAGGTGTATGTCTTCAATATAAAAAATGCTTTCAGTATGCGCGAAATTTATAATCACTTGTAATTCCGCAAACCACGGATTAAATCCCTTAAATAGACTGATGTCATACTGTATCTTCTCTGGTGATTCTATGGATCGTATAGTTATAGCACTGGGGGGAAACGCCCTTTTACAGAAAAGCGACATCGCATCTTTTGAAACCCAGGTTGGAAGAGCAATTGAGGCCTTCAGGAGCCTGTCTTCGGCGATTTCGGAAAACCAGGTGGTAATAACGCATGGAAACGGCCCCCAGGTCGGGAACATTCTTCTCCAGAATGAACACTCAAAGGAGGTGGCCCATCCAATGCCCCTGCATGCATGCGGTTCAATGTCCCAGGGACTTATTGGCGAAGTTCTTTCAATGGCCTACGACAGGGTGAAGTATGAGCAGGGCCTCTCAAAAGAAATCTCGGTCATAATGACCAGGACAGTGGTCAGGGAAGACGATCCGGCGTTCAGCAATCCCTCAAAACCAATAGGCCCTTTTTATACAAAGGAACAGGCAGAATCACTTATGAAAACTGACAGCTGGGCTATGAAAGAAGACTCCGGCAGAGGATGGCGAAGGCTTGTAGCATCCCCTCAACCAGTTGAAATAGTGGAAAGGGGGACTCTCCTGCACCTTCTTTCTGACGGATTTCTCCCGGTTGGCGTAGGAGGGGGAGGAATACCGGTTTTCAGGAAAAATGGATTCTATGAGGGTGCTGAGGCAGTTATCGACAAAGATCTTGCATCATCCGCACTTGCTACCTCCATTGAGGCTGAAAAGCTGCTAATCCTGACAGATGTTGAAAACGCTTACATCAACTTCGGGAAAGAGGATCAGAAGGCAATCCATGACGTGAGCTATCCAGAAATGAAGGATTACTACGATTCAGGATATTTTGCATCGGGAAGCATGGGCCCCAAGATCAGGGCTGCCCTGAATTTCATAGAAAAAGGAGGCCGGACTGCGGCAATAACTTCGCTCCCGAATGCCTCAAAGGCGATAAAGGAAAATTTTGGAACGATAATTCACAGGAACTGAAAAAGGAGGTCAACGGACTCTGTGTCAAGATCATAGTCCCGCTTCAGAAGACCCTTTATCCCGTCAAGATTTTCGGCTCCAACCAGCGATCTTCCAATAAGATTGTCAAGATCCTCATACACGTTCCAGGGGAATATAAACCATGCCCAGTTATCCTCCGTAACCTTGTCTGCATAGAAATCAGGGACGAAATTTGATCTTGAAATATGGAGCATTGTCGCCGTCTTAAGTGTTCCGGGATTAAGTGATTTCACATATTCGTATGCAACTTTCATGCTCTCGCCGGTATCTGTGAGATCATCCACTATCAGGACTTTCCTGTTTGATATGTCAAGCTTAGTGTCATTCTTGAGCACTGCTTTGCCATCCTTGGTTGCAGTTATTCCCCAGTGCTCGGTCTTGATGGAAACGAGATCCTTGATCCACATCTTGTCTGAAAGAATCCTGGCAGGAACAAGACCTCCCCTGGAAAGCCCTATAATAACGTCAGGAGCGTAGTTTCCTGTAATCTTTTCTCTCAGAGTGTCGCACCAGTCCTCTATGTCATCCCATGTAACCAGTTTAGCCTTGAAATGCATGTCAAGTACCAATATTTGTATGTTACTTAAATCTTGACTCCTCTGAACAGTAATTACTCCCTGTTACCGAAATTAAGAGTTAAAGCCGTGGGAGCAGATCTCAGCTTAAAAACAAGATCGGTTACGCCAATAATAGTATGTAGTATCACTTATTTTATTCTACAAATAATTATATAGGTCATTACGTTGGATTATGTATGACACCACTGGAAATTCTGCTGATTTTCATTCTGGTAATAGTGCTGATAATCCTGTTGTCAGGAATTAAGGTGCTAAGGGAATGGGACAGGGCACCAGTACTGACTCTTGGAAGATTCACAGGCATGAAAGGGCCTGGAGTGATTTACATAATACCGATCATAAGCAAGATTCCCATAATGATATCCACAAGAATACAGGCAGTGGCCTTCAAGACCGAGGCTACTTTCACTAAGGACAACGTGCCACTGAATGTTGACGCGGTAATGTACTTTCAGGTTATAGATCCACAGAAGGCGGTCCTTAACATCGAGAATTTCGCAACCGCAACAAACCTTTCAGCTCAGACAACTCTCAGGGAAGTACTTGGTAAATCGACATTTGATGAAGTCCTTTCAGAAAGGGAAAAGATAGGCGAGGCTGCAAGGGAAATCATTGATGAGAAGACCGAGCATTGGGGTGTGAAAGTCTCTTCTGTTGAAATAAGGGATGTAATTGTTCCGAATGCCCTTCAGGAAGCAATGTCCAGGCAGGCTTCTGCAGAGAGGGAAAGAAGGTCAAGAGTTACTCTTGCAGTTGCTGAAGTTGAAGCCGCCCAGAAAATGGTCGATGCTGCAAATCAGTACAAGGACAACCCTACTGCATTCCAGCTCAGATGGATGAATATCCTCTATGAAATCGGACTTGAAGGAAAAGGAACACTGATGATGATTCCCGCCCACACGCCGGAGGTTGGAGATATATCACCAATGGCCGTAATGGGTATGGAAGAATTGGCAAAGAAGAGAAAAATCAGCAGCTCTGATAAAGAGCCTGACAAATCTCAATAATTTCCTTAATGGAAAGGTCTTCAGGCCTGCTTCCTGAAAACTCCTCAGGGACTTCAGGAAGTATATTTTTTATTTTCTTTCTTCGCATTGAGAAAAGCTTTGTAAGAATACTGTCGAGAAATTCTATTGGAAACGACTCAGTAAATTCCTTCTTTTCAAGCTTTACCACTGCTGAGTCAACCTTCGGAACCGGTACAAAACATGTCCTTGGAACTGTCCTTATGTATTGCACGTTAAATCTTACCTGTGCGTTTACAGTGAGCCTTGAATAATCCGGGGTCCCTTCCTTTGCCACAAGCCTCATGGCGAACTCTTTCTGTACCATTAAGACAGCTTTCTCAAAGTCATATTCGAAAAGCCTGAACAGGATTGGTGAGGAGATATTGTAAGGTATGTTCCCGATAATCCTGTCATAAGGCAACGGATTCACCTTCAGGAAATCATCCTTTATCAGGATGAGCTTCCCCTCTTCAATCTGGCTGCTGAACCTGACAGCGAGATTCTCATATTGCACATGATCCGGTTCTATGGCGGTTACAATCGCTCCCCTCTCAAGCATGATATCGGTGAGGATTCCAGGCCCCGGCCCTATTTCAAGAATTCTTATGCCGGGCCGCACGTCAAGCAAATCCACTTCCTGCCTGGCAATATTCCTGTCGTGGAGAAAGACCTGACCGAATTTTTTAGAAAAAGAAGTTCTTCCCTTGATGCTCATTTTGCTACAAACAGCTTGTGCTTCTCGTACCTGTCTCCCAGTTCCTGGATTATCCTCGAAGCAAGCATCTTCTCGGGATGATGCACGGTCTTGATTCTTTCACCAAGTTCCTTGAAGGATTCGAACGGCTTCTTCTTCCTTTCCTCCACTATGTTCCACATAGTCTTGTTTCCAAGGCCTGGAAGAAGCTCAAGAGTGTGAAGCCTTGCATTTATCGGCTGGGATTCATTGAAGAATGTAACAAATTTCTGCTCATTGGCCTGGATTATTCTTTCAAGGACATAGGGAAGTTCATTGGAGGCAGCACTTGTAAGTTCCCTGTATGAAATTCTTCTTCTTACAGAAAGAACCTTTTCCCTCATTTCCGGATTCTTGCCTATGTAAATCTTCTCCCCCACAGTTATCACTGCGTTCTGCTTAGGGATAATCTCAAGGAGCTTGAATTCAGTCTCACCTACAGCTATCGCTATTGGAGTCTTTCTGTATCCTTTCTCGTCCGTTCTGCCTTGCGGCAGATAATCTAAAACATAGGCATATTCTTCCAAAACCCGTCCCCTTCCGTTTAGAATCTAAGGCTAATAAAATAGTCCAAGAGCGTATTTAAATCTTTTTCAGGGATTATAACTCCATATGAAGAGAAAATACTTGTAAGCTCTTCCTTGGTTGCAGGCCTCAAATCAATGAGTTTCGTCAGCACTTTTTCGGGGAGTTTTACTATTTTTTTCAGGTCACTCTTGATATCTGCAACGTCATCGGGATGTATTTTGGTGAAAACTTCGGAATATGTCAGATTTTCCTTCTCGCTTTCGCTGAGCTCTTCCTTTTCGGAAAGGATTTTCAACACTTCCGGGATGGAAACGTATTGTTTTTTCATCTTTAACCTTCAATTCTCTTCAGGTGGACAGGTGCAGCCAGAATATTCTTTACAACACTGCCTACCTTGATCGAAACAAGGTAGCATTCACCCTGCTTTCCGGCTATCCTTCCGGTATAGCCATGGAAGCCATGGTGGGGCATGCCTTTGTGTACGGCAGGATCGATTTTAATTGCTGCGAGATCTCCAACTTCAAAGGACTGCAGCATCCTGTTTACCGTAGGCATTCCTCTTTCTTTTATTCTTTTGGTCATTTTCTGTCTTGACCCTGCCCTTGGACCATGTGACATCTTAGTCATTGTTCATTACCTCTGTGTATCTTAATTACATCAAGCTCAGCTACTCGTAAGGGCTCGCCATATTCCCCTGAAATGCTTGGAATGGTTCTCCCGCCGTCTCCATGGACAAGTTCCTTAATGTAAGTTCCGGCTTCTGCCGTAACCAGAATCCTTGCCTGGTTTGCATTTATATCTTCAAGAGAGGTTTCAAGCACTTTTCTTTCCCTTACGAGATCAGATCTTCTGCCTGCCACTCTTAATGGTGTTCTCTGATAAATAACTTTTCCCACGAGCCCGTCAAGTACACCGCTAAGCCTTTCTTTTTCGAGTCTGGAATCTCCCTCGATAAGTACTGAATAAGTCTTGCTGTTGTTGCTCAATTTCAGTTCCTTCACCCTCTTCCTGGTGGAGAAACCGAGGTCAAGCACTTCAACCCCGGAACCGGAGTTATTGATTTTACTCTCCAGTTCTTCAAGTGATACTTTTCTGATCCTGGGCTCCACGGATTCCATTACAAATTCCCTTCCGTTGCCCAGCATTCTGACGTCCACATCCTCCCTGCCGGCGGCATGCAGGTGAAAATTACTGCCGCCTGCAATCTCATTAAGCGGCTTGCCGATGTAATATTCCACAGATTCGTCATTGTTCATCTTGTGGATCCATCTGGTCTGGGGAAGATCCCTGCGGAATTTCCTGTATTTTCCCGAGATAAAAAGGCTCTTGACCTGCAGGTCTGCAAAATCATATTTTGTGTTTACAACAATCATTATGTCCGGGTCGTCAAAATTCACTTCTTTCCCTGTCCTGTCAGAGAAGAATTTTCCAAATTCCCTGTTGAATTCCTTCTTTATGCTTTCTCCAAGATTCCCGAACCGTTCCTGTATGATTTTTTCTTTTTCCAGTGCCTGTTCATCAAAAACCGATCCTATGAGGAAGGTATCATACTGGAAGGACGATATCTCGTTTTCAACTATCCTGTAATAGAGGTTAAAATTTTCAAGCACCCCATGGCAAATATCGCAGTTCTCAGGAACTGCAAATTCTGAGGGGCCACCGGGATTAAAAATATCAAGCACGAAGCGGAGCATTTCACCCCTTTCTTCGTTCAGCAATCCAGCACCTCTGCTGGCAAATATTCTGCCTGTGCACTTCTGGCACAGGTTCAGGTCGAAAAGGTCTGGGAAATTTTCCATAAAACCTATCTTGCTATAATGTCTTTCTGGATATTGGGCCTTTCCTTGACAAACACTCTGGATCCGCATTCACACTCTATTTCTGCGGTTCCGAATGATTTCTCAAGTGGCCTTCCACACCTTATGCATTTATACATTCTTATGCATCTCTTCTATCAGTCTCTGGCTGTATTCAGGTGTATATGATCCCCCTGCGAATTTATAGTCACAGTGTCTGCACTGCCATATTCCCGAAGCAAGCCTCTTCACTTTTTTCTGTTTGCATGACGGGCATACGTAGAATGAAATTTTCTGCTTGTATATTTCATTCCAGCCCTTCCTTACGGTTACCCCGTATCTGGGGCCGAATCTTCCGGCTGCTCCTACTTTAACTGTTCTTCTTGACATTTCTATCACTTAAGGTACTTTTTTCTGATAGCTTTACCCGTATCCGCTGACATCTTTATAGCTTTTTTGACATCTTCCATATCAAGGCTGCCAAAGTTACCTTTCTGCATTGCCCTGAGGTGTCCGTCCTCCGTTGTGGTAACTGTAAGCCTGACCGATCCCAGCTGCTCTTCTTCAAGGTTTGGATCACAAACGAGTGTGTCACCTATCTTGACCATGGTCAGAGAAACAGGAGTATTGGTTATTGGGAGTGCAAAATCCTTTCCGCCTTCTTCCCTGGATCCCGGTACTACTGCAGTCTTAAGGGCAGAAACAGCCCCAAGGGAACATGCATCAATCAGGTTGCCGTCGAAGTCTATGACATTTATGTCAATGAAGACGATCCAGACCTTCTTTCCCGGCTCAACAACGAGTTTCTGCAAGTCTATCATCTTGCTTTCCCTTATTCCACGATCGACAACTCTTGCGATCTCGATGGACATCTCATTTGGAGGTCCTGCCTCGAAAGTCGGGAAGGACATGGGGAGAAGCTCGACATTAGTAGTCATTACACCCTGGTTTGGAGTATCCGGGAAAGGCTCACCGGACTCAATCTTTACGCCTGCTACTATCTTTGTTTTTCCAAGCTGCACAAAAGCTGAGCCTGCGGCTCTTGGAACATAATTTGTCTGGATGGTGATATCCCTGACATCTTCAGGTGATCTTCCGTCACCTCTTTTTCCTTCTTTAAGCTTGCTGATTATGTAGTTTCTCTTAATTTCTGATAAAATTCCTGCTGCATCTCTTGGCATTATTCCCCACCTTTTTCAAGCTCTTCTGCTGAATACCTGCTGGCCAGGGCCTCTCTCTGGATCTGGTTGACTCTCTTTGTTGCCTCAAGAATCATGGATGTAGCTTTGTCAAATTCTTCAATGCTGAGATCTCCATCCATCTGGAGAAGAACAACCTTGCCTGATTTGGAAAGCACTGCCATCGGGACATCTGCTTCCCCGAAGTTATCCTCTTCTTTTGACAGGTCAAGAACAATCTGTCCGTCGGCTTTTCCTGCTGTGCATCCGACTACAATGTCCCTCATCGGTATTCCTGCTGCGGCAACTGCAACTGAAGCTGCAGTAAGGCCTGCTATTCTTGTACCGGCATCTGCCTGGAGTACCTCTATGAAGACATCTATCTGTGCTCTTGGAAACTGCTCCACCATAATTGCAGCTTCCAGGGCCTCTGAAACGACTTTGGAAATTTCAACAGATCTTCTGTCCGGTCCCGGTCTCTTTCTTTCATCCACTGAAAAGGCGGCCATGTTGTACCTTGCCTTCACGATCGCCTTGTTGATATCCTGCTGATGCTTGGGGTAAGCTTCCCTTGGGCCGTAAACAGCAACCATTATTTTGTTGCCGCCCCATTCGAGATAAGCTGATCCATCAGCCCTGTTAAGCACGTTTGTTTCAATTTTTATAGGCCTGAGCTCATCCAGAGCTCTTCCATCAAGTCTCAGTCCTTTCTCATCAATTAACTTAATATCACTGGCTGTTCCCATTAGAGTCACCTTTCTGTTCCTTAAGGTATTCACTCATCCTGTCAGTTAAACCAACTGTGTGAGCTTCTCTTTCTACCATTTTTATTGCTGATATGGCTATCATGACGTCATCAGGTGCGCCATCAACCCATATGAGCCCGTTCTGGCCGACTATGATTCTTGTTGCTGTGGCATCCTTGATCATGTTAACCATGGAGCCTCCCTTTCCGATGATACGCGGTACTTTGGGGGCTGATATGGACGTAATATGTCCTCCTTCAAGCTTCCTTAGTCCGACGTCTCTCAGCGTTATCCAGCTCTCTTTTATTTCATTCAGGGACATGACTTTCGCGTATACGTAGTCACCAATTCCAAGGAATTTTTTAATGTCTCCTGATGTGGTTCTCCATGGTGTATCGTTCATGTGCAATAAGGAATGATACGGAGAATTGAGATCGACGGTCCACATTGAGGGCCCCACTTCTATAACTTTTCCAATAACCTTGTCCCCTTTCCTGGGGAAATACGGACCTGAAAATGGAACAACATCAACAAACTGCTCACTCTTCTGGATTATACCAAAGTATTCAGAACAGTATTGACTGTCATCGCACTTATAAACTCCGTTTCTCGGTTTTAACCCTTCAGTATCAATAGGGTCACCTGGCATTACTATTTGTTTAGTTTCAGTCATGGAATCACCTTTTTGATCAGATTGCCAGATTTCAGATGTTGCCCTTTACTGCGGTCTGATGAACATATTATTCTTCTGTCCCTGTCCGTACCATTCTTGGATCATATCCTCAATACCGCTGATAAAATCAGGCAATATGATCGATTGGGCACACCCAACCACTTTATATTTTGATTTCAACAAACGATGTTTACTCAATATATATTATTTCCGTATTACGCAGATTTTCGCCCATGCGTGTGCGGTGCTCACTTTTTGAGGATCCTTATCTGGGCATTGTCTTTAGCTTTTCTTGTAATGGAATCCATCACGTCGCTCTGCAAACCGGACGGGACTTCAAGGACTCCCATCCATGAGCCGTCATTGCCCCATTCCTCTTTTATTATGTATCCTGTTTTCACAAGGTCACCATATATTCTGCCATACGCATCCCCGACAAGCCTCACTGCCAGTTTTGTCTTTTCCAGCCTGATTGGGATAAGCGGCCTCAGTGCTTTCAGTGCAGGCTCAATCTGTTCACTCACGCTCTTGAAAGGATCTACATGGAATTTGGCATCTTCAAGTGCCTGGGAGATCCTTGCGGGAGGATGCGGAGTATTGGTCTGGGGGTTTATGGCCTCACGGGCGATGGTCTCAATGATCTGCTTCCTCTTCCTCTCGTATATAGCCCTTCTTTGTTCCGTGGTCAGCTGGACTTCCCCTTTCCTGACGATTTCTATGGCTATGGCCTCAACATCGCTTGTCTTGAAAACCTCGAGGAGTGATTCCTCCCCTGCCTTGTCTCCTTTTCTGGCATCCTTGTAAATTTCCAGCAGGGCAAGATCATTCTCTGCATCAATATTGCCTGCTTTAATCCTGTCCGTAGCATCCGGATCTACAAGTATCTCGAACTTATGACCATGGGATTCATAGCGTGCAACTACGGCATCCTCTACTCTGACCATATTTCTGTAGATTCCGTATAATAATAAAAAGAATTTGATCCGGGGGTTGTAAAATGAAAAAAATCAGAGGAGTTTCTGAACTTCCTCTTGTGAATATACCTTGAATTTTTCCCCGACAACTATCGAGGCAATTTCAGGGGCCCTGAATCCGCCTTCTTCTTCAGATGCTGATTTGAGGGCATTGATTCCAAGCTTTATTGCCTGATCCTCTGTAAGTTCCTCTTTATATTCCTTTTCCAGGAATGTAAGGACCTGCTCCTTTCCGGATCCAATGGCAACTGCTTTGTATTCGTTAATTGTTCCTGCAGGGTCACAGTCGAATAGCCTTGGTCCCAAGGAATCAACACCTGCTATAATCATTGAAACTCCGTAAGGCCTGACTCCTCCATACTGGGTGTACTGTTGCATCTGGTCAGCTACCTTCTTCACGAGATTTTCAATGTTAACCAGGGAACCGTAGGTGACTTTTTCCTGCTGTGCTCCTATCCTGGCGAAATCAATCAGAACTCTGGCGTCTGCCACAAGCCCTGAGGTTACTGATGCTACGTAATCATCTATTAACTGAATTTTTTCAAGTGAGTTCTGTTCGACAAGTCTGCTCCTTATCTTTTTATCGGAAATTAGAGCAACACCATTCTTGAACTTAAGACCCAGTGCTGTAGATCCCTTTTTTACAGCTTCCCTGGCATATTCAACCTGAAAAAGTCTTCCATCAGGGGAGAATACGGTGATAGCTCTGTCGTATGCCATTTGCCCTTGTTGCATATAATTCACCTTTCTTTCCATAGGGCTTTTAAATTATAAAGCTTTTCTAAGCGCAGTTCATGGCATAATATTTTAAGCATTGCCGCAGAAGACAGCCCGGCCATGGATTTTTTCTTCCCAATCAAGGATGCGAAAAAACCGGGATGCCGGAAGTCATATTTCGCGCTCAGAAATCATTTTATTCGAAATTCACATCTTATAAGAACGTGTTTCCTTACTGCAGAAAATGCAAGGGCCACAGGATGTTATGCGGCCTCAATTACTGCCCTATAATCAAGGGGCTCAAAACCAACCTCAAGAACGTGGAGATAACACCCGGTGACCTGAATTCCATAACTCCCCCGGGAGTATTCATCGGCGAGTACAATTATCCAAAGGTTTATGCAGGCCCGATGATGGTTCACGATCCATCTTATTCCTTTCCGACCGGTAACCAATACGGCAAGGGTGTAAGCGAGATAGTTGCCCTGAACAACAACCTTTACAGGGCTTCAAGCGTGGTGGACATCAAGGATGTCGCAGGAAAATATTCGCTGAGTGTGCAGGAGTCTGCAATGTCCACCAAGACTCTTGACGTTGAGCTCAGTGTTGTAAGGAAGATCTCAGGCAACAGCAGGGACAATAATTTTTTTGACACTCCTGTCGGCCCTATGTACGAAGTTTCCAAGGTGGATATCACGGATAATCCGAAGATACCCTCAAGGGTTGACATAATCTACAATGACAACCATCTTGGCAGCAGGGAAGCTTTAGAGACACTTTACAGGAACGGATTCACTGTAAATTACCTTCAGGGAGTTCTTTCTTCGGGAGCCTTGGGAATACAGAAAAACAGGAGGATAGTCCCTACAAGATGGTCAATAACCGCGGTTGATGATACGCTGTCAGGATTCCTCAAGGAAAAGATCCTCGATTACAGCATAATTTCGGACATAATGGTCTTCACCCATTCCTACAACGGGAATTACTTTGACATTATACTCCTGCCGTACTCGCTGTCATACGAAATGCAGGAAGTATGGCAGAAAGGATCGATATGGTCCTCAGGCACTGATCATGTGAATGTTGATTATGAGTTCCTTGAGGGGAGGAAAACATATGCTAGTGAAATTACCGGCGCGTATTACGCTGCAAGGCTTGCCGTGTATGAGTACCTGGACAAGATCAGGAGGCAGGCTGCAATAATTGTCCTGAGGAGAGTCAGCGGAGAATACTATTCACCCCTGGGAGTGTGGGTCATCAGGGAAGCCGTAAGAAATGCAATGAACACGCCTCCTGTTGTATACCGGACGATTGATGAAATGATCAGGGAGCACAGAATGCAGATTCCAAACTGGAGGGAGAAGTCAAAGATCCTGGGAAAACTGTTTGTGCAGAAAACCATTTCAGACTATTTCTGAGAATTCTGGAGTAATGGCAATGAGAAAGTCAGAGCTTTTTGATATTGTATTCGACAACCACATGCACCTCAGATTGGACGGCCTTTTCCTTGGAGCTGTTGACAAATTCATAAAGGCAGGGGGAAACGCAATCAACCTGGTCAACCTGCCGGATTATTCCATCAGTCCAGATGAATACTACAGATCCATTTACGACAGGACACTGAAAATCGCGGAAAAGGTCAGGAAGGAGCGTGATTTGGCTGTAGTTGTCTCCATAGGGCCATATCCTCTCGATTACTTCTATTTCAGGGAAAAGGGCAGAGATCCGGTTGAAGAACTGATCAGGGGAATTGATCTCGCCTGCGATTACATATCCATGGGGAAGGCAAACGCACTCGGCGAGGTTGGAAGGCCGCATTTTGAAGTGGATTCCGCCGTGATGGAGGATTCAAACAGGATACTCCAGCATGGGTTCGAAAGATCAAGAGAGGCGGGAAATCCTGTCATCCTTCACACCGATGATCTGGACTCAGGAGGTTATTCAGGCCTGGAATCAATGGTAAGGAAGGCAGGAATCAGCCCTGAAAAGGTTGTAAAGCACCATGCTTATCCACAGGACCTCAGGCTTAATTCTCCCCTGAGGCTTTCTATTCCGGCAACAAGGCCGAATGTGAGGGAATCCCTGGCGGTATCTTATGATTTCATGCTTGAGACCGACTACGTAGATGATCCGGAAAAACCGGGAAAGGTGATATCTCCCGATTCGGTGCCGAAGAGGGGAAAAATGATTATGAATGAGTATGAAGACTGGCAAGAGATATTTTCAAGCATCTTCATGAAGGTTCCTTTCCAGGTCTTTGGAGAGGAGGCATTTGGCCGCAGGTGAGCTGCGATCCTGGGAAAAGCTACTCCCCGGTTACAGCCACAAGCGTATATCGCTTTCCTTCTCCGGTAAGGTATTCCTCTTCTGAAACCTCTATGTTCTTGAAACCGCATTTCCTGTAAAGTTCAACAAGCTCATCCCTGCTGTAGAACTTTGCGTATCTGTAAAAACCCTCTCTTCTCTCAATTATTTCCCTCACATATTCGCAGTTGCGGTCCAGTATTACGGAAATAACTCTGGAGGAAACCCTTTTAGCCTCCCTCAAGGCTGTCTCGGGATGCTCGAGAAAGCATATGGTGACCATGTTGAGAGTGTAATCAAAACTGTTATCGCCAAATGGCAGATCATAGGCATCCGCAACAATCGCATCGATCCCTCTTTTCTTTGCCAGTTCAACCATTGACGGCACGATATCAATGCCATGCCCTATTCCAAGAGCAGAAGCAAATCTTCCTGTTCCAACACCTATTTCCAGGCCTTTCCCGCCCGGAAGCACTTTCCTGATGAACCCGACCTGGTCGGAATATTCCTTCTGGTGACGTTCATACCAGTCATCGTACTCCTGCCAGTTCGCCTCGAAATAACTCCTCTTTTTTTCCTCTTCCATCATGTACTCATCTTATCGATGAATAAAATTCTTCATAAGGTTCCATGATCGTGATACCACATTCCTGCTGAAGCCGGATGAAAAGCATCTCAAAATTATGTTAACCTGAATTTCCGGCTTTTCGATTCTGTCGCTTATGTTAAATATGTCCATAGCATAATAACACAGATGTCCCTTAGCCCGGCACAGATCGACAGAATTTCGGAGGAATTGAAGTCTCTTCTTAGAGTTGAGATTAAATCAAGGAAACTGAAGAAGATCGATGCCGGATTCTACAAGAGCATAGTTGAGGCTCTTGATTCACTGAATTCTGACGCGGAGAAATACCTGAAGGATCAGGATATAACCAATTATATAAGCATAAAGAACAGGACTCAGGACATTGAGAGGGATTTCAAGTCATTCTTCCAGAGGAGATTTGAGAAGATCGCAGTAACATCCATCTACGACCTTGATACAGACCTGATGAACTCACTTACCGGCGAGGAAAAGGAATTCATCACCAAGCTTCACAACACGATGAACGATGAATACAACCACCTTCTCATGAGAAGAAGGGAGAAACCTCCTGAAGAGGAACATGAAGCAATAGAGATCGAACCTCAGGAGAAGGTGGAGAGGAAGGAAGAGCCTAAAGAAGAGGAACCGGTGGCTCCAGAGGCCTCTGAAGAGCCTGAGCAGGATTTCGTTGTTGTAAGGATTCTCGACGATCTTCCGCCCATAGCACAGGCCGACAGGGATTACTTCCTGTACAAAAACGATGTTCTTTACCTCCCGAAAAAATTTGCTGAAATTCTAGTGAAAAGGGAAAATGCAGTACAGATTGACATAAACTGATACTGGTAAACTCTAAATTTAAAAGAATGATAAGGGTGTGAAGGAAAAGCCCGAGGGCAACTTACGCTCATATGAGTGAGGAAAGTCCCCTCTCCTTGGTAGATTTCAACCGGCGCAAGCCGGTGTCCTGAGAAGGATGGTAAAGGGAAAAGAAATAAACGGCTTCCGGCAAAGGATGACTCGGAAAGACGACGTTTCCGGAAGGACCGATGGGAACCCTCCCTGAATGGAGAAAGTCTAAACGGGTCCGGTGAGGCTACCGCGAGGACCGGGTAAGACGCATAGTCGAATGTTGCCAACCGGTTCGCCGGCTAACAGAAAGGGGCTTATTCCGGGCATTTCCTTCCTTTTTGAAATAAAGGATCACATAAATTGCGTTTGCTTCCAAGAGTACTTCTTTGCGGATCACAAACACGTTTCAGCGTACTGAATTTCTTGAAAAATTACCATTCAGAAAAATCATTCAGTATTTTTTGGGATATCTTATAAGAAATCTGCAGGCTTTTGAGCCGTCCACCACTCTGTGAGTGGATTCCACATCAGCATCAAGTGATTTACTGAAGAGCTGGTTTTCTGCCATGCAGGCTTCCGGGAACTTGTCTGATATGCCAAGAATCGGGCAATTGAACTCTATAAGTTCAAAAGTATCATCATCCAGCTGCTTCCATTCCGACATATACCCTTCAGTGTCCCTGAGCTCGCTCAGTGATCTTATGCTGTCTCTTGGTTCCAGTTTTTTGAGTGCTTCCCTGTAGGAGGGAACTTTCTTCTCTGTTCTTTGCATAAGCAGATTTCCGACGTGTTCCCTGCCAAAAGAGCTTTCTATGTACTTAATGGCTTCCACAGCGATATCCGAGTAACTCCGCGGAAGCACGGACTGCCCCTTTTCGGTCAGGGAGAAAAGGCACTTCGGCCTGCCTCTTCCAAATGGAACATACCTTCTCTGGATGAGCTCTTCATTCTCAAGCTTTCCAAGATGCTTGAGCGCAGCGACTTTCGATATGTTCATTCCCATGCTGAGATCTTCCAGCGATACCTCGTTCATCTTCTTCAGCATCACAAGAATCTTGGTCTTGGCCGGGCTGTTTTCTCTCTTTCTGTCCATGATGATCTTTTATTTTTAAAGTATGAAATAATATATTAACTATTTGGTTAACAGAATGACAACTTTGTAGGGAGCAAATTGAAATAGCTATTATTTGCCTCAGGCAGGTTTCGATGAAAGGCGAAATGTCATTGAAAAAACTTGCAAAATTTATAAATGACCTTTGATATGTGATAAAGGATCGTACATGGCAGCAAAATTATGTGAGGTCAAGGGCTGTTCAAGCGAGAGCTTCAAGACAGTCCCTGGAGATCTGGCAAAAAAGGCCCTGGAACTTAACGAGGAAAAGACTAAGGTCCATCTCTGCAAGGAGCATTACAAGGAATACAAGAAAGGCACAAAGATCGACAGGGAACTCAAAAGGATGGACTGGTAGAAAGCCAGTGAGAGTGGCAAATGCCTGAAGATGAGTTTGGAATATCTGTAGTAATTACGACATACAATGAAGGTGGATACCTCAAGGATCTACTGGACAGTATGGTCAACCAGGCTCAGCCTTTTCAGGTTGTTATTGTCGATTCCGAAAGTACCGACAACACAAGGCAGGTAGTTACAGAGTACTGCAACAAATATGATTTCATAAAATACATAGTCAAGAAATGTTCCCGCGGCGAGGGCAGGAACATTGGAGTAAGGGAATCAGACTATGATTACGTTCTCTTTACTGACGGGGATGCCATCGCAAACGCCTTCTGGATCCAGGAGATGAGGAATTTCTTCAGGAAAGGATATGGTGTTGTCGCTGGTAAGACAATCCAGATGGGATATGAGCCCTTTGAAAAGCTGGGAAGGGTTGAACTCTATTTCGAGAACTTTGAGGTCACATCTCCTTCCGTGAATCTGGGATACAGGAGGCGGCTTTTCCTGGATATAGGCGGTTTTGATCCTATTTTTGTCACTGCTGAAGATATTGATCTGAACATCAGGGCTGCACTTGCAGGCGAAAAGATTGCATACTGTGAGGACTGCGTGATATACCACAGGACAAGGAGCACATTCATCGGGTTCCTGGAACAGGCGTTCTGGAACGGCTTCGGCAGGAAACAGCTCACAAACAAGCACAAGCAGGTATGGTCACACTTCAAGGCCTCAGAGATTTTTAAGCCTGATGTCATAAACTTCTGGTATATCATCAGGGGAGCCACAGCACTGATAGGGTACATAACCTGCAAGCTGTTCGGAGACGATTTTGTAAAGAAATCCCTCCCGCCTCAGGAAAGAAACAGCGAACCAGCTGCGAGATGATCCCGCTCTTCACGATTCAACCTGAAACGGGAAAAACTTCTTTGGAGAATAATGAAGTTATTCCAGTGAGATTTGAAGTTCCAACGATCAGGTATTTTCCACTATTCATCTTTATAAACAGGTTGGTGGAATTGTCAGATAGCACATAGGCAGTCGCCCCGTTGCTAAGGGTGAAGACGCCAATATTGTCCGCATTGTTATTCAGGCCGTGCTGCTTCGATTTGATGGTAAGATTCCCTGTATGAATCTGGGAAACGAAAGCGTAAGTGATCTGGGAAGAAGATACATTTATCGTCCCGGTTTCAGAGGAATCAATCTTTACGTATCCATTGCTTATTGTTATAGAAGCAGGCGAATTGGCATTTTTCCCCAGTACGAAACCTACGGAGCCAATCCCGGCGGCAATCAGGGCCACTACAACAATTAATGCTACAAATTTTGTGCCTTTCAGGCGTGATCTCAAGGACATATACACGCCCACAAAGAACACTGAAGCAGCAGGAAAGATGAAAATGATCGAGATTATCGGTGAAGCGTTGGAGTATATGAGGAAGGTCTCAGCAACCATGGGTCAACGATGGTTTATGAGTTGATTAAGTTTTTTAATATACAAAATAACACATAGAAAAATTCTAAAACTGATCTGTCAGGAAGACTATATGTTAGTCAATTTATCTAGTCAATTAGTATCATGTATTGTCTATTAACTAATAAAAGAACAGTGATCTATAT
>OFHI01000093.1_pt1 | contig 20059 bp, 17 predicted proteins | sample 1522021 | NCBI WGS metagenome assembly OFHI01 (sample SAMEA2464839, study PRJEB22497) | soil metagenome | biome: Grassland; feature: Farmland; material: Clay | place: Australia | collected 2013-02-01 | depth 1.4 m | reverse complement strand
ATGTATATGATAGCTACTATTATCATGGTTCCGGAAACAGCTCTGGGAATGGATCTTCCCGGATCCTTCACTTCCTCAGCATAGTCTACAGGATGCCTGAACCCTCCATATCCGTATATCGTGGCTGTTATTGCAATGAAGAAACCACTTGCGCCGAGGGGGGCAACTCCTTTCCACTCAACCCTGTTGAAGTTGGCTGGGTTATAGTGAATGAGGAAAGCCCCGGCGAACACAATGATCAGGATAATCGTCAGTATTGTCATGATATTGTTGATTTGTCCAAGGTGCTTGATCCTGAAGTTATTGATGACGAATATGATCAGCAGTGTGATTATCGTGATAATGATACCAAGCGTTGTCAGGTTCCCGTTTGACGCGGTAAGCGGAGCATAGACTGATCCCAGGTAATCCACAAGTGCCACCACTATGGAAGGCACTGCAAGGGTATATCCGAAGAAATTACCCCATCCATTTAGCACGCCGACCAAGGGACCGTTGCTCTCCAGTGGATAGTAAGCAAGACCTCCACCCCTGGGCCACATTGTGCCCATTTCCGCATAGATCATAGCAAGGGGATATATCAATATCAACGCAACAATCCAAGCTATGACTCCAGCCGGCCCACCGTAACCTAACACCTGAACAGGTGAAAAGGCGATAGCAGGTCCGAGAATTGCACCAACTGCCAAGAACATTGCAGTCCATGTGCTCATTTCTTTCCTGTATCCTGTCTCATTCTTTTTTTGACCTTCAGTCATTTGACTTCCAATGTTATACAATCACATGCTATTTAAAAGTTATTCGCTGAAAACACAGCATTTTAGCGATTTTGCCATATTTATTTATAAAAACATGTTTATATGTGTGTATTTTAGAATAAGTTTGTGACGGCTTGCATAATTGCTCTTTCCAACGCCATTAAGGAGGATGCATTGGATAGACCCCACACCGTATTATATCTAAATGTTATCATGTCCAATTTCGCATTTCTTGTGTTTTTTTAGAAAAAGTAAAAATTATAGTTTTTGGTATTATTGGTAACAATCTAATACTGAAATTACACCTTCTGCGACATGGGTCATTGATAGACATTCTCAAACAGCATATTCCCGCCGATTCCACTCGCATTCAAAATGTTCTAATACCCCAATTTTCAAAGGCTGCAGAAAACACATGACAGAAACAAATAATAGCATCCGTACCGATGGGTTTATCCATGGACATAAAACGAGTAATAGATCTGACAAATGAAGTCAAGACCTTTATGCCGGTATGGCCAAGCGCACCTTTGCCGGAAATAAAGCCAGTAGGTATAGTCAGCAGGGACAGTTACAACGTAGAGACCATTTCAGCTCTTTCACACAGCGGTACGCACATTGACGCTCCTTACCATTTTGATGAGAAGGGAGATACCGTGGACAGGATAGACCTTAAGACACTGGTAGGAGAAGGATACTGCCTCATAGTGAAGGAGGACGAAAAGCACGAGATAAAACTCTCCGAGATTAAAGACAAGTGGAAAAGTGAATACGACGGAAAAATAATACTCCTAAATACCGGCTGGAGCAAAAAGAGAGCATTCACCAAGGAATGGCTATACGAATTTCCCGGCCTCAGCATGGAAGCTGCGGAATTTCTGTACGACCACAAGATAAAACTTGTTGGTATAGACACTCTTGGAATGGACCCTTACGTCCACGAGGGATTCGACGTGCACCACTTCCTTCTGAAGAAAGGAGTAGTTTTCATTGAAGACATGGCCCACCTCGAGGACCTCGAAGAGGGGAAAAAATACTTGATTTCAGCCCTGCCTCTGAAACTCTACGAGGGGAGCGGTTCAATGGCCAGGGTCGTTGCAATAGAAACGTCTTAGGAAAACCCATAATTTATTCCTTTTTTGCACATAAGCGTCTATAGACAGACTTTATATAGCACGCTGAAAATCCATATCTGTGAAAGGCTTATCAAATAAGGTGGCTCTGATAAGTGCCGCCAGTTCTGGAATAGGGAAGGCAATAGCAAAGGTAATGGCATCAGAAGGATGCAAGGTGCACATTTTCTCGCGCGATGAAGAAAAGATTAGGAAAAGTGCAGAGGAAATATCAAAGGAAACTGGAGGGAAGGTGAAGTACAGTGTAGGAGACCTTAGCAAAACGGAAGATGTAAAAAGGGTACTTTCAGAGGTAAAGAAAGAATCCGGCGAAATCGACTTTCTGATCGTCAACTACGGGGACCCGAAAGTTGCACCTTTCATGGACATATCTGAAGAAGAATGGGATACGAGCATAAACATGATAGTAAAAAGCTCGGTCATAATGGCAAGAAACGTTCTCCCAGGAATGTCTGAAAAGGGGGATGGGCGCATAGTGTTTGTAACTTCCCTGACAACAAAACAGCCGCTGGAGAATTTTGCCATATCAGCTTCACTGAGGGCTGCTGTTGTTAGCCTCTCAAAAGTTCTGTCGATTGAATTTGCTGAGAAGGGGATTACTTCAAACAGCATATCTCAGGGTTACATAATGACGCCAAGGCTTGAAAGCATTGCAGAGAAGAACGCAAAGAAATTCAACATATCAGTGGAACAGGCATACGATGCTCTGAAGCAGGGGATTCCCGCCAAGAGATTCGGAAATCCTGAAGAGATTGGATATCTTGTATCATTCCTGTGTTCCGATGAAGCATCATACATCAACGGGACAAATATTCAGATTGATGGGGGAGTTGTAAGATTCCCATTCTGACCCCGCACATTTCAATTTGAGAATAACCCTACTTTTTATTCTCGTAATTTTCAAGCCAGTACCTGGCTATCTCTTCCCGTGTGGCAATCCACACATCCTTTTTTGAAAGCACGTAATCCAGGAACTTGACAAGCGCAGGGAATCTTCCAGGCCTTCCGGACACTCTTATGTGGAAAGCTGCAGACATCATCTTCGGGACCTCCCTGGACTCTTCATAGAGCACGTCAAACGTGTTAGTTATGTATTCAAGGAACTGGCTGCTTGTGGCAAATCTGTGCATGGGCGAAAGGAAGTGGAAATCATTTGCATCGGGGGTGTAGGGAACTATCAGAAGCCTGTTGTTCTTGTACTTATGCGGTAGATCATCATCATAGGAATCTGAATCGTAAATGAAATTGTCAAACTCTGCCAGAATGTCTATGGTGTTCTCGCTAGGTTCTCTTGCATAAAACCCTACAGGCTTTTTGCCCGTTATGCGCTCTATTGTCTCCACGGATTTTCTTATCTCTTCCCTCTCCTCTTCATACGTCATCTTGAACGTCTCTGTCCACCTATAACCATGATCGCATATTTCATGGCCATCTGAGACGATCATTTTTGCTGCTGCAGGATTCACCTCCAGGGCTTTTGCAGCGGCATAGAATGTTGCTTTCACCTTTTTCTTCTTCAGCAGGTTAAGGATCCTCCAGATCCCGACTCTCTGCCCGTATTCATAAACCGTTTCCATTCCGACATCTCTGGTGCCCATATCCACGGGACCGAATTCCCCTATGGATTCCACAACGCCATCCACAGGGTATGAATGCTCCCCTCCCTCTTCGTAGTTGAAAACTAGTGACAGGGCCAGCGTCTTGCCATCGGGCCATTTGACATCAGGTGGATTCTGGCCATAACCGATAAAGTCTCTTTCATAGACCATGCGATCTAATGTTTTACATGCGATATGAATTTTTGTCCGAAAACTCCTAGAAAAATACCGGTGTTTTGAATAAAATGTCAGAAAAAATATGGTCTGGTTTAATTAACATGTGCTTAATTAATCATGATTCCAATGATAGGCGAATTCAGGGAAAAAGTCAAGAGTTCCAGGGACCTCCTTGGACCCTTAGTGAGCATTTATGATCCGTCAGTTGCGGAGACTTTGTTGCCATTGCATCCAGATTTGCTGGTTGTGGACATGGAACATTCAGTTATTGATGTGAGGTCATTGCAGAGTATTGTAATGGCTTCCGGCGAGACGCCCATTCTTGCAAGAATAAGGGGGCTTGAAAAGAACGAGATTAAGAAAGTGCTTGACACCGGTGTGGCAGGCATCATAATACCCGGCATAAGGACTGTTGAGGAAGCCGAGCAGGCCGTCATGTTCTCAAAGCTGCCTCCAGAGGGAATAAGGGGAGCAGGTCCGGGAAGGGCATCCGGTTACGGATACCAATTTCAGGATTACGCTGGAAAAGCAAACAAATCCCTTGTTATAATTCAGATAGAGACAAGGAAGGCATTCAGCGATCTGGAAGAAATTCTTTCCGTGAAGGGCCTGGATGGCTATTTCATCGGGCCAATGGATCTCTCCATAAGCCTTGGAATGGAATATTCATGGAACAATCCAACCTTCGTTGAGGCTATAGACAAAGTGGTCAGGGAAGGCAAGAAGAGAAACCTCATAAGTGGAATATACACCCCATTGAACGGAAAAGACTTCAAGAGAGTGAAAGAGAGGGGCTTCAACTTCATCATGTTCGGGTCGGACAGGCAGGCAATGACCATAACCTACGAAAATTCACTGAACGGGTACAGGGACCTGTGAGCCTTTAAGGCACGCACTGATAATAAAATTTTTAAAAGGTGAGTAAAAAACTACTCACCAAACTGTGTTCTTCTGTATATTTTTACGATTGCACCGGCGATGAGAAACAGTATCGCAAGCCCTATTCCGTATAATGCCCCGTTTGTAAGGGAATTGTCCGGAATTCCCGAAATCACGTATATTATCGCTACCGATGACATGGCAAACCCACCTGAGTATGCCACGTAGTACCTGCTTCTCATCATTCTGGGACTCTCTTCTTCAACGATTTCTGGCTTTTCATTCAGAATTATGAACAGAGAGATGAAAGAAATGCTCGCTGCCATAGCGAGGAGTACAAGGGGGATCTCATACATCATCGCCCTGCTTGTCAGAAAAGCTGACAGCAGCATTCCAAGGCCAAAGGACGAAAGCCCCAGGAACGTGAAATTTATGAATATACGCTCCGGATGGGGATGCTTTAGCCTACCTCTTTTTATCCATCCAGTCACAGAGTACACCAGGAGGAACACCACAACAGCAGGTATCAGAAAGAAGAGCAGAACCTCCCAGTCAGGTATTATTACACCTGGTGTGAGCGCTCCCCATATTGAAAGCCCCATCATGTATATGAGACCAACAATCCCGAGGGAAACGGTGAGTGGCCTTTCAACCAGTTTAAGGCTGCTTCCACGATCCAGTATCGGCAGAAGGAGCAGATAGATAAGGGGCGCACCTCCAAACAGGACTGTTCCCCAGAAAGTGCCTATTACTGATACCATGTTAAAGTCCATCGCCTTGTAGACAAACAGCAGGAACCACGGGGGGTATGGAGGTACTATCGAAGCAAGGGGGCTGCTCGGCGATACCTGCGGCAGTGGGGAGAAGAGCGCAGGGACATTCGAAATAAGTGTCAGCACTGATGGGATAAGCAATATCATGAAGAACATGAAGAAGGTGAGCTCAACCATGTACAGTATGTTATACGGGTACCATGGCTTGTAATCCGGCTTCTCATGGTCTATCAATGGAGCTTTGAACTCTTTTTTGGTGATCTTGGGCATGATGGTGTTGAACTCCGCAATTATGAAATGTACCATGAAGAGCACGCCAATAAGTGCTGTCAGAACAATGTGCCATCCAAGCATCCTTTGAAACAGTGACAATGCCGTGCCATCCCCGAAAAAGATCCTCTCTATGTATCCACCAATAAGTGGGGCTCCCTGGGCAATACCCCTGCCAACATCAGTTGCGTCTGCTGACAGGACATCCCCGCTCATGGAATACCCGAAGAACCCTACTCCTATTGTAAGCAGAAGGAGCAGAATACCGGTAAACCATTGCGTCATCCTCGGCTTTTTGAAGGCTCCCACAAAGAGATTTCTCAGAAGATGCGCATAAAGAAGCACAATCATTGCATAGGCGCCGTAAAGGTGGGTGGTAAGTATCACTGAACCAAAAGGCGTGGAATTAAGAAAATTCGTTGTGCTGCCATACGCATTTGCAGGCTGATAGTAGAACAGTATAACCAGGCCAGTCAGAGCCTCATAAAGAAAAGCTATTGTAACCAGCGCACCCGTCCAGTACCATATTCCACCCTTTTTCCTCATGTAGTCAGGAACCCTTCTTGGTATCGGCTGGGGGTCATTCATCATTTTTACAAAAACAGGATCATTCTTTTCTGTCATTTCTTGCCTCCTACTTTGGTGTCCCCGAATTAGATACCTGAGTTTGCGTGTCCGACGACAGGGGGGAGTTTCCTTTCAGGTCATCTGTCTGGCCATAAATCGTTGGCCCAACCATCGACACTGCCTTGTATGTATCTGAAGTTGAATCATAGTTCAGGACAATATTCGGAAGAGGTTTCTGCGTGGGCCCGCTTAATATGCCGAATCCGTTTAGCGGATCATAAGTGCTGCCATGGCAATTGCAGTGAACAAAGCCTTTGTTGCTCGCCCCGGAATAAGAAGTCCCGGGAATGCTGGATCCTGGCTTGTAGAAGTGAATCATAGGGGGTACGCAACCCAGATGTTCACAGATTGCGCTGGCTGCAACCACAGATTTGTACGGCCCAACCCCGCCTGGAGACTGGAATTTCTTGCCTGAGGAAGGGACTGACACATTTACCGATTTTACTTCAACATCTCTGTTGCTGGAATCTCCCATTCTGAGGAGAAAATTTGGCTCTCCCTGAAGAGGATATTCGAAAAGCACAACTGACGGATCGTTTACCTTGATGTCTGAGGTAGACACCGGCTGCCCCGACGCCGAATTCACGAGTGTCAGGGACGGGAAACCTGTTATACCCACATCTTTTGGTATTATGTTCTGAACAAGCCCCCTGCCGACTCCCCCTACAGCTGCTGCTACAGCTACTACGGACATGGCCTTTAAGAAATTTCGTTTGGAAGGATCCCGTATCTCTATGTCAACAGGATTCTCCTTCACATTTTCATCCATTGAGACATGCCTCCGATTACTGTGCGAATACTGTACCGGTCATCCATCCCGGAGTTGACATCGCACCGTTCCATCCAGCATTGCCGGAACCACAAGCTGCTTCACACTGCCACGTGTAGCTTCCTGAATTGAGAGTGAACGAAGTCTGTATCACGCTTGATGGTGTGACAGGTATGTTGATCACTGTGCTTGCCCCACTCAGGAGAGTGAATGTGTGGGCGATGTTCGTGTCAGGAACATTTGAGACAGGGGCAGTTCCATTCACTACTATCCCATTGGATCCCTGGCTCGAATTGACGTTGGTCTCATTTACTATAGTGATCTGGTTGTTCGTAGTTCCAGTTACGTTTGCGTATGTAGCTGCTGTATCGGCTGGCCCATCATCATAGTTAACTATTGTGGCAACTATCTTCTTTCCTGCTGGGAGTGTTATGTTCTCTGTCGATACCAGCTTTCCATTGTCAAGCACGTAGTAAGCCGGCTGATCTGTTACTGTGTTGTTAAACCAGTTGCTGGTGGATATGAGAAGTGTGAGTGAGTAGTAGTTCTGTGCCGGAACTGAGCTGGAGACATATACTGCACCGGTCATCCATCCCGGAGTTGACATCGCACCGTTCCATCCAGCATTGCCGGAACCACAAGCTGCTTCACACTGCCACGTGTAGCTTCCTGAATTGAGAGTGAAGGATGCCTGAATTGTGGATGACGGTGTTATGGGAAGGTTAACGACCTCCTTTGTACCACTGAATACTGTGAATGTATGGGCAATATTCGAATCGGGAACATGGGTGACTGTCTGGCTTCCGGATACGCTTATTCCGTTTCCGCTGTAGCTTGAATTTATATTTGTCTCATTGAAAATTGTCATTTCATTGTTCGTAGTTCCGGTGACGTTTGCATAGGCTTGGGCTGTTGTTGCTGGCCCATCATCATAATTGATTATGGTCAAATCAATCTGAGTGTTTGACGGAAGCGTTATGTTGGCAGACGATTGCAGCTGTCCGTCATTCAGAACATAAAAGGCTGGCTGATCTCCTACAGTGCTGTTATAGATGTTGCTTGTTGTTATTACCAAGGTAAGGGAATATGGTGCAACAGTGGCTGGCTGACTGTTGCCGGGATTTCCCGGACCTTTGGCGCTCTGGCTGATTTCCTGATCATAGACGGCTCCTATGGAGATGCCGCCTATGATTATAACAGCGGCTATTAAAGCATATAGTACATTATCTTGCATACCGATACGCTAATGATCTTCGGGTGTGAAAAAAGGGGTTCCTAAAATATTAGTACTTCCTACAAAGGACAAGAGAGTTACTATCAAGTCAGCGACTGTCTTGAGACTTATTTTCATTCACATGTTAAACCTTATATTTAAGGCTTCAGTTGAAAAAAGTGCATGGAAAATCACTCTTTTAGGCTATTTTGACTTAGAAACCATTTCAGAAAGAACCACAGATTAAAATACAATTATTAGGCAGGAATTTGCTAGTTCCAAAGTTCGTGCGTTTTCTCCTCAGAATCCTAGTTTCAGAGGATCTTGCAGCTATTCTGCAATGTCCCAACAAAAAACAGGAAGATATGCATGCCTTCAGGAGGCATTGTTTCAGGCAATTTTAAGAGAATGAACAAAAAAGGAGGGTATTTAACCCATATCTCGTAAGAGTTAAGACACATCCTTTAATAGATAGTCCTCAAAACGGTCAATTCCCGTTTCAAGCGTTTCCTTCGTGCCCGAAAATGATATCCTAACGCGGTGTTCTCCCTGATCCCCGAACGCTGTGCCTGGGAGCAGGGCAACATCGTATTTATTCAAAAGCCCCTTAGCCAGGTCCCCCGCTTCCACATTTTTGTCGTATGTGGGGAAAGCATAGAATGCTCCCTCCATTGGGCCACACTCAACACCCTCAATCTCGTTGAGCCTCTTGTATACAAAATCCCTCTTTTCCCGGAACTCGTCCCTGAATTTCTTTATGAACCCGTCTCCGTTCTCAAGAGCATATGCAGAAGCCTTCTGTATGAAAGGGGGGGCGCATGTGTACGTGTGCTCAATCACTCTTGCCATGTTCTTAATGATATCTTCACCTGCCACAGTGTATCCTGATCTCCAGCCTGTCATTGAGTAGCTTTTCGACAACGTGAAAATGCTTATGACATGTTCTGGCGCATCTTCCAAGGAGCCAATTGAAACATGCTTCTTCTCGTATACCAGATCTTCGTATGCTTCATCACTAATGATCTTGAAATTGTGTTCCTTTGCAAGCTCAATAAGCTCCTCCAGACTTTTTCTTTCCAGAACTCTTCCTGTAGGATTGGATGGAGTATTGAGGAAGACAGCAGAGGTGTCAGGCGTTATCTTCTCTTCGATTTTGGAAACATCCAGTGAGTTATCTTCCGAAAGGTTGTACACGACCGGTTCAAATCCGGCAAGTTTTGCAGGATCTCCATAAAAATAACCGGGATCAGGCATGAGGATTTCCCTCTTCTTCCCCGCAATTGCCAGCATTGCGGCGTATATTGCCTGCTTTGATGTCATGAAAATTGTATTTTTGATCTCTGCATTGATGGAATTCTTCTTTGAAGTCTTGTTCACAACTGCATTCCTGAAGTCTGCTATTCCATAGGAAGAAGTGTAGTGCGTGTTTCCATTCAGCATCTCCCTGTTTGCAACGTCTATTATCTCCTTTGGGGTATCATACATTGGCTCCCCTATTGCGAGGGATATAAGCTTGTCCCCCCGTGCCAGCCTTTCAAGGACAATATTCACTACTTCAAGGGATGGTGACCCTTCGAGCTCACTGACATACATGGTTTGAAGATATGGCATTTTTATTATAAAACAATTCGAGTCATTATCTATCATGCCTTTGCCAGAGAATTTCCCTGAAAATTAATCATCTTTTCTAGCTTCACCAAGGGATAGTATTGAAAGGAACGCGAATTGACTACGGAAGCATAGAGCCTGAAGCAAGAAAGATCATATCACTTATTTCCAGATACGTGCGGAATTCCACACTGGAGCCTAAATTAGTGGAGCTTGTAAGGATCAGGGTCTCACAGATTAATGGGTGCGCGTTCTGCATTGACATGCACACACAGAATGCAAGGGCTGCAGGGGAAACAGAACAGAGATTGTATTGTCTCAGTGCGTGGGTAGATTCTCCATTCTACAGCGAAAGAGAGAAAACCGCCCTGGAATTCGCCGAATATCTTTCGGATATTGGCAGGTCCGGAATTCCTGACCACCTCTACCACAGGGTTCTCTCCCAATTCAATGAAAATGAGTACATAGCAATAGTCATGCTTGTCAACGAGATAAGCAGCTGGAACAGGCTTTCCATCTCTTGCGGTGCAACATCCGGCATGTATAAGGGAAAGAACACTGTTTGACTGGATTCCATTCAGAAATCCAATTTATAATACTAAATGCGATAACCGGTGTATGCAGGTTGATGAAGAGGGAAGGATAGGAAATCTCACCATAAAGAACAGGATAGTTATGGCTCCCATGATATCCAATCTGGGGAATCCTGACGGGAGCACCAACAACAATCACATTGCTTATCTGGAGGAAAGGGCAAAGGGCGGAGCAGGACTCATCATCACCGAATACACTTACATCGACAGAATAAACAGCAGGGGTTCACGGAACCAGCTGGGAATGTACTCCACGAATCTTGTGCCGAAACTGAAAAGGCTTACTGAGAGGGTTCACGGCCATGGGTCCAGGATATTCATGCAGCTTGTCCATGCGGGAGGAAAAGCCTCTAGCAGCATAAATGGGGTAGAACCCATGGCTCCTTCTGCAGTGGACTATATAGGCCACACTCCAAGGGAAATGTCCGGCGATGACATCGAAAATGTGATTGAATCATTCACAAAGGCAGCAAGGTACGCGTATCAGGCAAATTTTGACGGGATCGAGCTGCATGGAGCACATGGATACCTCCTTCAGGAATTCATGTCTCCAGCACTTAACAAAAGGAATGACAGATTCGGCGGAAGTTTCGAGAACAGGCTCCGAATATCCCAGGAGATAATTGACAGGATAAAAAGTGAACTCGACTTTACGGTGGGGATAAGGCTCAGCTTGTATGAGGATGACCTGGACGGGTACGATCCAGACTATGGCGTGAGAATCGCAGAGACTCTGAGAAATATTGATTAGGCCCATTTCTCAGCAGGCAGGTTTGCACCTCCCGGCTCTTCCGCATCATTCTATGACAGTAGGACCCATATACTCAACAGGCTTCCACGGAAGCCGGGTGTGGCAACAATGGTCGTGGGATCTGTGATCGGAAGGCAGGATGCTGAGGCCGTACTGAAGAAGGCTGATTTTGTTTCGGTAGGAAGGGCAATGCTCGCTGACCCTTATTTTGCAAGCAAAGTGATGCACGATCCCTCATCTATTAGGCCCTGTATAAGGTGCAACCAGGGATGCAGAGATCTTGCCTATGGAGAAGTTAGATGTACTGTAAATCCCGACGTTGGGCATGAGAATTTCAAGCGTTTTTCCCGTTTCACAGGAAAAGTAACCATAGTAGGGGCAGGAGTCAAAGGGCTGGAAGCGGCACTTACGGCGGCCAAGATTGGCCTCGATGTAACACTTTATGAAAAGAGAGAAGAAGTGGGTGGCCAGCTTCTTGATATATCCGACGAGAAGAAGAAAGCCGAATTTCTGCCCCTCCTGGAATACTACAGGACAGCACTTGCGAGCTTGGGCGTAGAGGTTGTCACGGGTGAAGAGTATAGTGGTGAAGGGCTGTACTGCCTCCCCGACAGCATATATCCTGAGATTCAGGAGAAAGAAGAGGTTGCAATCGATTCCAATGTATTTCAGTACCATGATCTTGCCCTCAAACTATCGAGAAACCACAAAGTGTTTCTGTCAGAAAGAAGCCTTTCTAGCCTGGATAGGTCCAGGCAGATGAGATACAGGGAATGTGCTGAAAACCTGGGAATCGAGATTGTGGATCACAGGGGCAGGACTTTCGACATCGTGCGATTTGAAAAGAGCCAGTATGACATTTCCAAGGCGATGTTATCTGGAAGGAATGCTATATTGGGGTATATTGAGGGGATAAACAGCTATCCCCTCTAAAACTCATTTTTTCTTAGTCTTTTTTCTCTTTTTTCCTTTACTCTCTCCACGTCCTTCTTCTCCTGATCGGTAAGTTCAACTTCTTCCTCTGGAACCTCAACCACGAATTCTGGAGGGATCTCCCTTACAAGAAAAACATCTTCTGTTGCCCTGTAGACGGGGTAGCCTGCTTCAGCAAGCTTGACAGTATCAACACCGACAATAGTGGGGGAATCTACGTGGTACAGACCCGATACAAAAGCCTGTCTGTAAGTATGTGAAAGGTGTATCCAGGTCTTGTCTGATGGGCTTATGCCGGTCTCGTTGATTAATTCAAGTTCCTCCTCAGTGGTCTGATAATATAGAACTTCCGGGACACCATCCGTGGGAAGATCATCCATCTCTATGGGTATAGTGTGCCCATAGGCTGCCCTTATCTCATGATTGCCGCTTACCTGGTATCGTTCTTTTGGGTCTGTGAGAGCCATGGACTCGATATGCCTCGCTGTCAACCAGCCGAAACTCTTCCTTCTCGCCCTAATTGCCGGCACTATTGAGTATATCCTCACCCATCCATGGTCATCGAGCCTGACCCCATAATTCTCAGGAAAATGTCTCAGCATACCGGCCAGGATTCTTCCAAGTCCCTCTATCTCATACTAATTACTCAGCCTTTTGCCGCGGTAACCGCACTGGGGGCACCCGCTTCATCTGCATACCCCGTGCTCAAAACATTCCCTAAGATCCTCTCCCATTAGAGACCCCCTCTCAATCTTTCCGCCACTTCCTCTGCTATGCTAATGGTGCTGTACTCACTCTGAATGGTGTCCGTGACAGCAACCTCGTCAGCTGCATCCTTTATTCTGGCAGCTGAGTTGTTGGTGAATATGCCATGGACGGCGGAAATGTAAACATTGGTCGCGCCTTTCTCGCGCATAATAGATGCTGACTTCATTATTGTGCCTCCTGTTGAAATGATATCGTCAACAAGGAGAACTTTTTTCCCTTTAAGCTCAACATCAGGAACTTCCATCCTCACTGTCCTTGAATCCACCCTCACTTTGTTCAGATAAAAGGTCTTGACACCAAGAACCCTCGATATTTCTTCTGCCCTTACTGATCCCCCGTCATCGGGGGAAACAACGTAATCTATGCCATAGCTGTTGAAATGCTTGGCTATGGACTTGATGATGCTGATGTTTTCAAACGGTACCGGGGAGTAGCCCAATGTCTCCTCATCATGTATGTCCACCACGTACATCCTGTCTGCCGATGAGGCAAGAGATTGTGTAAAAACCTTGGAAGAGATTGCTTCTCCCGGATTGTATACCCGGTGCTGCCTTGAATACCCGAAATAAGGGAAAACAACAGTCAGTTCATCTGGTGAAGCCTCTCTGACCGCATTCAAAGTGAGAAGCATTTCAATAATGTCAGCATCCATACTGGTGTTTCCTACCACTGCAACATCGTGCCCTGATATCTCTTCATTGATTCGAACGTAAAGCTCACCGTCGGGGAATCGCTTGACAGTCTTGTCTGCAACTTTTGCATTGAGCTCCCTGCCCAAATCATCGCTGAGTTTCTGACCGGATGAGGTAGGTATGATAAGCATGTGAAACGAAGTGGTTATGTTCTTTACTTTTAAAAAATCTTTTGAGGACGCCGTTGAATTTTTTCATAGAAAGTGTTCTCCTTCTGAAAACCCACACGATGACAGGAGAGATGGCTGGAATGATGGATTGTAAATGTTTATTATCAAATACCTGGATTAGGCTATTATGAACTCCACAGTTTCAGATGTTGTAATCGAGACACTGGTCAGTCTCGGGGTAGAACGAATCTACGGAATACCCGGAGACTCAATCGATCCACTGGTAGATTCCATAAGAAAGAATGGTAAAATTCAATATGTCCAGGTCAGGCATGAGGAGGGGGCTGCACTTGAGGCTGCTTTTGAAGCAAAGCTTACTGGTAAACCTGCAGCCTGCATGGGAACTTCAGGCCCTGGCTCGATTCACCTTCTCAACGGACTCTACGAAGCTAAGACCGCTCACGTTCCTGTAATTGCTCTAACAGGCCAGGTTGAGACTGACCTTCTTGGCCATGACTTCTTCCAGGAAGTCAACCTCAACAGGCTTTTTGATGACGTATCCCTCTTCAACAGCCAGATAATGCATCCGGATAATGCGGAATACATCATATGGAGGGCGTTCAGGGAATCACAAGTAGGGAGGGGGGTATCGCATGTGACTTTGCCCGTTGATGTTCTGAGAATGGAATCAAAAAAAGACAGAAGCTTGAACTACGTTGGAGAGCCTCCAATAGATTTCAGCATAGATCCATCTGGAGCGGAGAGGATGATCAACAGCAGCAAAAAGCCCGTTCTGTTTATCGGAAAGGGTGCAGCGGGTTTGACAGATGAAATCAACTCCTTGTCGGAAAGGATTGGTGCTCCTGTTATATACGCACTCAATGGAAAGGGGATAGTCGATGACAATGATCGGAAGGTTCTTGGCGGACTTGGCCTCCTCGGCTCTAAGGCATCGGTTGAAGCGGTGAGGAAGGCAGACCTCCTTATAATGATTGGGACCTCCTTCCCTTACGAAGATTTCCTGCCAGATGGTGTAAAGACAATCCAGGTGGACATAAACCGCCTCAATCTGGGAAAGCGCTTTCATGCAGACTTAGCATTAGTGTGCACAGCCGAACATTTCCTGAAATCAGTTAAACCAGATTCTAAGGACGAGAAGTTCTACGACGACTTTCAGGATGAAAAAGAAAGCTGGATAAACGACCTGAAAAAGAGTGAGGAAAGCCAGGAAAACCCTATAAAGCCTGAGAGAGTGGCTGCAACGCTTGAAAAATACTCGGACGAAAATTCGGTCGTTGTCATAGACACAGGCAACGTAACTGTCTGGGGCATGAGGAATTTCAGGAGCGGGACGAAACACACTTACCTTTTCTCGCCATGGCTCGGCAGCATGGGCGTTGGAATCCCGGGAGCGGTTGGAGCATCATTTGCAACCGACAGGCAGGTTATTGCCATGGTAGGTGACGGAAGCTTTGCAATGACCATGATGGAGCTTATAACAGCAAGGAAGTACTCAAGGCCGATAAAGGTGGTTGTATTCAACAATTCTAAACTTGGAATGATAAAGTTTGAGCAGGAAGTAATGGGATTTCCTGAATGGGGTGTTGATCTGCTGAATCCTGATTTTGCACAACTTGCCAGGAGTATGGGAATTGAGGGCTTAAAGGTGGAAGAAAGCAACCAGTTGGATGAAGGCGTAAAGAAACTTCTGGCCACTAAAGGCCCTGCAGTTCTTGAGGTGATAGTGAACGGAGAAGAAAGGCCCATGCCGCCAAGGCTTACTTTCAAGCAGGTGAGGGGTTATATAACATCACTTTTCAGAGAAGAACTAATGGAGCATTTCTGAAAATTCAAGACCTCATTTCTATTCGAATCATAAGACCAGGTAGATGTACAGGACAAAGAAAACGAGGCCGAAGGAAAGCGCGAATAGCGGGAACCTGCCTCTTCTTATGAAGAAAATGTACACTAGGGAAATAACCTCAGCTGTAATCACGCTAACTACCGCACTTTCGTTTATGCTCCAAGGTATCAGAAGAAGCGCAAGTCCTGGGTAGAGCGTAGTATAAAGCACCTTTTCCCCAACAAGTGAGGCGACGGCAAAGGTATCTTTGCCCTGGTATCCCCATATCATGGCAGTCAAAGTTTCAGGTATTGCTGTGGCAAAAGGAATGATAATTATTGAAAGGGTCAGCGCGTCTATGCCTATACTGAGGGAAAGATCGCTTATTGAGTGCACAATGAGTTCTGATCCGTAATAAAGCAGCACTATTGCAACAGCGAGTTGTAGAACAGATGCAACCTTCGCGTTCATAAATCGTCCCAGAAAGGGCTCTTCCTGCTCCTCCTCAAGAAGTGAAGACTCTTCTTTGTACATTATGTAAACATAAATCACGTACGCCGCAAGAAATACGATTCCGAGCGCATAGTTAAGGGTCCTTGTCAGGTACCCCGCAAGAATAAGGAATGGATAAAGTATTGAAACGAAAATGTACGGATATGCCAGTCCCTTGTCGACATCCATGTATCTCTTCTTTTTTTTCTTGATGAACAGGGACCCGATTATTGCAGCCAATACAAGGGTATACGCCAGAGAGGAGGAGATAAAGGGTTCACCAAATATCACTCCAATTGCAATGTCGTTTCCCTGGACATGGTCTGCAGATAAAATCGCAACAACAAAAACTATCAGTTCTGGAAAAGAGGTGAAGAATGGTGATATTATGGCGCCTACAAAGGATCTGGACCAGTTAAAGAGCCCCCCTACATATTCAATTGCGTTGACGAAGATGAGAGACCCAAAGAAGACTGTAAGGATACTGATTGTGAGCAGGAACAGGATATTCATTGGCCAGACCCCTATTGCCTGAGGTATAATTAAATTCTTATTGTGCGAAGCGAGATCTTGCTTTTACCGCGGAGATCGTTCCGTTATATCCAGTATATAGCATATGTAAGATAGTATTATATTCGCAGGTAGTCATAAACCTCCATGAAATATGAGATCATCAATCCTCAGGGCGGATATGCAGTCCTGAAGACAAGACTTGCCCATGGGGAAGAATTCTATTCCATGCCCGGAACAGTCACAAGTCTCCACGGCGTTAATTTTGCATCACAGAGAAAGGGAGGGCTTCTCGGCGGATTGAAAAGGTCCCTCTTGACAGGTACAAATATGTACAAGGACAAGCTCTATTTTGAATCCGATCCGGGTGAGGCTGTCGTAGCGCCAAGGTTTCCCGGGCAGATAGCAGAAGTCCAGCTTGAACAGGACATGTTTGCTCACAGTCACAGTTTTCTCGCAGCCGAAAATGAAGTAGAAATCGGCTCTAAATCTCTTGGGGTAAGATCACTGCTTGCAAACGACACCCTATTCTGGGTATCACTCCAGAGAAATCCCGGCAAGAAGGTCTGGCTTTCATTCTTCGGTGACGTGATCAAAATGGATGTTAAAGCGAATGAAAGAGTTTCTATTGAGCATGGGCATTTCGTTGCTATAAATGCGGATGCCAAATTCAACATCAGGTTTCTTGGCATAAAGAGAGCCTTGCTTGGTGGAGAGGGGCTATACATGGTGGACATAGAAGGACCAGCTCAGGTTTGGCTTCAGACAAGGAATCTGGAAGCATTCATCCAGATGGTTGCTGCACAGGTTCCAAGGAGGTGAAAAAGAGGAAGATCCGAAGAGAAATGCGAAAGGGGCTGCCCGAATTCTATCTTTTCAGGCTAAATCGCACGTTACACTTTTCAACCCTCGAGGTGATGATCGATCGGCCTCCTCTAATCGCGGATTTTTCTAAGAGCGTCAAGAGATACAATGAAACTAATACTCAGAAAAGCCCAAAATAGGCGCTTGAGCAAGGTACTTTGACTATACCGGATTTCAGGTTTTTCCTACGTACTTTTCAGTTTTAGAAGAGGAGAATGCAGTAATAACGAACTTAATTCCATCTGTTTCTCTATATCACGACTATGGCCTTTCCACTCACAAGTTTCGATGCTTTTACCTGATTGGATTGATTTTCTACACTATTTGGATTTTTCAGAACATCTTCTATCAACGTTCTTGAAATATTCCTTTCGCCAATACGTTTTTCTGCATGTTTGGAGTAAACAATTATCATTTGACCACTGAAACAAGGTTTTCAAACTGCCTGGTCAATAATTCATTAATATTCAGCTTAGTATTTGAAAAGTTCAATATCTCTATTCCTACAAGCTGTCTCTTTTTGTTCACGTCGATGATAAGCCCTTCATTCACTTCAATTGAGTCCTCAACCCTGCTTCCACTTATTTTTATATAAGCTGCATCGACCTGGGCATCATAGTCAACGATATATCTTGACACATTTCTACATGAATTATCCACCTAAAAACAATTTCTTTAGTTGTCTGGAAATGGAGGCAACTTCTTGAAGCAACATATTTCAGGGAAGTGGAAAAATGACGGAATTGGTATCGATGTACGAATCTGGTAGTGGACCACATGGGGGGGATATAGATAAGGCCGAAAAACGTGCCGCTTTTTATATCCCCATTCCATAATTCAATTGGCCTTATCTGATTTCAGATATTTTTCAAAAAGTATCTTCGTAATCTTCGATCTATTCTTCAATCCGTTTCCCTTCCTGATTTTCTGTTTGAAGTTTCTCAAACCTCTTTCTGAAATTCCCAATGTCTTGACATCATTGGATCTGAGTGATAAAGTCCACTGAATGAAAGCTTGCATGTTCTTGTATTCGAGATAAGAATCTTTGCTCACACCTAATACACCGACTTCATCGATATTGTTTGATTCCTTTCCTATGTATCTGATTCTGTCTGCGAATACATGTTTCCTTTGGGCTTTGATATCAGCATAATCGAACTTGTTATCGTTATGCCTCACGTATGCTGTTAGCACATCTTCAAGTGATTTCCAGTATTCTTTAGAAGGCAAAGGCAATTTAATTGAAGATTTACCAGCCCTGTAATCTATGAATTCCTTATACTGGATTCCTTTTGTCTCCTTGGAGAATGGTAATGACGGAATTACATCATTTTTCTCAGACCCTACAAGAATGAAATTGAAGGGTTTTATCTGTTTATCAAGAGGTTTGTTTTGATTCATATTCTTGAAACGCCCGTAAATCGAAGGTTTGGTGATGGTGATTTGAGATACCGCTATCTTTTCTGAGTATTCTTCAAATTTATTGTACAAGATGTCTCTCCAAATCTGTTTTCCTTCTATATCCTTAAGATGGCCTAATCCGTGTGTCGAATACTTGAGTATTTCTATCTCTTCATTTACAATTCTATACAGACAGTATCGCTTTGCAGATATCCCATAAAACATGATGTCATTCAACGGATTCTTGCTTTCATCCTCTTCTACCTTGAACATTTCAACATTCATTGAATAGGGGTTCAATGGCCTGAAAAATTCCTGAATATCTCTAACAGAATCAGGTTTGACAAATATTGAATCTGTATCGCAATAAGCAAAGTATCCCTTTGATTCTGCGATTCTCTCTGCTAATGCAAGAATCAACCTTGCAGAACCAGTTATCACGGTTGCCATTATTGGATTGAAGTATGACCCCTGTTTCTCAACCCTTTCAGTCCTGAAAGGGAACTGGTCAACCGAATAGACGTTAACATCCAATGGATTCTCAAGAGTCTCGGAATTCTCTTCTATGTAAATTCCGTATGATGTTGCATTTGCAATAATCTTCAATATTAACTGAATCTGGTCTTTATCCAGTCTATTGGATTTCTTGATCCTGATCCTTTCCTCTATGACCTTGCGTATGAAGTCATCACTTGAATTAACTTCAATATCAGATATTCTAACATTTTTCAGGTCTGATTGTTTGCTTTCCGGATAAAATGTAAAAGCCTGAATTATCTCTGGGGTCTTTCCTGTTAGTATCTTTGAAGCTATGATATCTTGAACAGTATACCACAGTTCTTTGTCAGATGTTAGATAGTTAATTCCGATGTTCTTTGTTAACCTGGAATATTCCATTCTAACAGGTAAGATATCGCTGTTAGGTTTAACTCTGACAACTGAGTGCATTTCAGATTTATGCCATATCTCTGGGTTTCTGAGGTCTTCAATCTTCAAAGAATTAACAAATTTGTTAACAGCGTTAACATTTTCCTTAACTTTTAATTTGGCGGATTTCAGGAATTTATCCAAGTTTAACAGAGAGTAAACAGTTGGATACATTGAGGTAAAATCAAGATAGCTAACTCTGGCAGGTTTATTCCTGATCCTAACCTCAGTACGTCCGCCATAGTACGAACTCATAACAAAACCTAACACATCCTTTGGGAAGTCTGGGTTGCATTCCATAAACGGTTTTATTCCCATTTTGTTAAGATATCCCTTTCCTATTGTTGCTGGTGAATAGAGCTTGTTAACT
>OFHI01000092.1_pt1 | contig 20420 bp, 18 predicted proteins | sample 1522021 | NCBI WGS metagenome assembly OFHI01 (sample SAMEA2464839, study PRJEB22497) | soil metagenome | biome: Grassland; feature: Farmland; material: Clay | place: Australia | collected 2013-02-01 | depth 1.4 m | reverse complement strand
GGGACATACTTACAAAAGAAGGATTTTTTCCAAGAGTGAAACTGCCCATAGTTCCCGGGCACGAAATTGCCGGCACTGTGGAAAGTGTGGGGCCCGATGTAAAGAACTTCAGGAAAGGTGACAGGGTATCCAGCCTTATCTACATCCCGTGCGGGGAATGTGAATTCTGCCTGTCCGGAAATGAAAACCTCTGCACGCACAAGAAAACGTTTGGTGAATTGCTGAATGGAGGATATTCGGGCCTGGTGAAGGTCTCTGAGAGAAGCCTGGTCAAGGTTCCGGACAATGTCCCTGACGAAGGGGCTGCCATTGCCGCCTGTGTCACAGGAATGATATACAATGCACTGAAGAGAGTGGGCAACCTCAAGGAGGGTGAAAGAGTGCTTGTCACTGGGGCCGGAGGCGGAGTAGGCACGCATGCAATCCAGATTGCAAAGGCCCTTGGAGCTGAGGTGATCGCAGAGACGAGTTCGGAATGGAAGAAAGAAGCACTTTTCAAGCTTGGTGCAGATCATGTGGTGCTTGCTGGAGATTCCTTCGACAGGGAAGTCAAGAAGATAACGGGGGACGGCGTTCATCTTGCGCTTGAAAATGTTGGAATTGCAACCTTTGAGAGGAGCCTGAGGAGCCTTCGCACACATGGCCGGATGGTTGTTGTTGGCAACGTAACTCCCGATCCTGTCAGCCTGCCCCTTGGCCTCATAATTTTGAAGGGCAATTCAATATCCGGCAGCATCAGCTCAACCAGGGAGGATGTAAAAGAGGCGCTGAAACTCACTTCAGAAGGGAAGATCCGGCCCGTGATTGAAAAAACAATCGGGCTTAATGAGGTCAATCAGGCATTTGAGGATATCAAGAACAGGAAAGTCGTTGGAAGAGTCATGATCGATCTGAAGAGCTGAATAATCAGCCAAACTTTTATTTTTTGTACGGAAATATTTTTATCCAACATGTTCATCGGCATTTAAGGACTGTTGGATATGCAGGAGCTAATTTGCAACATTGAATTTGACGAAGAGGATGATGGAACATATCTTGCTAAACTGAGAACCGAGATGGGAGGACTCAGGGAATACAGCGGAAGAACATTTGAAGAGGTCCTCAACCAGGTGATGATGGAGCTCGAGGAAGAGTTCTCATAAATAGTTATTATTAAATACACAGTTATTTATTTAATAATGCTTAGAAATATTCACTTTGTACCAAAACAAATATAAGCCGAATTTCATCTCTTTGGTTGTTGATTAGACGGATATCAGTAATTATGCTGGTTTTGTTGGTACCGATGATGGCCTTGGGCTCTTATGCGGCTTCGCCATCGTCAGTGAGTTCACCGGTCCAAGCAAATCAGTTTCCGGGAATTAACATAAACGTCTCTCCGAACACAAGCTATAATCTTTCTTACATGTATCTCATTGTTAAGTCAGACAGCGGGCTGATGAGTTCATCTTTTGACCAGAATAACTGGAGCATCTCCGATAGAAACAACAATTCCGTTACTTATACTGCAAATCTCACTCTTGCGGTTGGAGGCCAGGCTTCCCCGATAACTTCTTTCATAACACAGAGCACCGATGCGTTATCCCAGCAGAAGAGCACACTGAATAACACTTATAAGGCAAGGGTCGACATAAAGATAGGGAAACTCAGCAACGATGGAGGAACTCTAGCCGTTGATAACAGTTCGTCCATGATAAATTACGTGGGTAACTCCACGATTTCTATTCTGATCTCAATACATTTCAGCGAGAAAATACCTGGAACAGGAATTGTTTATCTTATACAGGCCCTCAAGGGAAATTCTGCCGTCAACACAGTGAAATACAATGGCTTCAATGGTGATTTCAATTATTCCGGAACAGAGGAGGTCAGCGGACTCGTTGTGAATACTCACCCGAACTCCCCGACTTTCATCCATGATGCCCTATACTGGTGGGACAACAATTATACCGAGGATGGGGTGCAGAGGACTCTCAACAGCACAACCTTTTCCAGCCAGAACGCCGATTACGTAGTGTTTGAGTATCCATTTTCCAACGGAGTTTCCAGCATAGTGCAGGATCCATACATCAGTGTGCCTGGTGTAAATATATTCCATAACCCGATTACTCAGGAACAAATCAGTTCCGCAATAAATTACCTTATTGTGCATTCTGAATTCCTGGGAGCCGGCATAAGCGGCGGAATAATTCTCCTCGGGTTGTCATACGGAATGTATAGAAAGAGAAAGTTCTAAAAACAGTATTTTTTTCTAAAAATTCCGGCTTTTGCCTTCATGATTCGCTTTCCAGCATCGCCATCAGGTTTGAAGCCATCGAATCCATGAAGCTTTCCTTGAATTTCTTGAGCGTGGCAAGCACCAGCTTCTGATCCTTGAGGCTTATGTAGACCTTATCCCCGTTCTTTTCCAGGTTGATTATACGATCTCTTTCAAGGCCTTCCACATATTTCTTTATCCTGTCGTACTTCCCCCTCTTGGATTTAAGTATCCTTTCGAGTTCGACAGATTCCTCTTCCACAAGGAGTGCGATGATATTACGGGTCAGGTTGTTCCTGAGATAGTATATTATCCTCCTTTCGGTGGCGTCACCCTTGGTTGTCGAAAAGTATCTTTTCAGTTTGCCGTCTTCTTTAATTACTACCTTGTCCATTTTTTCAAGCTGGTAAAGGTGGTACTCGATCTGCCCTACGGCTGTGCCCGTCCTCCTCTGAATTTCCCTGAAATGGAGGCCGGGATTTTTCTCGATTACATCGAGGATCGATTCCCTTACGCTGCTTGAATCCTTCACTTTATTAGCTCCCTCTCACGATTCCGAAATAAAACAGAAGCAGTATGATCAGGTCTGCAAACAGCAGAACCGTAACATCCGCAACAAAATATGGCACAATTCCGAAAACCTGCAGAAGCATGTATACATTGGCTGTCAGGATTATTGCGAAAACAACAAAAAGATAGTAAAAAATCTTGACTCTGCTCTTGGACAGGCTTTTATAGGTTACCGCAAGCAGGAAGATTGATACAACAATAGATATTCCTGTAATGAATATGCCAATATTGTCCATTAGTATATATTAGCACGAGCTAATATCTTAATGTTGCGATTCTGTTTATGGGCATTTGTCATCATGTAGATGTAGTATCTATTAAAGTGAATCAATTAAAAGATACCGCATAGCCGACTTCGTTCATTTCCTTCTTTACAAGGTCCCGGTACTTCTTTTCCCCGAATATCTTTGTCACTTCAATACTTCTTAATGATTTCTTTCCTGAGAACGCTGTCACAATCTGCTGATCCAGGAAATAGAAGTACATGTTGATTGTGCCGAACCTGCTCTTGAGGTAATCACCGAAATAGAGCGTCAGGATATCCTTTGGATTAAGGATTCTCGAAATCTTGCCCTTCGGAGGCTGTGCCAGGTCCAGACTGGAAGAAACATAGACCAGCTTTTTCGAATCTGACATGATTAGGGCCTTGATTTTTCCTGCTTTAAGGTTCTTTTCCACTGCTGTTTCAAAATCCCTGTCAGGGTCTATTCCTGTGACTTTAGCGTACCGCTCCCTGTCGAAAAAGCCGAATGTCCTCAGCATGGACTTGATAATCGCTTCAACCGCTTCGGCTTTCTTGTATTTTTCAGGAACGAAGATGTATTTTCTTCCGGAATCCCGTGCCAGTACAGCTCTTGAGTAGAGGGCCTTTATTACATCCTTCACTCCGAAAATGCTCTTTTTCATCCTAGACAGGATTTCACTCTCTGAAGCGCCGTCATCTTCAATGGCTGCCCTTAGAACCCTCTGTTCCTCTTCAGTAAACTCCTTTTCCCTGATGGCCCTGTAAAGGGAAATCACGTCAATGGTTCCGAGGGAGTTTATGCCGAAAGGCCCGTTGAAATTGAACAGAAGCCTGGACTGGTGATAATTCTTGAGCTGTGCATTGGTGAGTCCCAGATAATTTGCCTCTATTTCGTTCCTGATGCCGAGCTGCTGATCCCTAAGCAGGGTGAATATCATGTCGTTTGAAGGTTTCTTTCTGCCCATGTTCCTTACGGAATGAGCGAGCAGTATTTCCTCGTTAACATCAGACAGCTCCGCGTCGCCTATTGCGAGAATGCCGTTATTTTCCGAGAATCCCTGTTTCTTTGCAACATTCGAGAATCCTTCGTCCGGTGATCTGATAACTGCAGAAACGAAGGTGAATCTCTCCTTGATTTCCCTTACAGTGTCGAGGAGCCTTTCCGCAGAATTTTCATTCTCCATCGCCACGTCCTCAATCCACAGGGAAGTATCCTCCTGGTCTATGGAGAGCGTGCCTTCCTCCTCACCGTCAAGTATGAATTTTCCATTGAAGTCTATATCGCTTGTATACGTGCTCCCCAGATACATGCTCAGGGGGTCGTTTATCTTAATTATTATTGATGTTTTTCCCTTAACGCTGAGCTCTGTGTTGCCATAATAGAGGTTGTTGGAGAAATATGTAGGCCTCATGCCAAGTTTCGGTATTATTTCACTGGCATGGAACCAGAAAGTCCTGGAAAGTTCCTCAGCCGAAACCGGACCGAATTTGTCTATCAGGAGCTTCAGGTATGGTGTGCTGTCCCCGGGTTCGTCCATTCCGTACAGCGGAGCATAATAACCATCCTTTGTCTTGTGTATTGCCATCCTGTATTCCAGCATCTTGAGTATCTGCCTGACAATCTTTGGGGGGTTGCCTGTTCTTTCTGCCAGCTCTTTGTCTGTAACATATCCCTCCTCGATGAAATGGTAGAAGCTTGACTCCTCATCAGAAGGCTTTTCGTATCTCAGGCTGTGCAGTGCCTCTGCAAGCCACCCTGCAATATATACGTACTTATTCTTGATTGCCCGTGAATGAACTACTGCCTTTTTCTCAAGCAGCCTTTTCATCTCCCTGTGGTCGTATTTCTCCACCCTTGCCCTGATATCCCATTCATCATATGCAAATCCGTACTTGCCGAAATACTCGGTGACCGTTTTTACAGGAAGGGAGAAATTTCTGACTCTCTCGCGTGCTATGTCGTTCTTTGACTGGCCGAGCAGGACCTCAAGGTCCTCTTTCATGATGTACTGCTTGACGAACACCGGTGTAATATAATCATAAACAGCAGCACCGGCAGAGACAAGTGAACTCAGTGCGCCGGATACCTCCTCTGATTCAAGCGGCAGCCTTATGAGAAGTTCATCAAGGGTCAGCGGGCCGTAAGATGAAAGAATGAGTTTCACAGCTTCTGCAACAGCTTCTTCCCTGCCAATATCCTTCTTCTCCAGATCATTCCGGTAATATGCTATATTGCCCGACTTAATCTTCTTCCTTACATGGTAGGATGACTCAAGCCTGATTAGCTCATCCTTCAGGTCATTCTCAGTAAGCCCCAGAGAATCCCTGAGCTGATTGAACGTCTTGCCGTCGCATGCGTCCAGGATTTTCTCCCTGAGTTCGTTAAGCTCTATTCCCGAAGTAAAAATCGTCCTTGCGACATCATAATAATCCCGGTGTGTCCACTGTGTTCCTCTTGCAAATATCGAAACCATCCTGTCGTTTTCTATGTATTCTTCTGAAATGTCCGTTGTTGCGATTTCGGCATACGGAAACGGTGAGTTGAAACGGTTTTTCTTTGGATCAATATAGAAAAAGTGCTTCAGGAAGTCATCATAAGTTCTTTCATCCTCTATTGTCGGAACCTTGTTTTTGAAGTAGTTTTCAGGCACCTTTATGTCCGTGAAAATGAAGGTTATGTTTTCGCTTCCGTATATTTTATCCAGGATTTTCCCCTGCAGTTCCTTGAGCAGTTTTGAACGGTCCTCCATAAGGACCATGTCCGATACTCCTGCAAGGATCAGGCCATACGAGAAGGGGCTTGTTTCTGACTTGTAGTCGAGGATGCTGTACTGCTCTCTGCCGATTACCTCTTCAATGTACTGCCTTGCCCTGGGTACGTCCATCATGTCATTCATTATTTCGTGATACGTTTCCTTGATCACGGGGAAATTCCTGTACTGGTCCAGTGTTTTCAGGACTTTGTCGCTTCTAAGCTGCTGCCTTACAACGGATATGTCATAACCCTTGTATCTTCTGAGTACCATAAGCGAACGTGATGCGCAGTGCCTGAACCTCTGCTTGAAGACTTCCGTGTTTGATATGGACCTTTTCACCATGTCCTCAAAGTTTGAATTGTCAATCAGGCTGATAAGTTCCCTGATCGGGATCTTTCTTGGGGAAGTAAGAACAAAACCGTCATCAGTGATGGTGATCCGGGTATTAAGCGAGTATTTGTTTGAAAGGGCCTGGCCAAAAGCCCTGGACATAGCGTCATTAACCCTTCTTCCAAGTGGAATGTGGAATATAAGGCTGTAGAGATCGTCAGAGTCCCTGTAGCCTTCAACAAGCAGATGGGAATCTGTCGGAAGATCAAACTTGGCCTGTGTTCCTATGTATGAAATAAGGCTGTTTGCGCCGAATTCGTCCATCCTGTACTCTTCCATAAGCCATTTCTTGACCTCACCCCCTTCCTCAATCCTTCTGAGAGCCTCTTCCCTGAATTTGCCGACGAGGACTCCAAGATCGTAGCTTCTAGGGAGCATTTCTCCTGTCCACGACGGAACAGTGGGCCTCATTCCCGTTGCATCCTTTACATAGACCCGGTTCTTGCTTGCCTTAAGGTACATGTATGTTTTTGCGCCCAGTACAAATATGTCTCCTTTCTTAAGCCTCTCAACAAATTTATCACTGAGCTGGCCAAGATGCTTTCCCTTCTCACTTATCACCTGGTAGTCAGCTTCTTCAGGGATTGTTCCCACGTTCATGAAATAAATCATCCTGGTGCTCTTCTTTTTCCCGAATGTATCGTCATCCTCGTCGTACCATATTTTTGGATATATTGTACTGTCCTCAATCCTCCCTGAAAGGTAGTGTATTGTTGCAAGAAAGTCATCATAATCAAGAGTATGGAAAGAGAAGGAGTTCTTTATCACATCGTATGCGTCCCTGAGCTTCCAGACCTTCTCGAGAGACATTCCCACTACAGCCTGCGACAAAACGTCCAGCGAATTGGTTGGTATCACAACCTTGTCAATATCCTGATCATAGGCAGCTTTGGTCAGCACAACACATTCCATCAGATCATCCAGGGAGAATATCAGGAATCTTCCCTTGGAAAGTTCCTTTATTCCATGCCCGGACCTACCGATCCTCTGCAGGCCCTTTGAGACTGATTTCGGGCTTCCTATCTGAACAACAAGATCGATGTAACCGATATCTATGCCTAGCTCCAGAGAAGTTGAAGTTATCACGCACTTGAGTTCTCCGGCCTTAAGCTTGTTTTCAACGTCAATACGTGTTTCCTTTCCGAGAGAAGAGTGGTGGGCTTCAATGCTCTCGACTCCTCTTGCTTTCAGCCGCATGGCAACATGTTCAGCACCACTCCTCGTGTTGGTGAAAACCAGTGTTGTCCTGTGTTCTGCAATAAGGTTGGCGAGGATATCGTACATCTTGTCATTTGCAACCTCAAAACTTGTCCTGGTGAGATCCTTTACAGGAGTTATTGTTCTCAGATCAAGAAACCGTTTTGTATCAACATCTATGATCTTGAAATCCCTGGCCTTATCTCCATCATAACCTACAAGATAAGTTCCTATAAGCTCAAGCGGTGCCTGTGTTGCTGACAGGCCTATTCTCACGAAACCGTTTGTTATGCTTTCAAGCCTCTCGAGGTTTATTGAAAGAAGTGTACCCCTCTTCGTTGCGGATATTTCATGGATTTCATCAAGTATTACATACTTGAGATCCTTGAATTTCTCCCTGAATTTGGGAGCTGATAAAGAAAGTGAAAATGATTCCGGCGTGGTGATGAGTATGTGTGGAGGTTTCCTCAGCATCTTCTGCCTCTCGCTCTGCGGCGTGTCACCGGATCTGACAGCGACCCTGATCTGGGGAAGATCCAGGCCTTCAGATTTTGCAACCTCATATATTTCTTCCAGAGGCTGCCTCAGGTTCTTGTCTATGTCATTTGCGAGAGCTTTCAGCGGGCTAATGTACAGGCAGTATATCTGATCTTCAAGAGAGCCTTCCCTTGCCTTTGTAAAAAGTTCATTGAGTATGGCCAGGAAACCGGTCATAGTCTTTCCTGTTCCGGTCGGGCTTGAAACAAGCACATTGTTCCTGGCGTGTATGAGAGGTATCGCCCTTATCTGAGGTTCTGTCAGTCCATCGTACCTGCCATTGAACCATCTGGCAATAATCGGGTCAAGGAATGGAAGTTCCTCCTCTACTCTGAATGTAGCATCTTTTGCTGTTTGCATTTGCTATAATCCTAAACCTAAGCCGTGACTGTATATATAGATTTTGCAAAACAGGATATTTCTGGTTTCTTGTGCATCGCGAAACAGCCATATTGCAAATTCGACTGTTTTCCGGATTTGATAAGACATTTCAGGAGACTGTGAGAGTACCCGGGAAGGGTGACATCCTCCCTTTCGGTGATACATACACTGACGAAGCATCTGAAAACATCAAGCCTCGGAAATATCTCGCCTGGTTCAGGATGAGATGAACGGGAGGAGCAGAGTGCCCCCTGACCGTCCTGAGAAGGTTTTAGTTTCCTGATTTCCTGAAACTCATTCTCGCCAGATTCCTGACTATTCTTTCGATGTCAGGATCATTCTCCCGGAATTTCCCTAACGCCTCGTTGTAAAATTCTATCGCGATATCGTATGAAGGAACGTCAACCGGTTTTGGAACACCGTCTTTTCCACCCAGTGCGAATGAAAATTTCACCGGGTCCCTGTAAGATGGCTCATCTCCATATATGAGTTCCGCAAGGTATGAAAGCGCCCTTAGTGTCGACTTGCCGATGCCCCTGAAATTCATGAGTTCCTCGAATGAGTCCGGCTGGTACTCGTAGAGTTCCCTCACCTTCTTCCATTCAATCTTATAATCCATCCTCAGAAGAGGCTGAGGCTGGTCAAAATTATCAAGGGATCTTTGAGGGCCGCTGGAAAGCCTGCTGAAGTATTTCCTTGGATTTTCTGACACGAGTTCAAGCATATCACTGCGGTTCCTGCTGCTGTTTCCTGCAGAAAGATCCAGAACGCGATCCATTATTTTTTCAGCAGATATGCCATTCCGCCCGTCATTGAAATAATCTATTTTCTCCCCGTCGATCCAGTGATACCTTCTTGCCATCCTTTCGTCCCTGTTCATTCCCTGTTGAACTACCACCCACTTGCCCCTGCTGTCAACAATTATGAAGTGCATGTACAGATCGTAACCATCCTGCAGCAGGTTCTGGTCGACACGGGCGACCGTCTTGCTGTTCTTCTTTATCCTCAGGACCTCAGATTCCTTCAGAAGCCCCGTATTGACAATTTCTTCCAGTTCTTTTGCCACCCCTCCTATTTTCGTGCCTTTTCCCCCTATGATTCTTATCTCCCCGTCTCTGGATGAATAATATTCTTTCAGGGCACTGAGTGTGGCTGTTGTTGTGCCGCTTGAGTTCCAGTCGAAGCCCGTAGCGAGTGAAAGTGAGTGAAACCAGAACGGGTCTGACATTTTTTCGAGAAATACGTCCGGCCCGAATCTATCTATGATAAGATCTGAAAGAAGCCCACTGAGTTTTACCATCCTCTTGAAAAGGTATTCCGGAGGGTGGCCGTAATGCAATGGAAGAATTGCTGATCCTTTTTTCTGCATCTTTACCTGCAAAAATTATATGATTTCTAATAAATGTTACCGGAATGCAGGATTCATTATGCAACCTGAAGCGACAGCAGAACAGTTAATGCTATTATCACGGTGCCGGTGATAATGCTGATTTTCCTTGAGCCAAGTACATGGAGGAGATACGATGCAGAGATCCCACCAAGTATGCTACCCGACAGAATAATAATCCACAAGCTGGTTGAAATCTGGTCAAGATACTGGAAATGTGATATAAAGGAGCTGACCGAAATAAAAAGGGCAACAAAGGCTGTAGTTCCTGCAATCTTCCTGTAATCATCCTCCATGAATGTGAGAGCCGGGAGGATGATGAGGCCGCCACCGATCCCCGTGAGGCCACTCAGGAATCCTGCAATAATGCCTATCGGGCCCGCAAATATGGCCGACATCCTGCCCACAAGCAGTTCCCTGTGTGTCTCCTTCCTCTTCTGGATTATATGGAAAAAGGCATAGATCAGCAGCACTATGAACAGAATCAGGACGTAGCTGCGCGGAACCATTGAGCTGGCAATCTCGCCGACAGGGGCCATAATTATGGCAGGAACAAGAAATATTATGCCAAGTTTCCACCGTATGATTCGATGTTCCGAGTTATGCAGTGTTACAATGGAAAGGGAAATTATGTTCATGAGCAGCCCGGCAGTAGCCGCTATTGACAGTGTTATGCCAAGTGTCACATAGGTGGGAACAAGAATTATGCCTCCTCCCAGTCCACTTATTGCAAATACAGTGTGCAGGAACCACGTAAGTAGGAAAAGCAGTGAGTCAAATATCAGAGGATTCATAATCATCGCGTTGTCACAATTATGTTGCCTGAAACGTGAGCAGAACTAAAGCCTTTTCCTGCGCAAGTAGTTAATAAGCACAACATGTACAGAATATTCCTGTGATGAGTATTGTCATGAACTTGCGCGATGATGGCGTTTATTAGTGGATTCTGCTAACAAGATTATTTCATTTTACTATGCATCTGAAGGCATGGCAGAATTCAACTGTTACGAATGTGGAAAGGTACTGAAAACAGGCGAAAAATTTACGTTCACCAGGAAAGGTGCAGTTCATTTTGACTGTTTCACTTCCGCAAAAAGAAGAGAACTTTCCGACGACAAGCTTGAAAAGTTCAGGACTCTCAGCCTGCTTCTTGATTCCGAACTGAAGCACCTGCTTGATGTTCTCGATCTCAGGAACAGCGACCAGAGCGGAAGTGAGGAGATCAAGGCAAAATACAAGGAAATAGAGAAGGCTTGTGGTGAGACCACAAAATTAATTACTGAATTATAAAACTATTTTTTTGATTTTTTGAACTCGGTGTAACCGCATTTTCCGCAGGAAAACCTGTCCGGATGCTCAGCCAGAAAGACTCCTGGGCCGCATCTGGGGCAGAACCTTCTTTGCCTGACAAGCTTCTCGCCCTCGTCTGCGTAGAGTTCCCTCTTCTGCATTTACTCTTCACTCTCCTTTGCCTTGAGTCCATTCCTGAAGAGTTCGTAATCGGGTTCGTAGAGCATGGCACTGTCCTTGTCGGCATATATCTTCGAATATCCGACAACTTCATGCTTTCCGGTTTCCTGTGTGTTTCTGTCCACTATTACCAGTTCCTTGTCAGAACCGGTATTCCTTGCAATAAGGTCTTTTATTGTATCCCTGGAAGGGGTAGCAGTATTTTTGAAGGATATCCTGTACCTGACTTCCTTCCTCTTTAACAGTGGATTGTCCGTTATTGATTCAATCTTCAATTCTGTCATTTTATTTCCATCCTGTTTATCAGATTATTAACTATTTTCTTTGAATCCTCGTTAACTTCTATGCATGCCATACCCTCACCGGGTACGCCATATATTACGACTGTATCTAACTCTGAATAAAAAATTATTGGTATTACGGCAAGGTCTTCCTCACCGGTGACTTCTATTCTGTTAGATTTCCCGGATTTCATGCATTCCTCAATCGTGGAGAACAGATCATGGGAGATCGTTCCAGGTTCATTATCAACCTTTATGGAACCTTCCACATGTTTGAAGTCCCCTCCAAGCCCTCTTCTGGACTTAAGATCAACTACTTCAAGAAATGGCGTAATGCCGGCATTGTGAACGTGCTCTGTCGTCACGTCCCCCACAGTTATGATCCTCTTTGACTTTGAAAATTCCTCAATCTTCCCTATATCGCAAAATACAGGCCTGGTTGAGGCTATGTCGTTTCTCAGGCTTTCGCCTATAATGTACTTACTGCCTGACTTTAATTGCATACATTCCTTCCATATCGATTTCTGCCCTGTGTGCAATAGCAGATTCCTGAGGTTCTGCAATTAGAAGGAATCCAGTCCAGTCAGTCGTGGTTTTCTCGTCCCCGTGAATCGGGCAGACCTTCTCCGTTGTTATTCTCTTGCACTTTTTGCAGGCCCTGTATACTAATTTCATCTTAAATCACTTATGAGTTCTCTTCAATTTCTTTCTTCTCAAGCCACTGCAGTTTTCCAAGGCCAAGCTGCTTCATTGTAAAGCCAATCTTGCTGTCTCTTATCGAGGAGGAGCTGAGATTAAGCGCAACTACCCTGACCCTGACCTTGTCGCCCACCTTGAGATCCCTTTTCGTATCCTTTCCTATAAATCTCTGGTTGCCAAGGTCTATGTCTATCCTGTCGTCCATTATCTGGCTTATGTGAAGTAGCCCTTCAAACGGACCGAACCTGATGAATGCACCGAATTTCTGGACCGAAGTGACTATGCCTTCGACTATTTCCTGCATCTCCGGGAAATACCCCAGTGCCTTGTACCTGATTGTCTGATATACTCCACCGTCACCGTGAACAATCGCCCCTTCTCCGAGTTTCTTCACGTCTGTAATTGATAGTATGTAGCATTTGCCGACATTCTTGCCGGGCTGTTCCTCACTCTGAACGTCGATAAGCCTCCCTTCAAGAGATGTCCTGGCTACATCAAGGACTGATTTGTCGTAATCTTCACCCAGAAGCTCTGGTGGAATTCTCGCAATGTATTCATCTTCAACAAATATATACATCTTACATCTACCCGATAGCCTTAATCATCATAATATTTCTGTTTTCCATGAACCGCAATGAAAATCGTTACTCGGGAATTGGGCAATTCCAGATTTCCGGTCTCCATTTATTCTGTCCCTCAGTTCAGCACAGGTTGATCAGCCGACGGCCAGCCCGGCGGAACCTATAAGGAAAACATTTTGCCTTCATTGCGAATCTAATTATTAATCTTGCGGTTTGTATATTTAGCATTGAAGCTGGATGCCTCGATGATGGGACCTATTGCAATTGAGTGTTTTATGATAGGAGGCATTCCGGCCGGCAGCAGTGCTAAGGCCTGACAATTATTCCATCAGTGAATACTTGTGTATGTAGTGCTGCTCCAGAATCAGCGATTCTGCGAGGATAAATCCATGTCTCCGGAATATAACGCCAAGTTCCTCCTCTGACAGCTTGATGTTCCCGGGTGGACCTATTTCTGAATTCTTCCTGAATTCTATTAATGTGATTTCGAGTTTTCCGGCAGAATTCGTTATAAGTTCATCAATAAGGCTGTCATGGCAGCCGATATCGTGAAAACTTGTGGAGAAGAACACTTTGTTGAATCCTTTAACCCCTAATCCTGAACACACATCCTTCTGCAGTATCTCTATATTTGAAATTCCAGCTGCTGCCATATTATCCTTCAGGATGCTGTTAGCCTCATCGTTCATTTCAATTGCATATACACGTCCGGCAGTTGCCTTTCTTGCATAATTCAGTGAGTAGAAACCGTCTCCTGAGCCTATATCCAGAATTATATCATCATTTCCCGGATCAACAATCTTTTCAACCTCAGGATACGGTACATATTTTTCCCTCATCTTCTGGACTCTCTCATAATTGAAATGGTGAGGCATGGGTCTGAATTCATCCCTTGCAGATATATTTTACACCAGAGAAACGATAATGCTCAGATTCACATCAAACAGGCGTGATTAACGGCTGGAATCAAGTGTCTCTTTTCCATGATAATTTCATCAAAATGAGTGCAAAAACCTGATAATAATCCTAGAAAGATATAATTATGAAGTGTTCGTATAAGTCCCTAATGACTGGAATTGAAGATGATACCTATGTTATACTGAGAAATTCTGCTAGGGAATTCGTAAAGAAAGAGGTCGCCCCCATTGCCTTCGAAATAGATGAAAAGGATCAGTTTCCTGTCGAGGTATTCAGGAAAATGGGCCAGCTTGGATTTCTTGGTGTGACTATTCCGCCAGAATACGGCGGTTCAGGTATGGATTATTACAGTCAGGCGATAATAGAAGAAGAACTTGGTTATGCTTCTGCTTCTCTCGCACTCTCATACGGGGCGCACAGCAACCTCTGCCTTGATAACCTGTACAGAAACGGAAGCACAGAGCAGAGAGAGGAATATGTGCCAAAACTTGCAACCGGGGAGTGGATAGGATCACTGTGCCTTACTGAGCCTTCATCAGGCTCCGATGCACTTGCAATGAAGACTGATGCAATCAAGAATGGCAATTACTGGATGCTGAATGGAAGCAAGACTCTGATAACCAATGCGCCCTATGCGGATCTCCTGCTTACGTATGCGAGAACCGGAGATGGATTCACCGCTTTCACTGTCCTTGGAACTGACGAGGGGCTGAGCCGCGGTAAAAAATTCAATAAGATGGGGATGCGTGGATCTCCAACGGGAGAGCTTTTCTTTGACTCGATAAGGCTTCCCGACAGCAGGATAGTTGGAAAACTAAACGGTGCCAGAGACATAATCCTCAGCGGCCTTAACGTTGAGAGGGTCATACTTGCATTCATATTCATAGGAATTTCCAGGAGGGCCATAGACCTTTCACTTAAATATGCAACAGAGAGGAGGCAGTCAGGAGAATATCTCTACGAATTTGAAATGATACAGGACAAAATAGCCCAGATGTACACGAGATACAAGACAAGCAGGCTGCTTGCGATGGATGCCCTTGAAAATATCCAGAAAAACAGGATGGCAGTTATTGATGCAGCCGCAGCAATACTTCATGCAGCTGAGTCTTCAGAATACATAGCAAGAGAGGCAATACAGATCCATGGCGGAATTGGATACGTTAAGGATGCAGAAGTTGAAAGACTGTTGAGAGATGCCATTCTTGGACAGATCGGTGCAGGTACAACCGAGATAAGAAAGAAGCTTATTTCATTCAATCTAGTTAAAAACTATAAAAAATATGACAGAATACCGGACTAAACAAATGAAATGCATAATATGCGGCGAACATGAAGAGTCCCTGAAGGGGATTTGTGAAAATTGCCTTAAAGAAAGGATTAACGCTTATACGACCGGAAGCATTGAAATCACTGAATGCCCGAAGTGTGGTTCAGTGAAGGTCGGAAACAGATGGTACAGCGGCAGCTATGAAAGGCCGCTTAACAGGAAATTGTCGGAACACGTTAAAGTCGATGATCCGGAAGCATCATTCAATCTTAATGATAATACTGTGGAAATAAGGGATTACAGCAAGGAAATAAGGTTCAGCATCGTCCTGGAAAGGGAGGGGATAACACCCTTTGAGCAGCAGCTGGCACTGCCCATGAAAAAAGTCCTTAACAGCTGCCCTACGTGCAACAAGGTTACAGGTTCATATTACGAGGCCACAGTCCAGCTCAGGACCTATACTACCGAATACAGTCCGGTTCTTGACCGGATAATGAAGGAAGTTGTAGAAATAATGAAGACCAGGAATTCCAGGAGTGCCGAGTCATTTATATCCGGTACCAAAAAGGTCAGGGAGGGTGTGGACATTGTTCTTGGAAAGAGAACCGACGGACTGAGAATATCAAAATATATTCAGGAAAACTACCTTTCCAGCCTCAAGGTTACTAAGACCCTTGCAGGAATGAGAGATGACCAGGAATTCTACAGATTCACATACAGGATAAGGATCGTGGACCTGGAACCCGGCTCAATAGTTTCAGAGAAAGGGGAGAATTTCATGGTTTCCTCGATCCACAAAGATTTCCTCGTTCTCATAGATCTCAGGAGAGGCAACAGGGCCAGGATAAACAACAATGATTTCTTTATCAGAGATTTCAGGGTCCTCAGGAAGGAGCCTGACAGGAGGAGATTTATAGTTGTTTCAAGGATGGATGGTGAAATGCAGCTCATGGACAAGAACAACTTCAGCATGATGGTGTTCAAGGGGGACGCTGAAGAAGAGGAAATAGACCTTTTCGAATACGAAGGTGCATACTATCAGGCCGACTGACGGCAGGTTTAATTTAGCCCCTTCGATTACCCAAGGATTCTATGAGAGTTAAAGCTGAATGGGATAGTCTGAAAGAAGTCATGATCCACAGGCCGGGCATAGAAATAGAATATGCAATGCTTGCCCCAAGGCCGTTTCTTTTCGAGCGCCCTTTTAATACAGAACTCGCAGTCAGGGAGCACCAGTCCCTTGAAAACACGCTGAAGGAGAACGGCGTCAGGGTGAGGGTGCTCAGGAACACTGTGGTTGAAAAATCATACGAATCAGAGACATTCCGGAAGGAGCTTGAAAAAAAGGTCCTTTCCATTGTGAGATACTTCGGCACAATTGAGTCATCGGAAAAGGCGCAGAAAGAGTTTCTTAAAAACCTTGAAGTAATCGATCCGAACACACTTTTCCATATACTTACTCTTGAGCCTTCGATCGACCTGAAGAAAGAAGAGGATGATGCGGTGGATTACCCGACCGTTTATTCAAACATACCCCTGGCAAACCTGTATTTCATGAGGGATCAGCAGGCGGTTGGCCCGGGAGGGGTTATTGTCGGCAACATGAAGAAAAGGCAGAGGATGAAGGAGCCTGAAATAACGCAGTTCGTTCTGTCCAAAGCATTCAGCGAAACCAGCCTTAAAAGAATATCCGGAGAATCCGTATTCGAGGGCGGAGATTTCATGCCCGTAAAAGATTTCGGGCTAATAGGAATCGGCCCGAGGAGCAATTTTGAAGGAGCGATGGATGCCATAAGTTCCGGCATCCTCGACTATGATGAGATAGGCATTGTTGATAACCCCGTTTATGACTTTATGGAGAATTCCAGGGACACCATGGTCAATATGCATCTTGACACCTATTTCAACATCGCCGGAGACGGTATCGCAGTGACTTCCGTTGAGCTTGCGAAGAAAGCAACTCTTACGCTTTATTCCAGACAGTCGAAGGGGAAATATGAAAAAACCGGCACTACAACCCTTTATGACTACCTGAAACAGAAAGGTTTCAATTTCATAAACCTCAGAATCAGTGAACAGATGAGTTATTCATCGAATTTCCTTACATTATCCGACAGGAAGATAATGGCCGTAAACGTTGAGAAAGTCCTTGGAAAGCTTCTTTCCGAGAACGTGTTTGACAAAACGCTCAAGGAGCATATAACAAAAGATCTTGACATGAACGGCAGGGATAACTTATTCCCGCAAAAGAAAGAAATGAGGGAATATGGAATCGATAATATAACAATGGAGTTGAGCGAACTTACGGGTGGATATGGTGGGGCTCACTGCATGACAGCGTCACTTAACAGGTAAGAACATTGGAAAAAGATGCAAAATAATCGAAACATTTAATTTCATTTTGGAATTACGCTGTCATTACAATTACAAGTCAGTTAATGAATTAGAGGGATTTAATGGCAAGTGAAAGAAGTCAGAGAAAAGGTAGAGACAAGTGGAGAGAAAAATCTTGGTACACTCTTATGGCCCCGGATTACCTTGGGGGCAAGGAGATGACAACCAGCCCGTCTTCCAGTGAAGACAGCATGGCCGGGAGGAAGGTTGAAATCCCGGTTTCAGATTTTACCGGGAATTTTAAAAGATCAAGCGCAAAAATGGTTTTCAGAGTGGTTTCCTGCCAGGGATCAAAATGTGAAACCATGTTCATAGGGCATTATGTCAGTGACGATCATATCAGAAGAATGGTAAGAAGAAGGAAGGAAAGAATAGACATAATCACTGATGTCAACACCACGGACAACTACACAATGACCGTCAAAATAGTTATTGTAACAGACGGAAAGCTTACAAACACCAAGAGAGGAATGATCAGGAAAACCGTTGAGCAGTTCTTCGTAAACAACACAAAAGACATGGACTACGCAGCGCTTACGAGATATGTAATCGGCGAAGACATATACAATGATGTCATAAACGCTGCCAAAGACCTTTACCCGATCAGGAAGGTAGAGGTAAGGAAATCAACCCTTGTTGGAATTGGAGAGGCTCCTCAGGCTCCTGCTGAGCCACAGGTTGAAGAGACCGAGGCTGAAGAAAGCGGACCTGAACAGGTCTCATAAATTTTTATGCCGGGGTGGCTCAGCTGGCAGAGCGCCGGACTCATAAGATTGAATAGTCTGGGAAATCCGGAGGTCGCGGGTTCAAACCCCGTTCCCGGCACTTTTGTTCTGATCAGATGATTTAGTGCAGTTGGTTATTTTCCATCTTTGTACATGAATATCCAATAAAATTCCGATCAATTGCAATTCATTAAGCCACTTTGAAAGTTCATATACCTATTCTGAGTTTAAAGGTTTGATGAAATGCCCTCACTGCCGAAAAGAAAATAATAATTTAGCGTTCAAATCCTGGGATTATGCCTCATATCATGTGTTCAGGTATCAGTGTTCTGAGTGCGGTGAAATTTTTAACACTTATGAGAAAGAAGGAATTGTCAAGTTTACTGTTCCTAGAATCCAATAGATGTCACTGAATTGCCTGATGTGCGTTCAGATTGACTTCTGACGGTAATGAAATGGCTTCCGTCCCTTGAATATAAGTCGCATCTTTATTCGAATCAATCGATTTTCCAAGGTTTCCCTCAATGAAGCGTGAAGGTCCTTTCAATAGAAATATGAGGGAACATCCAGGCTATCCTTTGCACATTTTCTTCGCAAAATCAGTGAATATCATGCACTTGTTTCGTCGATGGAGCCCACCTGTTTCAGGTGACCAGATAATCCAAAGTAGAAAACCAGTGCGCTTGCAAATCCCGGAATTGTCACCAGTAACCAGATTTGATAAGGAAGTGCAAGGAATGCCAAGGCAAATCCCCCAATTGCAGGACCCACCGATCGTCCAATAGAAAGGAATGCGTTATAGACCCCCATATAGAATCCAGTATCACGATTCCTGTAAAGTTTGGAGATTATGGCGTTTCCCATGGGAAACGCGAAATCTTCCCCCAGCGATAATCCAGCCATTGATAGAATGAAGTAGGGCAATGCCGTATCGAATGACATTGTGAAATAACCAACAGAGTAAATAAGTGCCCCCGTAACAAACACGGATGCTGCAGTCATCTTCTTTGAAAGTTTGTAAACAAGCCCCTGGAAGGCGAGAACAGAAAATCCATTCGTGAAATAAATGAATCCAAGCTCAGAAGTTTGCAGATGCCTTATAGTGGCAGCATAATTAACCAGCGTAACTGATTCCTGGGCCTGAACAATATACAACAGCAGGCCGCTTATGCCAAGTATTACGAAACTCATAGGCAGAGAGTTGAATTTTAGGCGATTCCTGTGGCTCATTACAGGTTCCTTGCGTTCAAGCCTGAGTATGAGGGTGGTGGATATTGCCATCGTCAAGGTTGCAAACGCAAAGATTGAGGGATAGCCAAGGAAGCTGATGGCGAATCCACCGATCGCAGGTCCAATGCCCCACCCTATATTTGCACCGACTCTCAGCAGTGAAAAACTTCGAAGGGGCTTATTGCTGGACAATGCTAAAAGGGCGTTTGAAGACGGCCTCTGAATTACATTAGCAGTCTGGCCTGATATAAACATGACCGATATAAGTGCTGGATGATTACCCGACGAAGATGCAATGAAAAGAGAAGCGTAAAGTGACAGGGAGACCAGAGAAGCCGCCAGCATTATGCGCTTGTATCCGAATTTGTCACCAATCCTGCCCCCGTAGATCTGGGCAAACGCAGAAATGATTCCGCTAATTGTGAATATAATTCCTACCGTGAAAAGCGGTATGCCAAGTATGTAGTTCATATATACCGAAGTATAAACCCATACGGATGATCCACCAAGGACTCTTACCAGAGCCAGCATGGAAATGATGGATACATTGGAAGTCTTCACCTAGGCGAATAATAAGACGATATTTGGTGTTTCTGCATTGGAATGGCATTCTTCCATCCCTAAAGGAGCATTTTTTCGCACCTTTACTGTGGTAAAATCCAGTATGCCATGAAGACGAGGGGAGTGAAAAAGAATTGTTCTCCCCGCTTAATTCGGGATAGAATAATATGGCGTTATTCCCTCAGCCTGTCCCCAATCAGCCTCGATGCCATAGTAAGGACATTATGAGCCCCCTCCGACTGTTCATGAAGTGTCAGGAATCCGTGGATCATACCCAATGCCCTGATTCCCGTAACACGGATTCCCCGTTTTCTCAATGCACCCACAAATGTTTCGTCCTGATCCCTCAAAGGATCATATTCCGCCGTCACAAGGATTGTTTCAGGCATTCCCTCAAGATTTCCGGTCAGCAGAGGTGAAAAGTAAGGGCTGAGAAAATCCGCTTCCGATCTTACATACTGCCTGCCGAACCACTCCATAATGGATCCTGTCAGCAACAGGCTATCGGAAAATTCACTATAGGATTTCGAAGCCTGATCCGGTGCAACTGCCGGGTAAAAAAGGGCTTGCAG
>OFHI01000091.1_pt1 | contig 20458 bp, 19 predicted proteins | sample 1522021 | NCBI WGS metagenome assembly OFHI01 (sample SAMEA2464839, study PRJEB22497) | soil metagenome | biome: Grassland; feature: Farmland; material: Clay | place: Australia | collected 2013-02-01 | depth 1.4 m | reverse complement strand
CGGTGTAACCATAAACGGTGCGGTTATACACGATGAGAATAACTATGGAATATACAGCTTGGGCAGTGGTGTCACGATTGAGAATACAAACATCTACAACACAGGTAACCACGCTGGAGCTGCATTCAGTCCCAATGGTGCACAGACAGGCGTTGGAATAGTCACAGAGAACGGGAATAACGTCAACATCATGAACAACGTAATCACCCAGTACCAGAAAGGAGGAATTGCGGTCATAAATTCACAGAATGTTGCAGTAACCGGAAACACTGTTACCGGTCTGGGACACGTGGATTTCATTGCGCAGAACGGAGTCGAAATAGGATACGGAGCCTCTGTTTCAGTAAGAGGAAACATAATCAGCGGCAATTATTACAGCGGATCGGGATGGGTCTCGGTTGGCCTTCTGCTTTACGGTGAGAATCCGAGCATGGAGCATATTTCCCTGAACCATTTCAGGAACAACCAGGTCGGATTCGACAACCTGCCCTCACAGCTTCTGACCCACAACCCTCATTACGTAAGTGGAGAATGGTGAGTTATTTTACCAATTCTTCAACCATATTTTTTTGATGCATAGGGCTTGAACTTCAATATTCCATCATGGTTCTACAGTAATAGGTTACAGGAATCATTAAGGGTAGAAATCAGCACTCTTTTGAATATTTGAATATCATCATCTGATTTTTGAAAAGGTAATCTAACGGTTTTCCGTCAAATTGTACAGATAATGCTAACTGAATTGCAATTATGATAATAAATGTATCACATATAAAACTAGTAAAATATTTATCCTTTCAGTATAATATCTTTGTTATGGATTCTGATGTTAACGCACAGAGTACCAGAGTTAAGGAAATTCTGGCCAGGGTTAACCGTATTCCCACGTGGTCCCTGCCGGCTTCTTTCCTTGCAATCATAGGAATTGGCTATTTTTTCACTTTCTATGACATCTCAGATATTGGACTTGCCATGCCCGCTATCGACCACCAGTTCAATCTGTCTAACTCTCTGAGCCTTTTCCTGGCCCTTTCCATTGGGCTTATTGGCTATGCTATAGGTTCGTTTGTGGTCGGTGCAGCTGCTGACACATTTGGAAGATTCAGGTCCATGATTCTTACTATGGGCCTGACAGCGATTGGATCATTCGGTGACGCGCTTTCAATAAACGTGCCGATGCTGGTCATTTTCAGGTTTATTACAGGACTTGGACTTGGAGCAGACCTGAACCTGGTATCAAGTTATATAAGCGAATTCGCACCACCGAAGATCAGGGGGAAGATCACAGTATACACATTCATAATAGGAATACTCGGACAGGCCGTTACGCCATTTGTGGCACTAGCACTTATCACCGGCCCTACAGGCCCGGGATGGAGATACCTGTTCATCATCGGAGGAATTATAGCAGTTATAGCCCTTATTATGAGATTTGAGCTTCCGGAGTCGCCGAGGTGGCTGGCACTTAGAAAAGGTGACCTGGACCATGCTGAAAAAGTCCTCAAGATGATGGAGGAATCCGCGACAAAAAAGATTGGAAAACTGCCGGAACCGAAAATTGAGGATGTGGTTATAGAAAAACCAAGATTCCCTATGCTTTACCTGTTCAGGAAACCATATTCGTACAGGCTCGGCATACTTGTGGCAATGTGGTTCTTCTGGTACATAGGGAATTATGGGTTCCTTGGAGACGCAGCTTCAATTGTTTCCAGCAACCTTTCCACCAGTGTATCAAGCTCAATCATGTACATAGCTGTGGGCGCCATAGGCTATCCCATCGGGGCAGCAATAATGGTCTTTGTTGCGGACAGATTCGAAAGAAAGTATGTCATTCTTATGAACACCATAATATGGATGATTGGAATGCTTCTGTTCTCAACTGCTACAAGAAGCGGCCTGTTTGCCGGTTCCTTCCTTGCTTCCCTGGCACTGGGAATGTATCTGCAGGTGGCTTACACGTTCACGGCTGAAAGCTATCCGACAAGAGCCAGAAGTACTGGGTTTGCCCTGACAGACGGAATTGGGCATATTGGTGGAGCCGTTGGAGCTTTGATCCTGCCTGTCGTTGTTGCAACATATTCTTTCTCGACAGGTTTCGTCTTCATTGCTATAACAGGATTAATCGCCGGTTTGATAGCCATAGCAGGCCCAACAGCGTCCGGAAGATCCCTGGAAGAAGTATCTGCATAAAATTGATGGTGTCAAACCATCACCCAAATTTTTAATCATTTTCTTTTGATTTGCGATGAAATGAGGGGAATTCCGACCTGCTTAAGCCGTGAGAGCATGTCAGATATACTAATATATTCTGTTGCAATTTATAACCAGGTTGAAGAAGAACAACTTGAAAATGGAGGAATTAGTCACCTTCAAGGAGGCTGTAGACACAGGAAGCATAATGAACGCCTCCAAAAAACTTGGAATACAATTCTCTACAGCCAACTACCATGTGGGAAAGGTGGAGGAGTATTTCGGAACTCCATTGCTTGACCGGACAGCAAACGGGGTTAAGCTCAATGAAGACGGAGTCAGGATTTATCAGACAGTTGATAATATTTTAGGCCTTCTTGAGGAAGCCAAGGCTGAAATAACAGAGAGCAGGAATTATATCAGGATAAAAATGGGCGAGATTCCCTCAATACTGTTTCTGAAGGATTTTTTGAAAAAGCTGCAGGATGTTCACCCTGATCTTACAATAGAGGTAAAATCAACCAGCTACAATGAATGCGTAAAAGGCGTAAACACCGGCGATGTTGATGTTGCAATTGTAGGAGAGGCGTGCATGAACGCAGGCAACGGTGAAGGAAATGACAGGAACATGCTCAACCACGAAGCGACAGAGATATGCACTGACGGTTTCACCCTTATCACACCAACAGGCCACCCTCTTTCGGGAAGGGATAAAGTTACCATGTCCGATATTTCCAGGTATACCATGATCTGCCTTCCCTCCGATTATGGTGTGGAGATGTCCATCAGAAAGGAGCTTAAGAAGCAGCTTGTGAATGTCGAAAGAAAAACAAAAAGGATTGTTGTGGAAAATCTGAACCAGCAGATTCACATGGTGGCTTCCGGCATTGGCATTGCAATAACATCAAAACTGGTCGGAGCCCAGCTCGAAAAGATGGGGCAGGTAAGGACGATACCGATTGAGAGCATGAATGCAGAAAGAAAACTGTTTGTTGCTTTTTCCAGATACTTCAGGGACAACGATCTCAAATCCGATATTATATCGTCATTGCTTGAGATCGCAGGCGATTGAATTTTGGTAAAATACCAATTATCGGTATAGTGGTAAAAATATACTTAACCCGTTTTTATAATTTGATAATATAAAAGAAATAAAAACTTACTTTTCAAGGACCGGCAAAATAGGCATTCTTCATCATATCGAATTTTTCGATATGGTATAGCAAACGTTTATATCGCTAACATTGATAACGAGTTATGGCAGAAGAACATAGTGAAACTGTCAATCTAAATCCCGAATTGAATAACAATTTGGCGAATAAAATCAATTCAATGACGGATACAGTTAAGGATACCGATATCCTTATCATAGGAGGTGGAAACGCAGGTGTTTTTGCTGCGTACGGCGCAAAAATGAAGGATCCTTCAGTCAGGATAACAATTCTTGAGAAAAGCAACATAGACAGGAGCGGTTGCCTGGCGGCCGGCATGGATGCCATAAACTCATACATCGGGGACGACCGGGACGCAGAGGATTTTGTGAGGTGGAGCAGGTGGCAGGCCGGAGGCCTCATCAGGGAAGATCTTACTCTATCCCTTGCCAAGCGCCTGGACGATACTGTACACCTTCTTGAGGAATGGGGTGTCCCGTTCCCGAAAAACGAGAACGGCGGCTACCTGAGAAGAGGACGCTGGGACATCGATATGTTCGGAGAGCATATGAAGCCCATAATGTCCGAGAAAATCAAGTCTCTCGGAGTGGAGATACTTAACCGTATCTATGCAACCAACCTGATAATGGAGGACGGGAAGGTTACGGGTGTCTACGGCCTGAACGTAAGAACCGGAGAGTTTTATGTCATAAAAGCCAAGAAAGTAATGATTGCAACCGGAGGTGCATCAAACCTCTACAAGACGTATAACAGCGACGGTACCGACTCTCACCACCAGCTCTGGTATTATCCCGGAAATGTTGGAAGCGGATACGCTATGGGTATAAGGTCCGGTGCGGAAATGACCCTCTTCGAAATGAGGCTTATTCTTGCAAGAACCAAGGACTACAACGGACCTGTTGATACAATTTCCGGTGGATATCACCTCCAGATGATTAATTCGAAGGATGAAAAGATCCTAGAAAAGAGAGGAGGAGAGACTATACCACGTTTCATGAGGGCCCAGGCAGTCATCGATGAATGGATGAACGGATCTCCACCAACTTACGTTGACAGCAGAGGAATTCCTGAAGAAGATCTGAGGGACATAGAAAGCGACTATCTCAATGAGAGGCCAAGCTTCCTCCTTTTCCTCGCATCCAATAAGATAGATCTTGCGAAGGAGCCTCTAGAGGTTTTTGTAAGCGAGCCTTACATTACCGGCGGGCACTCCGGCAGCGGATACTGGGTGAGTGAAAGCAGGGAAACCACTCTTCCCGGATTATACGCAATAGGCGACGTTGCCGGAGGATGCCCGAACAAATTCGTCAGTGGAGCAGGTGCTGAAGGCATGATGGCAGGCGAGGATGCCGTGGACAAGATAAAGGGAACCGGCAATGTAAGCAGGGATTACAGCAAAGACTCTGCAGCCATGGAAAGAAGCAGGATTCTTGCTCCATATGTACGCTACCACGAAAGACAGTCAAGATATACAAACAGGCAGCCTGACGGGATCACCGCCCAGGAGCTTGAAGAAAGACTGCAGAGGCTGATGGATGAATATGCCGGAGGAATAAGCCAGTTTTTCAGGCTGAGTGAAGAAAGGCTCCAGTATGCTCTGAAACACATTGCAATGCTCAGGGAGGACGCTGAAAACCACCTCATTGCAAAGGATCTGCATGAAGTGATGAGGTGCCTTGAAGTCTTTGACCTGCTGGACGTGGCCGAGGTTCTCGTAAATCACCTGGCAGCGAGAAAGGAGACCAGATGGCCCGGCTGGCAGACAAGAATTGACTACCCGGACAGGAACGATTCGGAATTTGACTGCTTCATCAATTCAAGAAGAGACTTGAAGACAGGAAAAGTGGAGATTCTGAAGAGAGACTACAACCAGATAGTTTCGGGTGACAGATACGTTTACAAACCGGAGGGGAACTGAATGCCAACACTTGTAATAGCTGAAAAATGCGACGGCTGCAAAGGAAAATCGGAACCGATGTGCGAACAGATATGTCCAATGGACATAATGAAGATGGATCCTGAGAGCGGAAAAGCAATCAACATCAGCCCAAGGGACTGCTGGGACTGCATGGCCTGTGTCAAGGCCTGCCCGAACCAGGCTATCCTGACAAAGCTTCCATACCAGATTGCCAGATACGGAGCAAAGCTTGTCCCCCTCATGTCAGAAACATCCATAATGTGGACGCTGACCTTTGCGGATGGCACTGTAAGACAGATACGGAAACCCATTCGCAGAGAAGAGGAGGAGGAAGATGAGTGAAGCCTTACCGTCTTCAAGAGACTCCAACGAACATGTGATGAAAAAAATCATATTTTTCATCATTGCAACAGCAGTACTGGCCATATGCGTCCTCATGCCGACTCCAGCAGGCCTCACGGTCGCCGGAAAAGTCGTACTGGGAGTTTTCCTCTGGTACCTTATTGTGCTTATAGGGGGCTGTTTCCCCCTGGGCATAATCGGAGTGATGGCGCCAGCCCTGCTGGTTATTCTGAAGATATATCCTGAAAGCATTGCGCTTAGCGGATTTGTAAACAAGATGAGTTTCCTTATTCTGGGCTCACTGATGTTCGGTGCGGGAATGACCGTCACAAACCTTGGAAAGAGGATTGCACTCGCCATAATTTCCTTCATGAAATCCAGTAAGGTGACCAAGATAAACACGGGAATGCTGATCGCAAACCTTGCTCTCTGCCCGTTTTTCCCGGCCACGGTAGCAAGAGGGGCATTCTTCTATCCGATAGTGAAAGGAGTCAACAGCCTTGTCAAGGGAAACGACAAAAGATCATCCGTTCTGAGATCATCGTTCCTGATGTGGGGCGTTGGGTTTGCGCCTATATTTGTCGCAACCATGTTCCTTACCGGAGGAATGCCTGCAATAATGCTGTCAGCAGTATTCGCAGGGCGCGGTGTCTCCATAGGATGGTTTGAATGGATAAAGCTGACCATTCCGCTGATAGGGCTCCTTCCGATACTCTTCCTGTATTTCCACAGGTTCTACAAGCTCAACAATGTTGAAATTGTGGGTTCCCGGGAAGCAATAAGCAGCGAGTACAAGGCACTCGGCAAAATGACAAAGGAAGAAATATGGCTGCTTATAGCGCTGTTCCTTGCCCTTGCCCTCTGGGTCCTTAAGCCCTTTGGAATAGACTCCGGAATGGCAGCCATACTTGTGGCAACCATGATATTCCTTCCCGTTGGGCTCAAGTACGGGTGGCAGGACATAAACAAGCATTTCCTGTGGGGCACATGGATATTCCTGGCAGGATCAATATCACTTGCAGCTGTGCTGTGCAAGTCGGGCGTTACAGACTGGCTTTCCCAGATAATCGTCAGTGTGATACCGCCGCACCTTACACCACTGCTTCTCGTAGTATTGCTGATGCTGGGTTTCCAGATTGCAAGAGCCGGAATATCAAGCGCAGTCGCAATGGCGGCATGTTACATACCCCTTTCGATATCCATAGCGCCGTTGCTTGGATTCAACGTGCTGCCCTTCGCGATTCTGATAGTGACAGTGCTGAGCTATTCGTTCATACTGCCCTTCTCTATCGAGACAGTGCTTATTGCCTGGAGCGCAGGGGATGTATCGTTTTCGGATTCCATGAAAGTGGGCACACCACTGACCATAATCGGAACACTGTATTCCGTACTGGTCCTGGTGCCCTGGTTTGCCCTTATGGGGGTACCTCTATGGTAGAGGTAGTCCCTCAAAAAAATTTTAACTCTTTTTTTTCAACATGTCTGCAGTGCGGAGAATGCACTTCCATCTGCCCTGTATCGCAGATAGAAAACACGTTCAACCCGAGAAGAATTGTATCACTTTTCCAGGCAGGCAAATACGAGAACAATGGTGAGGCATGGCTGTGCGTTGACTGCAAGCTGTGTGCAGAAGTCTGCCCTGCAAAGCTTCCCGTTGACGGCCTGATGCAGAGCCTGAAAATAGAGCTGTACCAGCATTCCAGCGGGCCGGGATTCAGGCACGCCAGGGCATTTGCAGAGAACGTTGCAAAGAATGGCAGGCTTGATGAGAAATCACTGATGATGAAACTTATGGACATGAAGTCGGCAAAAGACATGATGCTGTATTTGAGAGTGTTCATAAAAAAGAAACTTTACAGGAGAAATTCACGATGAAATACGCTTACTTCAACGGATGTGTGTCCGATCAGAGTGCCAGGGAAAACGACATGGCAGCAAGAGCTGTAAGCAGGAAACTCGGCATTGAACTTGTGGATCTGCCGTTTAACTGCTGCGGCGGAGGCCTGGTCCACGAAGTTGATGTAAAGGCTGCAAAGCAGCTCAACACTTACAATCTGGAACTTGCAGGCAGGGAAAAGCTGGACCTCATGACCATATGCAGCGTCTGCAATTTCGCACTTAAATTATCCAACAGTGACCGGGGTGCAACAACTCACAGGATTAAATCATTCGAGGAGGTTGTTATCCTTGACATCGGTCCGGAAAGGATAAGAAACCTGATTAAGAGAAAACTCACAGGCATCAACATCGCACCCTTTTACGGCTGCAAGTCGCTGAGGCCAGGGAGCATGAACCCATTCGGAGATTCTGTTGATCCCCGTTATCTTGATGATTTTATCAGATTGCTTGGAGGCGAACCGGTAAAATACAACTCGTCAAAAAAGTGCTGCGGATTTCCTGATCTTTATGTCAACCGGAACCTGGCACTGACAATGGGCAGCAAAATCCTGAAAGACGCCAGGAACAATAATGCTGACATAATCGTAACGCCCTGTCCCCTGTGCCAGATGACACTGGATGTTTATCAGGGCAGGATGGGGAAAATTTCGGGTGAGTCCTTCTATATCCCGGTCCTTCATTTCTCCCAGCTTCTGGGGCTTGCCCTTGGGATACCATCAAGAGAGCTTGGGCTGAACATGAATATAACGACGGCAGAGCCGCTGGTGATAAAATGACAGTTGAGAAAGAAATAGCAGTGGTTGTATACGTATCAGGCGATGAGGAGCAGTCATTTTTCAACGGGGAGAAAATAGCCGAAAGAATCTCGAAGATAAAATCAGTTGCTGATTTCCGGTACATTAAGGAAGAAGCGGATAAAGTGGCCGCAGCTGTAGACGAGATTTCGGAAAAGAAAATGTCGGGGCTGGTTATTGCCCACTGCTGCAGTGATGAGGATGCGAATAAGATCCGGAACCATGCCGCAGGAAGCGGATGCCCGATACTGGCCGTGGATCTTGGATCTGAAGTATTTCTTCCACACAGGGCCCAGGCTGAAATGGCAAACGGGAAAGCAATTGACCTCATTCGGGTTGCTGTCTCAACATTAAAGAAGAAGGGCCCGGGCATGGATCCTGCTATCCCGGACATAGAGAGAAGCATTGCAATAATTGGAGGGGGAATTTCAGGAATATCTTCCGCAATTGAGCTTGCGAAAAATAATGTCAATGTATTCATCATAGAGAAGAAAGGTGTTCTTGGAGGCCATTTAAGGGACCTTTACAAGATTTATCCTCTTATGTGCCCTGCCAGCTGCTCACTGGAGTTCCATGTCCCGATGCTGGAGGGGAAGGAGAATGTAAAGGTATTCCTGAATTCTGAGGTAACCGGCATAACCGGTTACGGTGGGAATTATGAAATACAGGTGAAGACAGCCGGCGAAAACCAGGATGTGACCAGCAGGATCAGGGCTGGATCTATAATCATTGCAACCGGCTGGAAATCTTTCGATCCTTCCGTGATTCCCGGCTATGGTTACGGCAAGTACGATAATGTTGTGACCAACCTTGATTTTGAGAATAAGGAGACAAGGGACAGGCTCCTTGTAAAGAATGAAGGGAAAAAGGAGTTTTCAGCTCTTTTCGTCCAGTGTGCAGGATCCCGGGATCAGCGGTATCTTCCGTACTGTTCCGGCATATGCTGCAATATAACGTTAAAGCAGATAGATTACGTGAAGGAGAAATTTCCGGATGCTAAAATCTATGTTTCGTATATCGATCTCAGGACACCTCAGAATTATGAGCTTTTCTCCCGGTCAATGTCAGAGAAGTATCCTGACATAGTAATGATTCGGGGAAAGCCCGGAGAAATTACCAGGGATACCGGTTCAGGGAAGCTCAATGCCTATGTGGAGGACACCCTGAGAAACAGGAGAGTGGACCTGAATCCTGACCTTGTGGTTCTGGCTACAGGAATGATTCCCAATAACAGGGAAATTTCAGAGAAGGCCGGAATACCGCTCACAGCTGAAGGTTTTCCGGATAACCACATACAGTGCAATCCATATCTCTCACAGGGAAACGGAATATACTTTGCCGGTACCTCCATGGCCCCCATGGACATCTCGTCGTCCATAATGTCTTCCCTTGGCGCATCCATGAAATCCTATACTTACATCAACCGGCATACAAATGATCTCAGGGCCAATATCGAAGCATACAAATGTGATGTCTGCAAGAGATGCATCGAGGAGTGCCCCCAGAAGGCACTGCACCTTGGAGCACAAACTCCTGAAATTTCAGCATCCGGGTGTGAAGGCTGCGGAATTTGCATGGGTGCCTGCCCCAATCAGGCCATATCACTTCCCTCAATCTCACCTTCACTGGTCAACGGCTGGATATCCATACTGTCCAAGACCGCTCAGAGCAGGGAAGAACCCCTCATACTTGCATTCCTGTGCAGGAACGACGCGTACCCCCTGCTCAGGAACATGGTCGCAAAGGGTTTCCAGTTTCCCGCAAACTACAGGATAATACCCGTTCCATGTGCAGGATCCGTGAATATGAAATGGATCTCTGAGGCATTGATAAAGGGGATAGACGGTGTTCTGGTGGCAGGATGCAAGGAAAGCCAGTGTCATTTCGTCACAGGTTCAAAACTTGCCGGGGGAAGAATATCCAACATGAAAAGCACCCTGGAGAACGAACTCATGATGGGAGGAAACAGGCTTTCCTTTGAAAACATCAGCCTCAATGATGAGGAAAAATTTGGAAAGGCCCTTCGGGATTTCGTGTCCAATATGAGGGAAAAGAAGCAGAAATGATGGTGCAGGCAGTTCTCCCGAAAGAAGTGCCGGGATTTCAACACACCATTCTTTCTGCCCGACATTTTATTGCAGTGGTATTGGAAGAAAGCACCCATTGCTTAACTGTTGCAACAGTTGAGTAAATATACAGCAAATATAAATGAGGGTGTTTATTCCATTTTAAGTTTGAACCTGAAAGTTTTTAACGAAAACCGGAATCTAAATTTAAATCCTAATTTTTAATGAAAGTTAATTTGGATCATGTCGAATATGATAAATATTACGACTGAACACAATATATTTATGTCGAGACGACATAGTTTCATGCCGACACATAAAAAAAGGGTGATGAAATGGCAGAGGAAATTAAAAAGAAAGGGGATCCAACGGCGCTCGGAATATTCGCATACGGTTTTGGGCTTATGATTTTGTCCCTCTATGCCGTAGGAGCGTTCGGCTGGGAAGAACATCTGGCACTAATGGCTCCGGCTCTGGTCTTCAGCGGCCTGTTTCTGCTCGTAGCGGCTAACTGGGAATACAACAACGGGAATACGTTTGGTGCGACAGCATTTGGAACATACTCAGCGTTTTTCCTGACGTTTGCAGTCCTGACTTTTGCCCTCAAACTCGGGTGGATTACAGATGTTGAGCACGCTCACGTAGTTGGCATGATGGCACTGGCCTTTGTCTTCATGACGCTGGTTTACTGGATTGGGAGTTTCAAGATTACTGTTGTTCACAACATAATGCTCTTTGTCCTGCTGATAACGTTCATACTTTGGGCCATACCGCTGCTTTCGATGACGGATGCAGGAACGACAGCATTCGGCGCAATGCCGGGAGCAGTCCTGTACGCCGGATATGCGGGGCTGGTGGATGTGATATTCACAACCTACCTGGCAGCTGCAGTGGTCATAAACGACAGGTGGGAACAGAAGGGCGGGCGTGCCCCTCTTCCGTTATTCCCGCTTGGAGGGGTGGCAACTACAACGAGAGCTCCCGGAAAAATAGCCGGTGGAAAATAATATAATAAGGGAGCTTGGCTCTCTTATCACCAATTTTTAAAATTATCTGTTCTGGTTCTGCAGAACTCGTGCCCCGTTTTTTTCAGGATCTTCAAAAAGATCTGACAGCTTGAGTCCCCATTCAAATGCATCTTCCGTGTTCCCTGCCCTGAGAAGCTGCCAGAATCTCTCGTTCTCAAGCAATGCCCTGAAGAACGCTGCTTTTGTATGAAAGTCGGAAATCCTTATCTCATTTCTGAGCTTCTCGGCAACGGGAAGAGCTATGGAATATTTTTCAAGATCCTCATAGAGCATGTCCCTTATGAACCTGGAAAGTGATGGCGACTTTCCTGAAGTAGAAACAGCAACAGTGACGCCATTCGATTCAAAGACAGCCGGGAAGATTACAGGACTCCTCTTCTCGTCAACCCTGTTGTAGAGTATCCCGTGGTTTATGCAGTAATCCTCCAGCCTTTCATTAAGATCACTGTCATCAGTGGCAATGATTGTGAAAGCAGAGCATGCAAAGTGATCCTTTATTTCAGACGGATCCCTGATGCTGATTTTCAGTTTTGCAACGTCGAGACCCGAAGTCGCTTCAGAAAATTCGGAGGATATTATCCTGACCGATGCCCCCTGTGCCATGATCTTTTCAGCTTTCCTGGCAGCAATCTCGCCGCCACCGATTATGAGAACATTTCTTCCTGAAGTGTTTAACATCACTGGTATGTGTCCCAAAGCAATTCCTCCTGAACATTTTCCGCCATGTTTTCCAGTTCGGCGATCCTCGCTGTTTTCACGACCTCCCCTATAACGATGATTCCCGGGGAAACAATCTCCTTCTTTTCAACGGTATCAGATATTCCGGACAGCCTGCCGGTTATTGTTCTCTGGTTCCGGAGCGTTCCGTTCTGGATTACCGCCACAGGCATTTCCGGACTCATTCCGCCATCCTGCAGCATTTTCGTGATTTCCCTTATCCTTCCGATCCCCATGAGAATAACAATAGTTCCCTTCAGGCCTGCCATTCGATCCCATTCATACTCCTCCCCCTTCTTCCTGTGGCCGGAGATTATGAATACGGATGAGGACAGATTGCGGTGCGTCAGCGGTATGCCGGCACTGGTGGGCACTCCGAGAGCAGAGCTTACGCCGGGAATGATCTCATAATCAATTCCATGCTCTGCGAGGTAATCCACCTCCTCCCCGCCCCTTCCGAACAGGAACGGATCTCCTGATTTGACCCTTGCAACCTTAAGCCCCTTTCGCGCACTTTCCAGCATCAGGCTGTTTATGCGTTTCTGCTTGTCCGCGGGATCTTTGCCATGATCAACGCCTACGCAGATTGCCCGCACTCCATGGGGCAGCACATCAGCGACAAGATCACCGACGAGGCGATCATACAGGACAATATCCGCTTCCTTCAATATCCTGGCACCCCTGACAGTAAGCAGATCAGGATTTCCTGGGCCGGCCCCTATCAGGTAAACTTTGCCCTTTCCATTATCTGCTGAGATCATAGTATCCCTCTCAGCATTCCGCTGAAGTAAGTATCAGCAGATGACCATTTCAGCAGGTGATCGACCCTGCTGGTGAAATTCACCTTGGGCTCCATGCTGTGCGAATAATACATGGTGATTCCCCTCTCCATGCCTGTCTCTGCGAAACATGATATTACGCCGTCGTATCCCTGGACGGACGGGTAACCTTCTATCTCGGATGCGAAACGGGACGAAAGGTATGCGGCTTCCGAATGAGCCACGGAACCTGCTTTTGTGATTGGCAGATTTGTGGCATCCCCTATGACAAAAAGATCGTCATGGTCACCGTAATTCATTTTCTTCCTGTCCACATCAACGTAACCGTATTCGTCTGCGAGGCCTGAATCAGTCAGGAATTGCTGTCCCCTGTGCGGGGGAACAAGTATAAGGAGATCATATTTCAGCGATTCACCTTCGTAGGAATTAACAACCTTTGATTCAGGATCAACGCTCTCGACGTTGAAGCTCGGATGGTTGCTTATGCCCCTTTCCTCAAAAATGCCCGAGATCAGCTTCGAGACTCTGGCAAGGGAGAACGTGCCGTCCATCGGGTAAAGGTAATTGAGTTCCACATCTTTTCTTACGCCGTTTTCCCTGAAATACTGATCAAGAAGGAGAGTCATCTCAAATGGAGCCGGCGGACACTGTATCGGTTCCCCGGCCCTTCCTATAATAATCCGCCCCTTCCTGAACCTGCTGATCTGCTCCTTCAGCCGGATTGCATGCTCAAGGTCATAGAAATGCTGCACTTCCGGACCGTATCCTTCTACATCCTCAGGAGTGAAACGATCGCCGGTTGCGATAACGAGATAATCGTAATTGACTGTCCTGCCGCTCCTGGTGCTCACCGCCCTGTTATCGGCATCTACGAGAGTTGCCTCATCAAGGATATAATCAACCCCATAATTGAGAAGGAATTTTGTGGGCTTAACGCTGTCCCTGTACCCTTTATAGCCTACCGGGATCTGTATGCCGTCAGGCTTGAAGTAATGCCTGGGGCTGTTCCCGATCACAGTTATGCTCAGGTCCTTCCTGCCAAGCTTCATTCTTGTCTTGTTTGCAAGTATTATTCCGGCTGCCCCGTCTCCGATTATTACCAGTTTTTTTCCGTTTATCATTGCATTGCCTCCGTTGAGATCATATTTCTATGGCATAGCCCACGAGGTCCATCAGCCCCTTGGCATCCATGTCAACTTTGTGGTATCCTATTACATGCGGAAACTGTGCCTTGTCGATTGCACAGGGGGATATCATGTGCTTTGCCCCGGTTTTCCATGAATAATAGACCGCAGGCCATCCGGCCCATGCCCTGTAATCGTTCCATCCTTTTTCATCTGCCAGCAGGCCTCCTCCGGCTCCGCAGCAGAACGTCTGATCCTTTGTGTATTCGGCTTCGACTGTTTCCCTTACAACCGCACTGAGAACGCTTCTGGGCTCATTTACAAGATTTCCGCCCCTGGCGTAGTTGCACGGATCATGGTAATTGTAAAGGTCATCATTCATGTTCCTGTTGACCTTTATGTCTCCCCGGGAAATTGCCCTGTCAGTCAGCTGGTGTACATGAATCAGTTCGATCCCGTTCTTTGCCAGCTCGTATCTTACATAATTGTTTGCAGATCTCCACCCATGACCGCATTCTCCCCAGACCACTGTTTTCGCATTGGTCTTCAGGGCTTCCTCAACAACCCTGTTCCCGAAGTCCCTGAGGTGCCTTTCCGATGCAAAAAGTCCGAAGTTTGCAGCTTCTGTCGTGTAAGATGAGATCGTCCAGTCCTTCTTGAGGACGTGCATCACCTTTGCGTATCCTTTCAGTGTATCTGTATTCACGAACAGATCCGCTGAAGACGGGATCAGCAGGATGTCAGACTTCTTCTTGTCCAGGGGGACGTCAATTTCCTTCCCGGTTTCCTCCAGAAGTTCCTCCTTGATGAATCCGAGAACATTATCCACCGATTTCGGGTTAAGGCCCATGTTATTCCCGGTCCTGTAAACCTGGGCTGCAGTGCTTGCGACATAATCAGGAATATACCCCATATCCGTCATAATGTCCCTTACATTCCTGGTAATCTCGGACTGGTCTATTCCCTGTGGGCAGAAAACTGAGCATCTCCTGCACTCTGTACACTGATAATAATAGGTGTATATCTTGTTGAGATCCACAGCTTCAGGCTTAAGCCTCTTGCCTTTCCTGTAAAGATCCCGGACGAGGTCTGCCCTCCCGACGGGTGCGTTATTCACATCCCCGGTTGCAACAAACATCTGGCATTTATCCGTGCATATCCCGCAGTGGGTGCAGCTCTCCATAAAGTTGACGAAAGCCTTGCTTTTCCTCAGAGTCTTGAACCTTTCCGAGAAATAGGCAGGATCTTCGTTTCTCTTTACGCCAATCTCCTCGAGCTGCTGATCCTTTGCCGGCCTTTCCCTCATCGAGATTGCCCAGTCCATGTCTTTCTGCCTGGAAAGCCATTCTTCAGCTTTTCCGCTGGGACTCTCCAGCAGGATATCCCTGATCTTGGGCTTCATTTTACCTCATCTCCATGATGTATTGTATAAAGTGTCGGGTTGGTGAAAAATGAGTACGGATGCATCAGCTTGCTGAACGGGAAATACAGGAGAAGCGTTGATGCAAGAAGGAAATGGATTACAAACGGCGCTTCCATTGGAACATTGACTGGCGAGAATGAGAGCAGCGAATAAATGAACGGAGTCACCGCCGAGTATGCAAAGGCAGGTGGAAGGGCAACTCTCATGTAAATTCCTGCAACGCCGATTGCCAGTATCAGTACTATTGAAAAGTAATCGGGAAGGCTGCTGAGCCGTTTCATATATTTGTCATAAAATCTTCTTGAGAGCAGGAAAGCGCCGAATGCTGTCATTATCACTGCGAACGCTGTTCCTATATATGCCCCCGCAATTTCCAGAGTGGCCTCGGATACTCCTGCTCCCGTTATGTACGGGGAAAGAACAATATCCAGGTGGGCTACAAGAACAATCCACAGGCTCCAGTGAAATGCCAGTGATGTGTATCTCAAAGGCCTGTCATATTTTGCACTCGAGAACAGGAAAATTCTCTTGAGAATATTGACAAAAGCCTGCCACCTTGTTTCCTGTCCAGGGTATGTAAAAAGAAACGGCAGGCCAAGATAAGTATCAGTAGGCCCTTTCCGGTTGAATATCCATTTCACTAGAACGTAAGCTGTTCCGGCTACGAACATTACCGCTGATATATAAGCATAAATGATGATTGCCATCGAAGCAACATTTACCAACAGATAACCTCCTTTAATTCCTAACTGGAAAAATGATTCCGGAAGGTGGCATTACCTTCCGCTACCCTCCCTGAGAGTCATTATTCCCCTTATGTCAAGATACTCCATGCTCTGCTCGTAGAACGGCAGGCCTGTTTTCTCATAGAACTTCTCCCAGCCTATCCTGTCAATCCAGTCTGCTATTCTCTCCCCTTTGCGGGCGTCGTTTTTCCAGGTTTCCACAATCCTCCTTATTGCGAGAACTGTGTTTTTATAGTCCGGCGGTTCGTTGGGCAGGAACGGTACAACTATTCTTCCCAGTGTTGTGCCTATTCTTGATGCAGATCCCTTTCCTCCTATAGCGATGGAGTGTCCATCTGATTTTTCCGGAGTCTCGAAAATCAGCCCGCCGCAGGCACCAACGCACAGTCCGCAGCCAATGCAGAGGTTCTTTCTGATCTCGAGTGTCCTCTCACCGCTGGGGGTTGGCTTCAGCTGTATTGCTCCCACCGGGCAGGTGAATGCGGTACCCTGCAGATCACAGCTTTTTACATCTTCAGTTACGACCGGAATTTCTGTGTGTATCCCGTTTACGGAAATGTCTGCAAGGAAACTGCCTCCGCACGAACTCGGGCATCCGGACACGCTGACACTGAGCTTTGCGGGCAGTTCCTCCTCGTTGAAATACTTGGCAAGGTCATTGCCTATGCTCTGTGCAACAGATGGAGCATCTGTCGCTGCAAGTGCGCAGTGGAAATATCCCGCACAGCTTGTGATGTTCCAGAGATGGCCTTCCCATCCTCCAACAGGGAAACCAAGTTCCTTGAGAGCTTTCTTCAGATCCTCAGCGTGATCGAGCTCTGTAACGATGAACTCCATGTTCAGGCCCTGTGTATATCTCATGGATCCACCGGAATACTTCCTCGCAAGCTCAGATATTTTCCTGATTGTTCCTGTGCTGTACCTTGCGTTTGGCGGAGCTGCCGCCCTTACTGTATACACATTCTTTCCTGTTGAGCTTACATGTTCTATAATTCCCGGCTCAAGCACATTGTGTGAAATCCATGTTCCGTATGTTTCCTTAAGAATTTCCGGCATGAAATCCTTGTACGGTCTCGGTGGCCCTTCAATCACTGCTTCCACCTCCTACGGCTTTTGCTATGTCCTCCGGTATGCTAGTTCTCTCCTCTTCTGATACACCATAGAAAACATTCGTACGCAGGTCTTTCAGGTTGTGCGGTTCCGGCTTCATATTCATGAGATCCAGGAAGCCTTTCATTCCTATCCTGAATATGAGATCCCCGAGCCTCTCTTTTCTTGCTGCGTGCTCTGAGAATGTCTCGATGATCCTGTCAAGGAGTTCCATTGCTTCTTCCTCTGAATCAACCTTCGTGAGGAGCTTGGATAAAAGCGGACCCTTCTTTCCCCTCAGCTTTCCTCCAACGTAAATGAGGAATTTCTTCCTGTCACCGGGCGTAATCATGCCGTTGGCCTTTCTTAGACAGAGCATGCACTGGGTGCAGTCACTGCCCTTTATCGATATTCCATTTTCTGTTTTCGATATTGCACCAGTGGGGCATGAATTCACGAGATCATTCACGACGCTTTCATCGAGAGTTTTTATTTTCTCGTCATCCACCCTGGGTGCTCCTTCCCAGACGCCTACAATTCCTATGTCAGCTTTCTGGGTTGCTCTTGCACAGTCAAGCGGGCACCCGGATATCTTGAGCTTTACTTTGTGCGGAAAAGTCGGGTATTTGGCATAGTCATTGTACTGATCGTAAAACTTGTCCCTCATGTCAAGAGTATCGAGGTTTGCGTATTCGCAAAGTGCCTGGCCTACGCAGGCAGTTGTGTTCCTGAAAGCATCCCCTGTTGATCCAATCTCCATTCCGGCTTCCCTGAAATCCTTCACAAAATCCCTGATTTTCTCTTTCGGGATCCCCGGAATCTCAATATTGTGGCCTGTTGTTATTGCATGCAGCATGCCGACTCCGTACCTGTCAGCAAAATCAGCCAGCTTGTCCAGCATCTCGCTTGTCACGAAATTGCCGGATGGTATCAGTATCCTGACCACATTTGCGCTTTCGCCAATGTCCGGCCTGCTTGTTACACGCATCAGTATGCCCGTAGGGGCACCAGGTACTGAGACGTATCCTCCTGTTGTCCATAAATCGCGTTTCAGGTGCAGAGAAGCGCCATATAAATCTATAGGGTATTTTGTCTGCTCTGCCTCCTTTACATAATTGGGCCAGGGCCCCTTCTTTATCTTTTCAAGAATTTCCCGGCCTTTCTTCACTTCCTCCGGAACCTCGGTCATTTCGTTCCCTCCCTGAATTCTTTCAGGGCATAGTTTGTACCTACTGCATAGCCTTTCTCCCTGCAGTACTCCCCGAAAGATGATTTTTCATCTTCGTTCACTTCAGCTCTCATAACAGGTATTTCGTCCTCGGCTGCATCAACCCTTTCGCATCTTCCTATCGTGTTTATGCAGTTCGGACATACCTGATCTCTTGTTGTGAGATACTTCATACGCTTTGCCCTGACCGGGCTCTGCGCTTCCTCTTCGGTAAAAATATCGATAGAATATCCACACATCGGGCATACCAGGTATATCATATCTATACACATCCAGTAGGCTTAGGTGCTCCGGCGAGCCTGCACGCTCCCTTGGCAGGACCTGTCGGAAACAGTTCGTATATTTTTTTAAGAGTGTATCCTGACTCCTTGACAAGCATCCTGATGGGCGGACAGCTCTCAAATTTCTCGTAGTAGTCCCGCAGGTAATGTATGATCTTCCAGTGATCTTCAGTCAGTTGCTCTATTCCTTCTTCTTTGGCAACAATTTCCGCGTATTCTTCGCACCAGTCTGAAGGACTCACCAGAAACCCGTCTTCGTCCAGTTCTATTTGTTTCGTTGTTCCATCTTTTGTCTTGACAGTAACTAAATTAGATTTTTCTTCGGACCCCAATTTAGCACCTCCAATTATACTATGACTAACTAAATAATAAGATTTTCGAAGTACATAATCTTCGCGATAGATAAATTATATTTTTCAACGCATTTCGACAAATTCTTATAATAAAGATCATCACTTGGTTACACGTATTTAAACTGTCAAGGTTCAGGTGTCGTTGAATTTCGGATATCGATGGTGTCAGTGTTAGCAATGTTCACGGGAAAGCGTATATAATTAAAAACTCCGCCCGAATAATAAAGAATTGAGGTACAAATGTTCATATGCTAAATGTCAAAGTTTGTTGATATTTTATATAAATTTCCCAGGTTGCCCCATTAAGCATCTCTTGACCTGATAATTCAAAATCAGATTGAAACATGCTCCACTTCCTCAATCCGGAACCAGCCATTACTGGAAATTACATACTGGAAATCGGTAAGAAGAATTATCCTGTCATTCTCGGTGTATGCATGCCTCATTCTGAAATCCAGATACTTGTTCCGGAAATAATCTGTGCCCCAGTGAGGAAATACGACAAAATCAACCAGGTTCAATGCTTCGTACCCTTTCAGTTTTGGAGCTTTTTCAACATCCTTTTCGTAGTATGTTGAGTATATATTATTGCCAGCTACGATGGAACCGGCACTCTCTCCAATGTATATTTTACCTGTTATTACGAGATCCCTGATCACCTCTGCACACTGTGTTTCCTGGATCTTCTGCAGGAGATAAAACTGGTTCCCTCCACTGAAGAAGATAACTTCAAATTTGCTGAGATCGCTCTTTATCTGCTCTCTGTTCTTTCCGGTTATGGTGTATTCTGTTACATCAAATCCTGCTTCACTCAGCGAATTCATGCTGTCCTTCAGCCATCCGAGATCGCCTTCCTCCACTTCGGCTGCTGTGCTGATGAAAGCAAGTGCAGGGTTATTCCGGTTTATCTTTTCATAAATTGATCGTGCAACAGGGAATACGCTTGATGTCAGGTAGAGTGTCATCGCCATGCTTTCCTTATTGCGGTGGAGCTTAAAAACAATTGATGCCGGATTTCGCCTGAAACAATGTTGCATAAATGCCGGAAGCAACAGGACGTGGTAAAAGAAAGGTCAACGGTTATAAACTCAGGTTCCAATGACCGTGTGTGGAAATCAAAAGACTTGATCACCTGGTCCTGACGGTGAAGGACCTGGAGAAGACAATCAGATTCTATTCTGAAGTTCTCGGCATGCGTGAAGCTACCTTTGGCAACGGCAGAAAGGCTCTTGTTTTTGGAAACCAGAAAATCAACCTGCATGAATACGGGAATGAAATTGATCCTAAGGCATCCAGACCTGTTCCTGGA
>OFHI01000088.1_pt1 | contig 21322 bp, 27 predicted proteins | sample 1522021 | NCBI WGS metagenome assembly OFHI01 (sample SAMEA2464839, study PRJEB22497) | soil metagenome | biome: Grassland; feature: Farmland; material: Clay | place: Australia | collected 2013-02-01 | depth 1.4 m | reverse complement strand
AAAAAGAGGCCTGAACTCCAACAGGAGATCGTTCAGTACACCCGGCGGATCAACGATAGGGATCTCCATCATGTCTGACAATGTTCGACAATCAGTTAAACTTTTTCAGAAACGCAAAACTATAGTAGCTTAGAAGCTCCCGGAATATCTCTCTCGATTATGTACTTCGGCATGGGTACCAATTTAACCAACTTGTACCGCTATAAAAGTTTTGATAAACCACCGGGAATCAATTTTCGGGAGTTGTCTGCAATGCCTGATCTTTTTCTCCGGAAGGCTCAGGAATTGGTCTTCTGGAAGGTGCTTTTTCATTATTGCAGAAAGACTATCGCCTTTCATGGTGAAACCAAACGCAAGAAAGGCGGTTGTAATATACACCATGCTCAACTGGTTTCCGGCCATAAGGAACAGAAGGCCTGCCAGTGAGATAATTGAAGATATAAGGCTCACAAGAGTGCTGTTCATCCTGTCAATCAGGTGCCATATGGAGACAGAAGAGATAATCGATACTGCCAGTGAAATTGTGGCTATCATCCCGGCAAGAAAGACGGAAGGCTAATTTTCAACAATTTTCCAAAGGAAGAATACCTCGAAGGCATTGTAGATAATGCTTACAATCATGCGGGACCCAAGATACCTGTAGAAGAAATTCTGAAGCCCTGCCATGGGAACAGTGAGAATAATGTCAGTTCCCGTTATAAAATTTGCAATCAGTTAGTGACTTGCATCATGAACAACAATATCTCAAGATCACGCTGATTGCGAATCAACTATCGGGGATTTTTGAGAGTTTTCCCACTGCACCATGGTGTGTTTATACCATTGATAAATAGAATAAATATATTTCATAATAGAAATTATCAATGGGTAGCTAATTTAAAGGATTTGCAGAACATTTCAAGGGAAATTAATTAATAGTTGAGACATTTATATTAATGGTGACATGAATGAAAGAAAAGCTTCAATCTGTTTTGATAGTGGCATTCATAATCATGGTCTTTATCTCGAGCATCAGCTATGTATTTGCTGAAGGAAATAATCAGCAATCTTCATCCGGATATTACCAGCTCAATCTGGTGATAGAGGAGAAATCTTCCGGAGGGAGCAACTCCAGCAATATGTATTCGTTCTATGTGCTCAACCATGGCGTACTGGAACCATCCAACATCCTCAAGGTACCTTTTGGGAAGGAAGTGAAGATCACAATCGTAAACTTTGACCAGGGCATCAGCCCGCCTCTTACTGCAGAAGCGGGAAATGTTAGCGGAGTGGTTGGCGGAACTATGTTGGCTTCCAGCAGCATTTCTGTTTCACAGGCCCAGTCACCAGGTCCGGAATCATGGCAGTCTGTGAGTTACCTGCCTGCATCGGAAATATCACACACCTTTAGCACCAGCACAGGTTTGAACCTGCCAATCTTTCCACACTCCACCGAAGTTGCTTACACGTATTTCAACGCCGTGGGGAATTACTCCTGGGCATGTATGTGCCAGTGCGGGATAACGTCGATGAGCTCTGCCGGTTCAATGATGGGTGAACTTGTGGTTCTCCCACCATAAACCAATATTTATAATATCCCGGCCACACCAGGAAATTACGGATTATTTCTGTCGGAGAGACTCAGATTCCTTAATTCTAAGCTTTACCGTTTCCTCATGGGCCAGTTTAAGGAGGCCGGGATATTTTTCTCCAAATCTGGTTTTAAGCAATGAAACTGCAGAATCCAGTGATATTCTGTTTCCAACACTAACTATGGTTCTCCTGTTGATCATGTATGCCAGTTTTTCGTCACTGTTGACCACCCATCTGCCTGATGGTTTACCTGTGAGAATGGACTTGGCCACACCTATTGTCGGCAGGTCCAGCATCAATCCTGCAAACGATGCCAATCCAATGTGGCGTGGATGAAGGTACCCATTGGCGTCAACCAGAAGCAACCCGTCAAAATCTTGTGCCAGTTCCCGGATGAATTTGTACTCCCTGTAGGACAGATACCCCGGGATGTAGGGAAACCTCACAGGCATAACAGTGTGCCTTTTTTCTATTTGCCCATTCCTCTCAATCACCATGGCACCGTATCCAAAATCATCGTCGTACGAAACATCAACAGCTGCTATTGTTCCCGGGGAAAAATCGTCATCACGCACAACACTGCTTGCCATTCTTTCCTGTTCTTCCCTGATGGATTTGAGTGGGTGATCCGATCTGAAATCCTCGAAAAGAACGGCATCAAAATCATCAACAATGTTGCCAGTGACTTTGATCCCATCCTGACCAAGCCTCCTTATCTTTTCTGCAGAACCGTCAGGATGCGTAAACTTGCCCACATCTCCATCCGACCTCACTACCTTGTAGCAGGGAGTTCCAACCGGATCCGGATTAATGGATAGCATGTAGCCGCATGCTCTTGAAGCAACAACATCTCCAAGTGCCCGGGCAAGTGCACCGTAGGTGGAAAGCTTTCCCACCGGTATTTGCCTGACCAACCCGTAGAAGCTGCTGTAGAGGTCAAAGTCAACGAAATCTGAATTTAGCCCGGACATTCTCAAGTCCAATAATTCCGGATGGTATTAGAACACTCTCAAAATAAATACATATCGCATGAAATTATGGCTCTTCAACATTCAGTGGGGAATCTTAGGCCGTCCAGGGAACTTCATGGGATTCTTATTGTATTCTTTCACTGCACTGAAGAAAGATTTCCATGCATCGTCCACACGTGCAACGGTCTTCTGTGCACTTAGGGCAGGAAGTCTTCTGAAATTTTCAGATCTCTTCAGCATCCTGTTGAGATCGTATTTCCTGATCCATTCACCTTCGTTGATAAAGGTCCGTCTCACAGCGTAGTTTGCTTCATTGTACAGATCCCGGGAAAGATGGGCCATCATGGACATGTGTTCTGATCTATTCACAAGGATGGGTTCGGTCCTGAACATATTCTTTCCTGCCTCCATGATCATATGTTTCCTGATGGACCTAGGAATTTATGGCTTTCTGTTCATCATGAAAATAAGTGGATGAGCTTGGAACATTTGAAATATGGAACTAGGGAGATTCAAGGTGATGGGGCTTTCCGTTTCGGGGTTAACCCATAATGAACTGAAGAGGTCCACAATTATTAATTAAATCCAATGGAATCGCGGAGCGATGTTTGAGAGTACATTTGAAGGCATAGGCAGATTCTCCGCAAAGCACAGCGGAAAAGTCATAATTTTCTGGATAGCCTTGATGATCGTTCTCGCACCATTTGCAAGTCTATTATTTTCACAAACCTCCTATGATATTGGCAATAGCATATCGCCTGCCAACTCCATGTCCACAAAAGCAGACAATCTTCAGAGCCTGTATTTTGGAGGTAATGGTACAGCAGCCAATTCAAGCCAGAGCATGGTCATTGTGACAACCGGCACAGACGTGAATAGCAACCAGGCTGTCAACGCTCTCCTGCAGAGCCAGAATGAGGTAACTCAAACTTTAAAGAATCAGGGTATAACCGCGAATTTCACATCAATTCTCAGTGTGGAGAACAGCACCCTCTCAGGGGTGGCCGTTCTTGCTTCTGCATTTATCAACGGAACCTACCCTCTGATAGAGAATCTGAACAACCAGTCAAATCAAATCAATGCAACTCTCAACGCATTGTCAGGAATAATTTTCGGTGCTCCAGGAAATTATCTGAATAACTACGCCGTTTCTAACAGCAGCACGACCGCATACTACAATACAACGTTGTTCCTTGCCTCGCTCGGATTGCCTTCAACCCTGCTCCCTGTTGCATTCCTTTATTTTAACGCCTTCACCGGATATTTGAATTCAACTCTTCCCACTGCCTCTCCGACGGAATTTACCACAGTCTTCTCAAATGCCATCGTTCAGGCTGTAACCAATCAGACATCATATTTTGCCCTGGGGCTTAAAACCAACTCTACGACATTTCCGCTTTACAACATGTCATACGCAATAGAACAGAATTTCACGTTTTACGATTTCATCAACCCGGTGTTGAATTTCCAGGTACTCTTCAACCAGAATTTCACCAAAAACTACACAGTATCTTTCCTCTCAGGCCAACTTCTACTGAATTCGTCGGTCGCAGACTTCCTGCACAATGAGCTGGATCTAAGTGCATATAATCTTACTTCTTACGCCTTTGATCTCGGAGCTTTTCCCACAACCAATGAAACTGCAGCACTGACAGACAACATAGTGTCAAACAGCACCATACGGTATTTTTCCGGGAGCCCTCTGATATCGATCAACGTTGCCAAAATACACAATTTCGTAAACATTGTGAACCAGAGTGGGAATCCCAATCAGACAGCTTACCAGTTTCTCATACAAAATGACTTTTCCAGTTATCCCGCCGTACCTGCGAGCTACGTCTTTCACCAGTTCGTTGGTTATGACAACTCTACTGTCGTCACTATCCTATCAACGAACGAAAACCTCTCAACAGCCCAGATTGACGCTGTGGGAAGCACTTATCACACACACATTTCCCCTCTTGGAAACACAAGCTACTACATAGCCGGGGCCACAGCACTCAGCAACCAGCTGGCCTCGGAATCCCTATCGGGCATGGTCAGGGCACTAATCATAGGCATTGTGCTTTCTGTGATTATAGTGGGTGTTTTCTTCCGATCACCCGTTGCTGCATTCCTGCCACTGGCAGTTTTCGGCATGTCTGCCTCCATATCTATATCCATCAACGCTCTTCTGTACAAGTACATCCTGCATGGTTCCATATCTTTCATTACTCCCACACTTCTTCTGATACTTCTGCTTGGCCTGTCGAGCGACTACGTGGTTTACATAATGTCCAGGTACAGGCGGGAGCTGAGAAGCGGAAATGGTGACGCTTCAGCAGTTACAACAAGATGGGCAGGCCACGCAGTCTTTACCTCCGGAATCACAGTGGGGCTTTCGTATGTTGTGCTTTGGCTTTCCGGGGTACCAATATTCAGCGATTCCGGCATAACAAACGCCATTGGAGTAGTAATCACCATTCTCATTGCCAACACTTTCCTCATCGCTGTTCTCAGCCGGGCCAAAAACAAAGTCTACTGGCCCTACAAAGTGGACAGTGGATCGCCCCTTCCCATGGAAAAATCGATGCAGAAAGTTGCCAACATCGTAGTGAAACACAAGGGGAAGATCCTTGCAATCTTCATTATCAGTACCCTCTTTGGCACGTACCTGTACTCAGTCACACCCACCAACATGGACGTTTTCAAGCTTGTGCCCTCCAGCAGTGGCATTCAGGCGATCGAAGTTGTCAACAGCAGTTTCCATGGTGATTTTTTTGACAGAGGTTTCATCATTCTGGAGTTCCCGAATCCTGTGGTGGTGAACTCCACTTACAATATGGCGGAGGTGAATGCCATCACTGCAGTTGAATACAAATTGCTGAACAGTTCAGAAGTGACACAGGTTTATGGCCCCACCTTCCCGTATGGAGAATATGCAAACGTTACATTGTCTTCTGTTCCACAGAGATACCATCCGGAGTATAATTCACAGATTGGTAGCTACATAGGAAATGACAGCAGATTCGTGATCATAGATTTCCAGCTGCAGACGCTTGCATACGAGAACGGCCCCTCCAATTTTGTGAAGAATCTTCCGACATATCTTGCACAAAGCACTGGATCAGCGAAGAACATGTATATAGGGGGCCTCACCGAATCCCTGAACAATGCATACAGTTTCACACTCAGCACTTTCGTTAAGATGGTGCCAATTCTTGCCTTCGCCATATTCGTGGTTCTTCTTATCCAGATAAGTTCACTCTTTACGCCAATAAGGCTGATCCTGATGGTGTTCGCCTCTGTCATAGTTTCCTTGGCTCTATCGTATCTTGCGCTGCATTTCTATCTCGGATTGCCCATTCTGATCTTCATGCCCATGTTTACTGTGATAACTTTGCTTGCCGTGGGCCTGGATTATGACATCTTCATGGTGGCCAGGGTGCGTGAGGAGGTATACAAAGGGAGGACAGATGAAGAAGGCATCAGGACCAGTATAACGGAGAACGGAGGAGTCATTGTTACCCTTGGTACCTTGCTGTTCGCAACCTTCGGGTCACTGGCTTTCAGTGGAATAGGAATCATACAGGAAATAGGGATAGGACTTGGCTTCGGTGTTCTTATTGACACATTCATCAGTTGGCCGTTCTTTGTTCCATCCGTTATGCTATATCTTCAGAAATACAACTGGTGGCCTTCCAAGCTTGCCAGGAAACAAACTCCGAGTAAGAAGAAATGATCAAAATTTTTTTTATTTTTATATGAAGTATAATGGGGTGTACCCGGTTTCGTCAACTACCCCACCCTTACGGATGTGGCTTGTAGCTGGGGGATCAAAGACTGATCATAAATGGCACCCGCTACAATAGGCTGGTTGACGGCAGCCCTGTTCCTGATATTGGGGGATGCGGCAAAATCACCCGCACCCTCAAAATAACAGGAACTCCGGATTCAAGGTCCTTGTACTCAATAGATGTTCTAAGCTGGCAGAAAGACCAGCTACTGTGCCTGTACCTTCTGTCTTTACTAACGGTTGTCCTCTCCCTTATGCCCCGGAGTTCTTCAAGTGCTATTGGGGAGGAAGGTGCCCTTTGCCCTCTCCGCGATCTCTTTTGAAATCACATGGTTGACATCCCTTGCAAAGTACTTTTCCCTGCCTGGAAGATATCGAGATGTGAAACATGTGGTCAGGACCACGACAGGGACCGGTTAGCCTCACTGGTGATCTCCCTCCGTGGACTTGATCTTTGCGGATATCCGTTCCCCGTGAGTGCGGAATCCTCTTTGCCGTCCATGATGGATGAGTACCTGTACGCCAGGAGCATGCCTGATGCTCCCGTATCAGGAAGGACTGAGGCTGCATACGTTCCGAACGAAACCCGGCATGGGATTGCATAAAGTTTTGAGAACGGAAGAAGCAAAGAGAGATGATAAGAATCGTCGCCTGCTAAGACATGAGGCTCTCTACAAAGTGTAGGCATATTCTTTTCACGTTCTTCGAAAAAGTCGCACCCTGCCTGTTTTTCAGCTTTTTGGATAAATAACATGTGAAGAAAAATCTTTATAGCAATCACCTATTAAGCTTCGAAGCCAATGAAAACCTATCTTAAAGTAACTTTTTCCAGTGAGGGTGCCAAGCCCAGTGAGGTCATAAATAGGTTGAGGTCACTTGGATTTAAACCCGTAATAGGGGAACAGGATCTTATCTATGAATGGGGTGACAATGCATCCACGGATGATTCAATATGGTTTGCAGATAAGATTCAGGCAACTCTTGAAGGATTCAAGGTTATGTTCCAGATTGAAACTCTCAATGATTAGACTCAATTAAACTATCAACTATAACTCACTTATTGTTCATCAAAAAGACTCTATTTTCAACTCACAGTTTTTCGCCTTTTCAGGTAATCCTGGAGATACCCGAAATAGTAAGACAACGCCACAGCCTCAACCGCAAGGACTGGAATGATGAAGGCAACCGTCACCGCCTCGCCTGCCATAATCGCACCCTGAAATAACCCAACATCCAGCAATGTGAGAATGGAGCTGATCATCACAATCTCCATCGGATGCCCGTCTTTCATAGGAATAATATTATTTTACGGCTATTTTGTGATTTCCGAATGATGTGTTTTCACCTTTTTTCAGGTGTTTGAGGAAGAACCCGGCCAGATGAAGGTGTTCAGTTCCGGTAAGGGAGCCTTCTCAAATCTCCGCAATTTCCACAGGTAACCAGGCAGAGCCCCTTCTTCACTCTAACCCTTGTCTTATCGCCATACGGCCTTCCACACCGTTTGCAGTAGAATCTCTTTATCTCCTTTGGGAGGGAGATGTCCAGTCTCTTCGCTATCCGCTCTGCAATGTCAATGTACCTTTCAGCCAGTTCAGGCGATGTGTGTTTCTTTTCTTCAGCAAGCTTGAAGAGATAATGCATCCTTTCCAGCGCAAGATCTTTTGGGGGTGGGCTTTTCTTTCTGTGCACCATTATTAATGACTTCGAAATTATCCAGTGATGATAAAGCTTGTCCTCCTCGATGTTGACGGAACGATTACTGACAGGGACAGGAAAATTTCAGTCAGGGCAATAGAAGCCATAAGAAAAGTTCAGGATGACGGGGTGAAGATAAGCCTTGTCAGCGGGAATGTTATACCGGTTATGTACGGCCTCAAGATTTTTCTGGGGCTGGATGCGCCGGTCTTTGCTGAGAACGGGGGAGTGAAATACCATGAGAGCATCGAATCTTTCTTTTCAATGGACAAGCCCAGTGCAGTCTTTGAAAGGCTTTTGAAGGAAGCGGTTCTAGAAGGGATCCTTTCCAACAAATGGCGGGAGACCTCCTACGGATACGTTCCTGCTAAAGGGGAGGAAGAATACATCTCATCTATTGCAGGATCTGCAGGGCTTACCACCGTCGACAGCGGATATTCGTGGCACCTTCTCAATAAAGGGCAGAACAAGGGATTCGCCCTGGAACACCTTAAACAGATGTACTCGCTTGAATACAGCGAGATACTGGTAATGGGTGACTCCTTCAATGACGTGTCCATGTTCAGGAAGGAGGTAGTGAAGGCCGTACCAGACAATGCTGAAAGACCTCTGAAGGAGATTGCAGATTATATTTCCACGAGCGACAACGGTGACAGTGTGGCGGAAGTACTGCTCAACCTTTCAAAACTATAAATCTCTGACGTGCTGCCCTGCCCTGTCTTCGACCAGTTCTCCCGATTCCACTATGAATTCGCCGTGCAGCGCAACATTATCCGGGAATACCGCATATGCTTCGTTGAACGGTGTTATGGGCGTTTTTGAATGAAGGCGTTCCTGGTTGATCCTCTCCATGCTGCTGAATCTGAAGCTGAAGAAGTCTGCCCAGGCACCCACTTCAATCTTTCCCTTATTGAGGCTCATCAATTCAGGGGGATTCTTTATCGCAGTATCATAAAGCACCCTCAAATCAAGCACTTTTTTCTGAACCAGTGCAAGCATGAGGGGTATCCTTGTTTCCACTCCGATAATCCCGGATGGAGCCTGGAAAAACTCCTCCTTGTCATGCTCAGTATGCGGTGCGTGATCTGAGGAAAGTATGCTGAATCTGCCATCCAGATATGCCTGCAGGTTCCTTTCCTGCGTTGACCTGTCGCGTACAGGTGGATTCACCTTTCCCCATGGCCCCAGATCCATGCTGCTGTTGAGCAGCAGATGGTGTGGCGTAACCTCTCCCCTGATTTTTTCCCCTATTATGGACAGGCTTTCCGGGGTGCTGATATGTCCCATCACAGAATTGGGTATGCCCAGGTCAAGGACTGTTTTGGCCGAGGTGGTCTCGCAAACTTCCGGCCTGGACAGATCGTGTTCCGCCAGGCTGTGAACCTCTTCTCGCCTGTGGGCGGCGAGGCATGCAGCATCCTCGCCGTGGAAGATTACCGGCACCTTGAGGCTTTTTATGGTTTCTATGGATTTTGTCGCAAAATTGCCAACAGGAAGGCTGTTTGTGCTGCCGCCCAGGTATATCTTAATAGAACTGCTTCTTGGATCGATAATGTCTGCATTTGTGCCATTGAACATGGAATAAAGGCCAAAATCAACATAAGCACGGTTTCTGACAGAGGAAAGCTTGTCTCCAAATGATGCATAATCCAGTATTGGCACTCTGTTGTTCGGCATGTCGAAGATGGTTGTTGTACCCCCGAAGGCCGCTGAAACTGTCCCACTCCTGAAATCCTCCTTCTCGGTTTCGCCCGGGTCCCTGAAATGGACGTGTATATCGGTGCCGGCAGGCAGTATTGCACCTTCAACCTCTTTTCTCGTTCCTCCCTTCAGGTTCTTGCCAATCTTTGCGATCCTTCCTGCGTTTATACCAACTTCGAGATCCTGGAACGAGTAGTTCATGTAGAATTTGCCCGCAATCACAACGTCATATGCCATTGAACAACTACACTCCCGGAATTTCTCCCCATATGAGCTTGTGCAGCTGGGGAAGAACCCTCACTTCCAGCTTGTCCTGAAGCACCCTCTCAACAAGCCACTTCAAATCTGTGCCCCAGGCAGGCTGCAGAACAATGCCACATTTGATATCCGTTTCATTTTTCCTAAGGAACTCCTTTGAATAGGAGTAGTCTGAATCGTCTTTGATCACGAATTTTATGTAATCTGAAGGTCTTAGAAATTTAAGGTTCTCACGGAGTATTGAATCCTCTTCACCAGAGGAAGGGGTCTTGACATCCATATCTATAACAGTGTTTGGATATTCCACAAATGCCTTAACCGGGAGTGAACCTCCGGTTTCTATGAGCACATTCTTTCCCAGTTTGTCCATTCTGGAAACAAATTCTTCCGCCTCTCTCTGCAGGAGTGGTTCACCACCCGTGAGGCAAACCCAGGCTTCAGAGGAACCTTCAACGTTCTTCACTATCTCGTCAAGGCTAACTTCATTTCCCCCGGTAAAAGTGTAAGTTGAGTCGCACCAGTTACAGCGGAGATTGCATCTGTTCGTTCTCACGAAAAGCATGGGTATCCCCATTAACAACCCTTCACCCTGAATGCTGTGGAATATCTCTGTCAGTCTCAATGCAGGAGTATGCCTAATAGAAATAAACATTTAACCCATCTGCAGGAGGGGGGATCATTCACACATCAAAGCCCCGTTGCAAAAGATTTTATCACGGTAGCCATTGTCAACTGATCTTATGGATTTCAAAAGGATATTTGATTATGCCAGGCAAACAGACGCAATTCTCATAGTACAAGGAGAAGAGAACTCCGTAGACAAGACATTTTTCTACCTCACCGGCGTTGAAGGCGGATTGTTTGAGGGATCTGCCCTTGTAGTCAAACCGGATGAGCTTAAGATCATCACTTCAGCCCTTGAGGAAGAAACCGCAAGGCAGACGGGACTTGAGGTCGTGGTTGCAAACGGCAAGGGCGAATTTGAGAATGCAGTTAAGGACGGGCTCAAGGATATGAATGTGGTGGGGTTGAACTACTCCTCGCTGACACTTGAGCAATACAAGAAACTTCTCAGAGTCATTCCCGACAAGGAGTTCATCGATGTGTCGAGTTCCATAATGGAATCACGCAGGATGAAAAACCCCGAAGAACTCGATCGCCTGAGGGAAGCTGCAAAGATAGGCAGCGAAGCTTTCGAAAAAGTCATTGACAAAATCAAAGAAGGTATGACTGAGAGTGAGCTTGCATCGGAACTCGCGTACGAGATGATGAAACTTGGCGCTTCAGAACCGTCTTTCACTTCCATAGTGGCATTCGGGGAAAATGCTTCCATGCCACATTACTCGCCGGGTGAAAGGAAGCTGAAAAAGAACGAATTCGTTCTGATGGACTTCGGTGCCAGATACAAGAGATACTGTTCTGACATCACAAGAACCGTGGTTTTCGGCAAGGCAGACGAAAACATGAAAGAAATGTATGATATTGTTCACAAGGCGCAAACCGAGGGCATGAACGCAATAAAGGAAAATGTTAACGGAAAGGATGTTGACCTTGCTGCAAGAAGGGTAATAGACGGGTCAAAGTTCAAGGGCCGCTTCATTCACTCACTGGGCCACGGGCTCGGAATGGATGTCCACGATCATCCCGCTCTGGCCTCCACTTATGACTTCCCCTTGAAGGCAAACATGGTCGTGACTGTGGAGCCCGGGGTATATGTGCCAAAGGTTGGCGGAGTAAGGATCGAAGACGATGTAATAGTCAAGAAAGATGGCTTTGAACGCATATCCACTGCGCCTAGAGACCTGATAGAAATTTCATAATGCTATCGCAGAAAGTGAGTGAATATCTAGATGTTGGGGAGAATGGCATTACGGCCATACTCAACTCCAACGAACCGAAGCAGGGAAGAATCAGGCGACTTGCTGTAAGGTTGATAGTCGAGGCAATGGGCAATGAGGGCGCAAAAGAAGTGTCCAATATTGACGACCTTATTTGCCTGCCACTTTCCTTGTGGATGCTCCGGAATGTCAATGAACACCTTCTGACATCAAGAGTCATCAACCATGCAAGGGACCTGGTCAACGACTTCATAGAATCCAGGGCGGTGGATCCGGACTATATTCCAGACTACGCCAGAAGATATAGCGTCAGGATGGAGTATGACGGTGAGGATGAGGTGTTCACCATCCCTTCAAATGAATTTGTCACCTATACCTCCAGGTTAAGTGGGTACAGGTATCGGCTTGTGTACCAGAATGTTCTCGCTGGCGTAGTCTATGCAGACAAGGAAACTGCTGCAAAGGTGATAAGGGAGGCATTTGTGCGGAGAGCATTCGAGGCTTATAACCTGATAGACCAGGGAAGCACCACAAGGGTACTTCAGCCCATGAAATCTAGTGTCGATGAGATAGTGGAAAAACTCCAGACCTCAGGAATAAAGAAGAATTTTGATCTTGGTGATGTGGATTTCAATCTTTTCCCACCCTGCATCAAGGAGTATATTTCACAAATGCAGGACGGTGTCAACCTGCCCCACATGGCAAGGTTCACGCTGGTGAGTTTCCTGCACAAGATCGGAATGAGCAACGATGACATAATTGGGCTTTTCAAGACTGCACCCGACTTCAGAGAGAGCCTCACAACCTACCAGGTCAACCATGTGACCGGTGAAATTTCAAGCACTGAGTATTCTCCTCCTAAATGCAACGTACTGCAGTCCAACCACCTTTGCTACATGGGTGAGGATCCCATCTGCCACAAGGACTGGTTGAAGCACCCGCTTCAATACTATACATTCAAGAAGAAACCACGTAAGCCTGGTCCGGGGAATTTCAGAAAAACCCGTGAATGAGAATGTTAACCATGGGATCCTGCCTTAAATTGACGCGAGTTGATGGACCTGAATAGCGATATCACCACGAGGGCTGCAACACACGGTGATCTCAGGAGTATAGCGGAGATATATAACGAAGGGATAGCCGATCGCATTGCCACATTCGAGATCACACCCAGGCAGACTCCCGACATTGAAAGATGGCTGGACTCTTCTTACCCTGTCGTCGTTTGTCTCTCCAACGGCAAGGTCGTTTCTTTCGCATCTTCATTCCCATACAGTGATCGTGAATGCTACAGAGGCGTTGCTGAATTCTCCGTCTACGTAAGAAGAAGCATGAGGGGCAGGGGATTTGGAAAACCCGTAATGCAGAAACTCATTGAAGAATGCCGGTCATCTGGAATCTGGAAACTCGTATCAAGAGTGTTTCCAGAAAACATGGCCAGCAGGGGTCTCCTTAAGTCACTCGGTTTCAGGGAAGTTGGAGTTTATGAAAAACACGGCAAACTGAACGGGGTCTGGAAAGACACAGTTATAGTTGAATTAATCATAGAAACGAACATCACTTGACTCGGTTACCAAGGTCCATCTTAATGCCCTTAAAAGTGGATTGAAGTTCCATGAGGCTATTTGCATGTTATTGCGAATATCACGAGAATTCTATTCTTTCTACAGCCGAGTCATAGAAGGCGACATAGTCTCTGAGCACTGTGAAATCATCATATGAATCAGAATACTGCCACACAGAGTTCTCAAAAACTTTTCCCCCGACACTAAGGTCATAGTAATTGGCATTTCCCTTGTATTGGCACACAGTCCTATGTTCAGTGGGAACGAGCACTCCGTCAGCAACATCCTTCCTCGGGAAATAATAGACCGGCTTGCATCCTTTTTCTTCCAGCAATAGGGCATTTCTGGTTGTCAGAATCTCCACGCCGTTGGAGAATACTGTTACTTCCCTGCCCACGTTATAGACCCTTATGGTTGTTCCATTTTTCACATAGTCGATAACGGTTTTTCCCGCATTTAACGCTGCCATATTAATAATAATGAATCAAAGAACTTATTTTTTACAGTCCAAGACGGAAAAGTCTGTGCTTAATCTTTCAGAAGCCTGCGTTCAATGAGCTGAAGGAGTGTGGATTTTTTAACGTTGGCTTCGACTATGTACATCTTGCACGTTTCCCATGGTGTTCTTGGATATCTTGCTTCCCTGGATTCAAACTGGAAATGGAGGGATCTCAGTATCTCTTCAAGCCTGTCGTCTGAAAATTGTTTTGCAGCTTCTACAGGGATTCTTCTGCCTTTTGATTTTGATAGCTTGTGATTAAAATATTGGGAATAGAGGGTAAGGGTCATAGAAGAACCGCGTTAACTACTCCATCCTGTCCAGGTCTGGAAGTAACCCTGGCTTCGCCAAGCTCGGTCCGGATAACGGTTCCCTTGCCGAGTATATTTCTCTGAACATAGTGAGGATTTGACGGGTTCTCCTTCACTGTCTGTATTTTAACTTTCTTGGTGACCTTTTCACCGGGAACGTAGACGTTTGCGGACTCTGCCCTCATGAGTACCACTTTCGTGTTACCGCCCATGACTCTGAGAACCTTTCTGGCCTCAGGGCCAATTCTCGTGAACGTGGGCTCTCTTCCGAGTTCGTATCTTCTCTTTGATCTGGATGCTCTTAGCTTTCCGCCCGTAGATTTCTTCCTGGATTTACCTTGAAATATTGTCATGTCAACATCACTGGGTCAACCTTGCCTTATGGCACGGCTCGTTCTTCCATATTCCATAGTTGGATATATATTTTAACGGTCGGGCGGTTTCAATGGAAGAGTTCGCTCAAGTGATCCTTGAACCAGTACCGGCTCTCCACGGAGGTAATTATCAAAGATTTGTCTGTGGGAGAATCACTCTTTATCTTGTCCAGGATCTCCTGGTTGCGTTCCTCCCAATACTCGGCCTCAAGATCGTAAAAGACCGAGGAAAACAGTTTATGTTTTGCCCTGTAAAGGGAATCGGTAACTTCAGAATTCACTGTTTCAGGCCCTTTCCAGTATTGCGCAAGGTAGTTCGCTATGGTGTTGTCAATAAGGTCAAGCATGTTCTTCTTTATGGAAAGTTCAGGGGTGCCAAGGTTCTCCCTGACATACTTTTCCTTTAATCTGTCATATCTGGATAGATCGACTCCAACTGGTCTGAACGTTGACTTGACTATCTGGTTAATGGACTCATAAGACTGAAAATACTTGTTCTGTGCGTTAAAATCTCCGGGCGTGATTTCTGTCAGGTATATCCTGTCAGGATGCTGTTCTCTCAATAATTCAGCCAATACGCCTTCGTTGTATCCACGCACTGAAACCCCAAGGCTAAAGACTGAAGATATCACTTCCATTAATTACTTTAAGAGTTTCGTGTGAATTAATATTTCTGCCAACAGTTCTGCGGTTATTTTGGGTGAATACGTATAATAAACATTATATCCCAAACTACCTTGCCCATGTATATGGCAAAAAGATCCCTGGATCAGATGATCGGGTTTGTTGGCGGAGTAATAGGCTTGATTCTAGGCGCCTTAGACCTCTTTGCGAATGATTTGGGCATTCATGTTGGTTCAGCATACGGATCAGAAATCCTTATCCTATTTTCTTTGATTGGGCTCTTTGGAGCTTATCTAGTCACGTCCAGGAAAAAAGATGGTGGCCTGATTATGATAATAATAGGGTTAGCTGGTGTAATTGTTTATCCCAGTATTGGATTCCTAGGTGTGGTTCCGGTTGTTCCTTTCCTGATTCTGCTCATAGCAGGAATCATATCCAGGCTCTGAGTGGATTCTGTCTAACCAGACCCATATTTTATGAACATAGTCTTTAATAGCCCATTGATCATCTAATTTTATGTTGTCTCCCGACATCCTGAACATTGCTGCAATTGCTATTGCTGGCGCTTTTGCAGCGGTGACACTTCAGAGGGATGTCCAGAGATTTGCCCTTTCCTTTGCTGTTTGTGTTCCCATTGGATCGTTCCTTTACTTTGCATACGGCACAACCATGCCTTTACTGGTGATGGTGCTCTCCATAATCAGTGCCAAGTATCTCTATTCAAGAATTTTCTTCTTTTTTGCCCCTTTCATACTGGCAATCGGTGCCATACTGATCTATTTTGGTGTCGGAACCATAATGTGGGCTGTTTTTGATGTTTCAATAGGTATTGGAACAGCGCTCGCACTCCTAAGCGACAAGCAGAGCATGAAACACGTCAGTGCCAACAATGTTTCAAAAGGGGTCAGCAGGAAAAAGGAGGTTAGCAGAGATATGGTGCAGATTGCCGGTGGAATAACCATCCTTGCCTTGCTTTTCACAATGGGACAGACGGACTTCAGAATTGCGCTTAGCCTTTCCGTAATCCCTCTGTACATGTTTGGAAACTATTACTCCCTGTTTCCAGATTCCAGGATCGGAAGAACACTCTCTTTCTTTGAAAGGCCCATGACACCCCTTGGCCTGGGAGCAATCTGGTTTGCAGCAGGCATCATGATTGCAATAGGGCTGGTTGACTCTTCAAGAATGCTGGCAATCATTGTCTTTGTGACAACAATAGGCGATCCTCTTGCAACAATATTCGGCAGTCTCATCAAATCCCCAAAGCTTCCATACAACAGAAAAAAATCGGTAGCGGGATTTATGGGAATATTCATATTTTCGGGGATATTCGGTTATTTCCTGATCGGTTACGCCGGAGTTGGGGTTGCACTGGTCTCTGCATTTGTAGAGAGCATTTCAATCCACCCTCTTGATGACAATTTCATTCTGCCGGTTATCCTTGGGGCGATATCTTACGTTGTTTGACCGGTTCACCTTATGTGAGCATGGGCAGTAATTTATGGCTATTCTGTTTCAGGGCTTCCTGTAGTAGAATATTTCCGAGGTTTTGGTCTCCTTGAATCCAATCTTTTCATAGAGTTTTTTGGCAGGGTTGCGCGAAGAAACCCACAGGGCACATTCTTCATAACCCAGCTTCTTCAGTTCCCTGAGGGAAAACATCAGGAGATGTTTTGCAATGCCCTGCCCCTGATACTTCCTGTTGACAAAGATATCAACGAGCAGAGCTGTTTTTGCACCATCGAGACTTCTGTATTGTGTGCATATTGTTGACCCGATCAGTTCCTTTCCTTGTGAAAGAATCCTTGATGCAGGTTCGAGCACGGGCCCAAACTTTCCTGCAAACAGTCCCTTTGAGAACTCAATTCTTTCTTTTCGGTTGCCCGAATTAAAAAGTATCTGGTCATCGGTTCCAGAAAAAGCGTCGAACTCAGCATCCGAATATGCATCATGTTTGAGCCTGTTTATTGGAATCTCGTCGAATTCGCCTTTTAGCGGTGCATCTATCCCGGGCAGTGAAGAGAGGTCCATAACAAGGCGATTCCTGACAAATTTTGTAAACCCATGGGAAAGCAGGACTTTCTCAGAAACTTCCTCAGCATTGAAGATCTCGTTCAGCATTACATATTTCTGCTGTAGCCTGGCTATATCCTCCAGCCATGAAAGAAGTTTGTTTATCCTTTCTTCTGTGGCGAAGGCAGGGTTTGTAAAGCCAACAGAACCGTAAATTCTGTCAGTAAGATCCTGGCTCGGTGTGATGAATGCATAAGCCGATACGTTGATCCCGCTCAGAATCACACGAGACATTATCTTGTTTGTATTCAGTGCTTCAATGATCGGAACAAATGATTTTCTTACAGGAATATCCGGATACACAGATTCCAGATGCTTGACCTGGCCTTCAAGAATGGGTGCCCAGTCAAGTTTTACATTTTTCATGTCCATGCTTCCGAAATCGCGCTTTCAAGATAAATCCTTTCAGTATTCAAATTTTATCACAAATTCGGCAAATCACGAATTCAACACCGTTTTTTATAGATAATCTTAATTAACCCAAAAAAACTCAGCAATTGATTTAATGGACGACTTTTCCAGGACTGAGGATTTCAATCGGAGAGCAATAAAGTATTCTGAATATTACAAAGGCAAGATACAGATAGTTTCCAAGGTGCCAGTGAGGCATTTGGAGGACTTTTCCGTGTGGTACACGCCAGGCGTTGCTGCAGTTTCCAGAAAGATTGCCGAGAATCCTGATCTTTCCTTTGAACTCACAGGAAGATGGAACAGCATCGCGATTCTTACAGACGGATCGAGAGTGCTGGGGCTGGGCAACATTGGCCCTGAGGCGGCAATGCCAGTTATGGAGGGCAAGTCGCTGATTTTCAACTTTCTGGGTGCAGTGAATGCAGTGCCCATCCCAATCAGGACAAAGACGCGGGAGGATTTCATCTCAGTCGCTCAGGCACTTGAACCTTCGTTTGGCGGCTTCAACCTTGAAGACATTGAATCCCCGAAATGCTTCTACGTGCTCGAAACCCTCCAGAAGAGCCTTTCCATACCTGCCTGGCACGACGACCAGCTGGGAACAGCCTGCATTACTCTCGCGGGCCTCATCAACTCGTTAAGGGTCGTAGGAAAGAAAATTGAAGATTCAAAGATAGTTCTCCTCGGATCGGGTGCAGCAAATATTGCAGCTGCGCATCTGCTGTTTGCCGCCGGCTTCAAGGAGGGCAACATAGTGATGGCGGATTCCAAGGGAATACTGGAACCGGAAAGAGAAGACATGGACAGCCTCATGCTTAACAATCCCTGGAAATACCAGCTTGCATTGCGCACAAACAGTGAACGCCTTAAGGGTCCGGCTGAAGTGGCCTTCAAGGGTGCAGACGCCGTGATTTCTGCGGCCAGGCCTGGACCAGATACAATAAAGAAGGACTGGATTCGCACAATGAATGACGACTCCATACTTTTTGCTCTTGCAAACCCCGTCCCTGAAATCTGGCCGGAAGCGGCAAAGGAAGCAGGGGCAAAGATAATTGCAACTGGAAGAAGCGATTTCCCCAATCAGGTAAATAACAGCCTGGTGTTCCCGGGAGTTTTCCGCGGGGTTCTGGATGCAAGAGCAAAGGGCGTCAATTTCGACATAATGGTCACCGCTTCATACGAGATAGCAGACTTCGTGAAGGACCTGTCAGAAGAAAGAATAGTGCCCACCATGGAGGAATGGGAACTCTATCCAAAAGTTGCATCCGCTGTGGCTTACAAGACTGTTGAACTTGGCCTGGCAAGAAAGAACAACTCCAAAGAGGGATTCTTTAAGAACGCCGAAGAAATGATAGAGGCGAACAGAAAAATGTACCTGCGTCTGATGGACGAAAAGATAATCAAAGAATTACCGGGTGGTGCTGATGTCGAAAAATGAAATTAAGGTAAGACAACTGGAAGAAACAGATATTGCAAGCGCATCTGATCTCCTGTTGAGACTCAAGAAACTCAACGGTGAATTCGATTCAATATTCAATGTGGCCGAAGGTGCCAAAAAGGACGCGGAGGAGCACCTGAAAGTCATGGTCAAGGAGAGTTCCAAGCACATTGCCTATGTTGCAGAAAGGGGTGACAAGCTCATTGGGATAGTTGCGCTCAATCTCCTCAAGAGATCTTATTATGTCCCGGAAACAGAGGCTAGAATCGTCGAGTTCTATGTCATGCCGGAAGCGAGAAGAACAGGTGCCGGAAAACTTCTCACCGATAAAGTCTATGAAGAACTTAAGAAGAGGGGCGTTAAACTCATCACAGCAGAATTCCCTGCCCTCAATCCCATCGCTCTCAGCTTTTACAAGGATCTCGGTTTCAGGGAAATAGTTGGCGTTTACGGAAGGATCCTGTAGATTGCAGGACTCTATTCTATTCTCTTTGCCATCATAAGGTCTGTCACTTCATATCCCATTTTTCTGTATAACGAAATGGCTATATCGTTATGGCCAAAGACATGCAGTGATACCTGGCCTATCTTCATCTCTCTCAGCAGTTTGTCCAGGGCCATCAGGGCCTGTTTGCCATATCCCCGTCCTCTGAACTTTTCCTCAATCTGGAAGTCCCAGATGAAGGCCCCATATGGTTCACTGTTCCTGTATACTCCAAACCATATGGACCCAATGTTTCCCTCCCTCTCATCGTCCCTGATGGTGAATATGTACTGGTCGGGTGAGTTTCTGCCTTCCGGAAGAAGTCTAGTAAATTCCTCCCTGGACATCTAAAGTGCATCTTGCTTCTTCCATGTACCCGCTTTCACTTTCTCCTCTGCGTAATATAGGATCCAGGCTTCGAGACCTCTTTGAAACTCCTGCTCAGAAATGGGAACAAGGGATACCATTTGAGCCTGAATTTCTATTGAAATAAAAAATATTTTGAAAATGATTCAGAGTTGATTTATTGTTGCATAAAGGTTAGATTGCCTGTCGGGTTGCTACCTGATCCGTTCCCCCATCCTCACCACTGCTGGCCGATACTCCACTCACTGAGAATGATATGTATGCAAGAGTGAATTGCCCGCCATTTTCAGATTGGCTTGAGTTGGAACCTGCCACGGGGATAAAGCTCGAGGCATCGTGTATGAGGCTTTCATTCTGGTTCCCAAGGTCATTTGATGGATGAAGGAACAGGAAGGCGATATCGGTCTGGTTGGTGGAAACCACGTTATTTCCAACAGTGTAGTTGAGGTTTATCCTGAAGGTGTGGGTGCCGGAAGACAGCATGAAGCCGGAATTATTCTCCTGCCCGTTTCCAAGATTATACGTGGTTCCGTTGACAGCCACAGAGACTGTAAATGCAGAAAACGTGTTTCCTATGTGGTCTTCTTTCTCCATCTCAAGATGGTAATACGCAGTGTTATTAAGCGTAACACTGCTTGTTATGGACACGTTTCCACTTTCACCTGCCTTTAAGGCGCCAAGGCTGAAAGTATCCCTGCCTCCAATGTGGATTGCTCCCGTTGCTACAGCTGCTGCACCTGCACTTCCTACTATTACGAAAGCTGCAAGGACAGCGAGCGCTGCGTGTGCTACCATATCTTCCGACTTGAAATCTTGTGATAATACAGTTTTGGTACGATGAAACAGTCTTTGGTTTGAGAACCGGAAAATTCAACGATTTGTAAATGAAACAAACCGTTCTCAAAACCTTATGTAATTCCTTGCAAGGTTTTGTTCGGAACGTATGCCGCCTCAGTCTTTCCTGATACAGAAGCATCAGGCGTGCTTCTGATGGACAGGAATATTGCCCAATTTGTGGAACCAGTCTGAACTTTATTCTAGAACTAAATGCACCAGTTTCAAGAACGGTAATAAAGATACTGATTTGTTCCCTGCTCATTTCCTTAAGTTCACGCGCACGAAAAAGCGTGGAGATTTATCATAGAAATACACCATTGAACGAAAAGACGGAAGACAGTTGGGCATCATACAAATAGCTCTCAGCATGGACGAGTGTGGGACACTATTATTCTTTCCTACCCTTCTTCTCACTTATGATGGTGCCATCATTCTTTGTGATAATCACATAGACTCTTCTTCCAATGTACCTTCTTGGAATGTCGGCCTTGCCTGACGTTCCTATAGGTGTTACAGTTCTTTCAAGGAAT